>Ga0209290_1000383_pt1 | contig 34549 bp, 35 predicted proteins | sample EN1Hudsemesocosm_2_FD_184632 | JGI IMG/M metagenome (GOLD analysis project Ga0209290, IMG submission 184632) | Methane-oxidizing microbial communities from mesocosms in the Hudson Canyon - EN10B Hudson Canyon (SPAdes) (version 2) | ecosystem: Environmental > Aquatic > Marine > Cold seeps... | reverse complement strand
AATACCGAGCTGGAAATGTGCAAGGCGTTACTGGAAAAGAACATGGTCAAATACCAGACCCAGCAAATGACCGTCACCGACGCTGCCGTGTTAAAGCTGTCGGCCACCGAGATGCAATTAACCATGGTGAACGAATGCCTGCAGTTATTTGGCGGTTACGGATATACCGACGAATACCCCATCTCGCGTTTTTACCGCGATGCTCGGGTGCAAACCATTTATGCCGGCAGCTCCGAGATAATGAAAGAAATGATCGCCCGGGATTTATTGGGCCGATAAGCCTTTAGTTTTTCTTTTTAACAACGCTTTATAGGTAACCCCCATGCAATACAACACCATAGACTATCAAGTAAACGACTTAATTTTAACGTTAACGTTAAATCGCCCGGAACAAATGAATTCCTTTACCGTGGAGATGGCCAAGGAGTTAGTTCACGCTTTTAATCGAGCCAGTGATGACGATGACGTAAGTGCCATAGTGGTAACAGGTAAAGGCCGCGCATTTTGTGCCGGCATGGATCTGACTCGCGAGGGCAATGTATTTGGGTTGGATGAGAGTAAAACTCCCACCCTTAAAGATATGGAAGAAAACTACAATGTAGATGGCATCAGTGACACAGGTGGCACCGTGAACTTAAGTATTTACGATTGTAAAAAACCCGTGATTGCCGCCATTAACGGGGCAGCGGTGGGCATAGGGGCTACTATGTTGGCGGCCATGGATATTCGTTTGGCCTCATCCAAAGCCAAAATAGGGTTTGTATTTGAAAAAATTGGCATCACGCCGGAAGCCTGTTCAAGCTGGTTTTTACCCAGGGTAGTGGGCATCAGTCAGGCATTGGAGTGGGTATATACCGGAGAAATTTTTGACGCTCACACCGCAAAGGATGCCCGCTTTGTGCGCTCAATCCATGAACCGGAAGACTTACTCGAAGCCGCCTATAAAATTGCCCGCAGCATCGCTCAGAAATCCCAGGTGAGTATTACTTTGGCCAGACAAATGATGTTGCGCCTGTCTGCCGCCCCCCATCCAAGGGATGCTCATAATGTGGATTCTCTGTCTATATTTTATGCCAGCCAACTGGATGGAAAGGAGGGAGTAAAGTCCTTTCTTGAAAAGCGCGAGCCTAACTTCACCGCCAAATCCTCCACCGATATGCCGGACTTTTACCCTTGGTGGGAATAGCTTTTTAAAATACAATTAACATAGATATACATAGCCCACCTTTTTGGTGGGCTTTTTTATGTCTGTTACCTGTGGCTTAACACCTGTAAATAACTGAACTGAGAAATATGGTCCTGGTTAAACTGGCCAATCTTTTCCATAAACTCAGGGTTCCCGGCTCTGAACTGTTCTGCCTGTTGCGGGCTGTCATAATAAATTACCACCACCTCATCGGGGCGCGCCATGCCGGCGGCATCGTTCACTTTTAAAAACGCTTCCACGTTATAATGATTATTAAGGCTTTGGTTTTGCTTGCCCAATAGCGCCAGGTCCTGTTCACGTTTTAGGGGGGCTTGGTTATTGTATTCGCTAACTTTAAGAATATAGTCTCGTTTGCCAGCGGCCTTGGCTAAACCAAACTCCCCAAACTGATTGATGTCACCTTCCATTAGTTTGAGGTGGTTCAGCTGTTTTTTAAGCTGTGTAAAGATGTCTTGTTTAGAGCTGCCTTGCATCACCGGCTTTTCACATTCCAGTAAGAAAAAGCCATTCACAGAATCCAAATCGTAATTTCCTTGTGCACCGAGCACTTGGCCTTCACGGCGAATGGCGCAGCCATTTTGGCGGGCGGTTCGCTCAAGTGTTTTAAGACCCGAGTTAGAAATCTGGGTACTGGTTTGGTATAGCCCTAACACTCCCGTGCTTTGCGCAAGCGTTATCGGGCTGGCCAAGAGGCTGGCTGTTAGCGTCAGCATCAAGCTTATGTTGCACAGGGCTTTCTTTAGGTGGCTGTTATTTTTCACTGAGTTCTTCATGGTGTTCTCCTGGGGTTATTGGGCTTGTAAGGTGTTGGTGAGTAAAATTTTGACTTCTTTAAAGGCCACTGCGCGCAAAGGCAATATGGCCTGGTATTCGTCGTTGCTGAACGTCTGTTGGGCGAGGTTTGTGTTGGGGTATTCGATGATCATCACTAGGTGAGGAATGTCCCCTTGCGCCAAGTTGTCTGTGACCTGATATTTGCTGAGTACCACGCCCCCGTGGGCTTCACCATTGGCATTAGAGCGCCGTGAGTATTCTTTGAATTCGGGCGTGTTGAAGCCATTGGGGTTAAAGCTGGCTTCAATAATGACGATGGCGTTGTCGCTGTTTTGCATGTTCTTCTCTTTTTTTGATAGTGGCTTGGGGGTGTCAGCTAACAAAAGCCATTATGGGGTGATGCTAGCCACTAGAAAAACGAGTAATTTTGGTAAATAATTAAGAAATACTTGTGATTAAAATACTGCAGGAAGGAACAATATGGATTACAACAAGGCCCGCACCTTTGTTGAAGTGGTGGACGCGGGCAGCATTACCCAGGCGGCCAGCCGTTTATTGCGCACTCAACAAGCCATATCCTTACAGTTGCAAAACCTGGAAGAAGAACTGGCGCTAAATTTATTTGACCGTCACGGCCCCAAGATTTCCCTTACTCAGGATGGTCAGATTCTGTACGACGCGTTTAAGCCCCACCTAGTGGCCATGGAAAATACGGTATTAAACCTTAAAGCCAGTAAAGGCCAGGCCCGTGGAGTGATACGAATAGGGGCGTGGATGGAGCAAAGTGTGAATTACCTGCCCGAGATGATGCGTATCTTTAAAGAGCAGTACCCGCTAGTAGAGTTTGAGCTAACTATTGGGGTCGATAGTGAGATAGAAGATTTGCTGTCTCGTAACGAAATAGACCTAGGTTTCATGGTTTTTTGTCAGGATAAAAAACGCTTCAAATGCCAGCCTGTGTATCGTCAGCCGTTAATTCCTGTGGTTTCGCGCCTGTTTTTAAAACACAACGCACTCCCTAAAAATATTGGCGCCACCCTAGACTTACCCATTTTGGATTATGCCCACGAGTATTCGGCCTACAATCAATGGATTAAAAAGAACGCCCGGGATTTACTGCCCAGTGCCCGTAAAAAAGTGCGCGCCATCACCACCTCAAATAATGTGGTGTTAAAGCAATTGGTTTTGCAGGGTTTAGGCCTGGGGTTTTTACACAAGGAGGCCATTGAGGCCGAGCTGAATATGGGAGAGTTAGTACCGGTACTGGTCAATAAACCAGTGCAGGCGATTCATGTGGAGCTGGATGTGGTATATAAACACAAACATGCCTTGGGCTATGTGCATCAAGCTTTTGTGGCTTTTTTAAAAGAGTACAGTGGCAGCTGGATGGCCTAACCCTTAACCATGACCATTGCATATAATATCTGTTTGATCTCTAAAACAGTATTGAAAAGGTAGCTAGGCTGTTAGTGCCCAGTGGCGCTCCATCTTGCATAAAATACTGGGCCTTTGAATTACGTTCGTGCTAAAACGTGTGTTCTATTCTTGATACCCCTGACAGGAAAATAATAATGAAATACCTGATTATTTTAATAATTTTGATAGTAATGGGGGGCTCTTATGGCGGCTACCAGTATATCGCGCACAAAGCCACCCAGCTGCCGGCCACATCACCCGCCCAGTGTGAGGGGTTAATCAATGCAGGCAATAAACAGTTGGTGGTGGCGCTGGGGGATTCCATCACCCACGCTAAGGTCAGCGGAGACTATGTGCAGTTGTTAGATGAGCAATATAAATCACAGCAACTGACCTTCATTAACGCAGGCATCAACAGCCGTTTGGCATTTAATGCACTGCAAGTCATAGGCAGTGTGGTGGCATGCAACCCAAGTGTGGTGACGATTTTAATTGGCACTAATGATGTTTTGGCCACCGCCTCCCGTGACAGAATGCAAAAGTATATGGACAAGTGGCAGCTACCGCAGACCCCGGATTTTGACTTTTATAAGGTCAGTGTGATCAAAATCATAGAGACATTAAAAACAAAAACTACTGCCAAAATTGCAATATTTTCCATACCCCTAATAGGGGAAACTCCAGACTCAAAGATGAATAAAACCGTGGCACACTATAATGGTTTTATCAAAGAGATAGCCATACAGCGTGATGTTACCTATTTGCCGCTAAACGAACGCATGTGGCAATACGTGAATGCACGTGATGATTTAGATGAAGCTTGTGATCTTGAAGCCGGACTGATGGAAAAGGCCATTGCCAAGCATTACGTGTTAGGTCAAAGTTGGGATGAGGTATCGGCTCAAAATAACCTTCATTTACTTACTGACTGTGTACACTTGAATGACAGGGCGGCTGAGATGGTGGCTAACCTGGCGGGTGATTTTATTGCCGCCAGTTTACCTAATTAGACGTATTGCTATATTGCCCGACCCAAGTAACACCTTGTTAGGGGTTACTTGGGTTTGGTTCATTATATCGACGTAATGCAAACCTGTTTTCTGCCAGTGACTTTCCAGGACACCGCTCGAGCCAGTTTTCCTTCCCCTGTATAAACATCAATGTGTTTTTTCTTAATGGCACTGCCAGTGTCCCGGGCTACAAACCAGGACACCCCCATCATTTCATTGACTTGGGGAATCACTATTTTATTACCCATCTTTAGAAACTGTTTATCTATGGCCACCGCCCCTAATTGTAAGTGCTTACCTTGGGCATCTAGCGGTGTTTCACTCCTGTGCCATTGATTGCCAAAATATCCTAAGTACCAACCAAAGCGGGTCCGCCCCCAGCCATTTAGCTTTACGTCGCTCACAAATGCGCGGTTGAATGATAAACTTCCAAAATTTTTAATGGTTAAGCGACGGTTTTCATCATGGGGGAAATCCGTTTCTATGGGGGAGTAGTAACCTGTAATTTTCCAATTTTCACTGCACTCTGAGCCCATGGTTATAGCGGCATGTAGGGTCATCAGTGAAAATAGTATGGTAATTTTTATTGTTCTTTTAACGTCTTTTAAAGGGGCGTCTAACTTTTTTATAATAGAAATGACGGCAAGCAACTTCATGGGCTTCATCCTTGTAACATTCAAACGGGTTAATTTTTATTGTGTAAGCAGGGTATTGCAAGAACTGACCCAACTGGACGGGACGGGGCAATAGAAGGTTTAAACTCCCCTGGCAAAGGGGGCGTTATTCCTTTTGGCTATTTAAAATAATCCTCTATAAATACTTTTGGCAGCAAGTACCCTTGACGGCACCGGTTAGGGTTTAAAGGGAGGAAGAGCTTGGTGTCGCAAGGCAATTAGCTGCCGCCGTTCCAGCCGATTTTGGCCTGCGCACTAGGAGAGGGAAGAGACTATACTCAGTGGTGAACACCATTTTGGATGGGGTTAGGGTGGTAAGCCATGGTAAATTCCCGCAGGCCAATTTGCACTGCTATTATCGGTATGATTATTTTTCTGTGTTCTGTTGGGGTAGCGGCCAATCAGAACGATGACTTAACGACTCTTGTGTTGGGGGCCGCTAACATCACCAGCGGTCACTTATGTGGCAGCATTATTAAAAAAGCTTACCGTCGTGTGGGGATCGATGCTCAAATTAAGTATTTACCGGCGGCGCGATCTTTGGCGTTATCATCACAAGGGGCACTGGATGGTGAGGTAAGTCGGGTTTTCAGTATAGGAGAGCGATACAAAACTCTGGTGAGAGTGCCTGCGTCATATTTGTCGTTCCATGGTAAGGTATTTACCTTAAAACCCTCAGTTAAAGTAAACAAGCCATTAGACTTGAAGCATTACAGTAGTGGTATTTTAAATGGCATCGTTTACAGCGAAAAATTAACCCACTCTTACCAGCAAATCTATGGCAATTCGGCCAGTCAACTTTTTCACATGTTAATCGCCGACCACTTAAATATGGATCTGGTGATACTTACCGAGATTACCGGCAGAACCGCCATTGCCCAGGAGTTCCCTAATGCGGGCATTAAGATGGCCGACGGGAATTTAATGGACTTGCCTGTTTATCATTATTTACATGAAAGCAAAAAATCCCTGTTGCCAAAAATCGAGGCGGTGCTTCGAAGCATGTTGGCCAGTGGAGAAATAAAGGCCATGAAAGAGGCCTTTATTAAGGGTTACCTGCGCGAAGATGGAAGTTAGTCCCTATGTTTCATTTTCCTTTTTGAATCTTTTTAGGATGCAGTAATGAAAGAGGTCCTTGCCATACTTATAGTATTTTTTTCGGTGCAGGTGATTGCCTGCGATAAACCCATTTTGGCCACCTATGGGCCATTTTTCTCTGTGAGCTTTTATCAGGAGTACCTTTCAGACTTTCACCTAAGTTTGGAAAAATTAACCGGCTGTAAGGTGGTTATGAAGATTGAACCCACCCACAGGAAATTTATTTTGGCCCTAGTAAAGGGGCGGGCACACTTAAGTTTTGTGCCCGAGTTTTACTTTGAAGCGCTGAAGCCTTATGGGCTTACGGCGGTGTTAGAAAGTAAAACCGAATTTAGAAACATTTTAATTGTTAATAAAGGCGGGCAACAGCAGTTTGATGTTAACCAGCTTTCCGGTCATACCGTTTTGGTGTCGGGTGTTTACAGCCGAGGTTATATAATGCTGAACGAATGGCTAGAAGAAACCGGATTAACGGGCAAGGTAGTCATTAACCCTGGGCATCGACACGATGTAATTGCCATGATGCTGAGTAAAAAACAGGGTTCGGCGGGTGTTATTTCCACCGCAATCTTTGATCGGTTGCCGGATAATCTAAAAGATAACTATATTGTGTTGAGAACCTCTCTTCCCCTAAAGACCTTATTGTTGGTCTCTCAGCAGGCCTCTGGCAGCCTTAAGCCGGCCATTAAAAATTCGGTTGGGCACATGAACTTTGGTCGCTGGGGTGATGTAACCGCAAGCCGTTTATATCCCCATCGGATTGAATCTTTTAAACGTCAAATTAAGGCACTGGTGGCGCCCCATTAGGCAGCTTGTGGCCCTTTGATGCTCGTATGGAATCTATTTATGCCAGTTAGGAATGGCCTATCAGGTTAAGCTGGATTTATTCCTCCATTAAGAGACTCAACTATGAGCACATTTACCAATTCTTGGCTGGCCTTGGCCATAAGTGCCGTACTGGTGCCTAGTGTGGCCCTGGGCGTTTCGAGCGAACCCACTAAGAAGCCCAACATCGTATTGATATTGGCCGATGACCTGGGTTACAGCGACCTTAAATCTTATGGCAGCGAAATAGACACCCCCAACCTAGATCAGCTGGCACAAGAGGGTCTTCGTTTTACTAATTACCATACGTCAGCCAGCTGTGCCCCCACCCGAGCCATGTTGTTGTCTGGGGTAGACAGCCACCGTGCCGGGGTTGCCAATATAGCCGAAGCCAAAACAGAGCAACAATCAAAGTCCCCCTTTTATAACGGCACTCTTAATCACAATGTGGTGACCATTGCCACCTTATTAAAAGATCAGGGTTACCACACTTACATGGCCGGTAAATGGCATTTAGGTTATGAACAAGAAGAGCTGCGCCCCATCAATAGGGGATTTGAACAAACCGTGATGATGCCGTACTCCGGGGCCGATAACTGGCAACAAAAATCTTACCTGCCTAATTACGCTAAAGTAGAGTGGTTTGCCAATGGTAAAAATATTACTTTGCCCGACGATTTTTATTCTTCTAAATACATAGTCGATAAAAGCATTGAGTTTATTGATAGCAACCAAAAAGACAACAAACCGTTTTTTTCTTATGTGGCGTTCCAAGCGGTGCATATTCCGGTACAAGCTCCCAAAGAGTACACAAATAAATACCTGGGAAAATACGATGAAGGTTGGGGTGCCTTGCGTAAAAAACGCCAGCAAAGTGTAAAAGAATTGGGTTTCATTCCAAGTGATGCGCCCATGAGCGACGTGGTCACCACACAGGATTGGCAGGCATTGTCGGCCGAAGATAAAAAATATCATTCTAAAAGCATGTCCGTGTACGCCGGCATGGTGGACGCTATGGACGCCAATATTGGCCGCCTAGTGCAGCACCTTAAAGACATAGGTGAATACGACAATACGATTTTTATATTCACCTCGGATAACGGCGGCGAGGCGTCGGCTCCCGCTGAAGTTTCAAAACTGTTTCCCTTATGGTTGTGGCTAGAAGATTACAACCAAGACTATGAAACTCTGGGTGAAAAACAAAGTTATAACTATATTGGAGCCAGTTTTGCTAGCGCTGTGGTGGGCCCATTGGGGCATTATAAATTTTATTCGGGAGAAGGGGGGTTGCGGGTACCCATGATTATTTCTGGCCCTGCATTAAATCATTCTTTAAAAGGGTCGTTAAACAAAGCCTTTACCTATGTGAAGGACTTGGCCCCCACTATACTAAACATGGCGGGCGCCACGCATCCTGGTACTCAATACCAGGGCAAAACCATCGAACCCATGACCGGTAAAAGCCTCATGCCCATTGTGAGCGCAAAAAGCACTTCCATACATGGCGAGCAAGATGCCATTGCCTACGAAATAGGCGGCAATGCAGCCTTGTTTAGAGGAGATTATAAAATCATGTTAAATCGCCCTGCGGTGGGGGATGGGGTTTGGCACTTGTATAATATCGTTACCGATCCGGGTGAAACCATGGACTTAGCCGAGCAAAAGCCAGAACTGTTTAATGAGCTAAAACTGGCTTACCAGCAATACGAACAAGAGAACGGGGTATTAGCCGTGCCCAGTGACTATGATCAGCGCAGGCAGGTATTACAAAATGCCAGGGAAGTGCGAGTGATTAAACCCATTAAGGCGTTTTTTGAAAATCTTTTTTAGGTTGTCACTTAATGCATGGAAGGAGGCGCTAGTCGCTTTTCCTTCCATGGGTAAAAATGAAACCGATACCAATTTAGGCGTTAGACGATTTTATGGCGCTGAAAAACTCATTTAAATAACTATTCACAATCAGTTTCCCTTCTTGCTGGTAATGCTCGGTAATCTCACCGTGAATCAATAAACTGCGCCTAAATATGGTTTCAATAATTTGAATGCACAGGGCGAGTTTGTCGGGCAGTTGTGTGAGGTCGGACTTTTTATACAGCACACTGAAATTACTCACGTGCCAGGCAACAATGCGTGATAAACGTGACACCGCAAAATCTTCCACCCCAGGGCTCGTGTAGGTGCTTAAGAATAAGATCTCACTGAGTTTGTCCCGATTATAAAATTCATACGCGGTGTCTACTACGCTGTCGGCCAGGGCGTGCCAGGATCGAATTTCACTGTTGTCCATTAATTCTTGTGCAATATCAAAGGCAGGCATGAAGTGTTTTTCAGCCATCACCCCCAGTAGCGCCCCCATGGATGGAAAGTATTGATAAACCGATGCCGCCGGTACCTGGGCTTTTTGGGCAACCTTATGGGTGCTCACATTATCTATGCCCAGTTCAAATACTAGTTCTTCAGCGGCCGCCACAATGGCATTAAAGCGCACCTTGCCACGTTCCTGCACAGGCACTTTGGCGATCAACACCGGATCAATGGCCCGGTTTAATGAATCGCTGGCCATGGAATGTGCGGCATCGACGGCGGTTTTGGCGGGTAAGGCTTCTTGCATTACGGTTGAACCAACAATATCCATAAAAGTATCTGAGCCTGGTTTAATCCGAACGGCTCTGGAAGTAATCGCCAGCAGTATACCTAAATGCCAGGCCATTTGGTCATGAACACCGTTATTTTTAGTGCTGTGATCGACTGCCCAGTTGAAGAATACCTCAAGCTGTCTGTCGTTATCGCTCATTAGCCGTGACTCTAAAACCCCATTCAATCAAAGGCCTTATTATTAAACGATATAAAATGTCTAAAATCATGTATTTACATTAAAACATGACATTTGTTATATTTGCGTGGCTTGTATGTTATTTGTGTAATTTAAGCGTTGAGCCTTGCCAGTGAGAAAAGCCTCAGTGCTAGGGCAAACCTGCCTTAATTTGCCAAATATCAAGACAGCGCAAATAAAAATGAATTGAATTGGAGTAAACCAGCATGAAACCAAGTTCTTATGCCTGTGTGTCGTTAACCCTAATGGCGAGCTTATTGGCCACTGGCTGTGGCAGCGATGACAGTGAAGCCGCCGCCGAATCCCTGCAAGTGGATACAATATTAGCCGTGTTTGCCCACCCGGATGACGAGGTTTCGGCGGGCCCCTTACTGGCCAAATACGCACGAGAAGGAAAAACCGTTTACCTGGCCACGGTGACGGACGGCCGCTGGGGAGGCGCCAGCAATGATGAAGAAGCCACGGCATTAGCCGCTACACGGGCGCTGGAGGCCCAATGTTCCACAAGCGCGTTAGGCCTTGCCGATCCTTTGTTGCTGGAATTTGAAGACGGTGAAGTCTCCGAAAATATCTACGCGGTTAAAGCCACCGTTGCTGGTCTTATCGCTTCCATTGCCCCAGATGTGCTGCTCACTTGGGGTCCAGAAGGTGGTTATGGGCACAAGGATCACAGATTGGTCAGTGCCATCGTAAGTGATGTGTTTCAGGCGGGTTCAGCCGATGGCTCCCCATGGCCAAAAGCCCTGTATTACCCAGGTATTCGCCAGGTGGAATTGGACAGTTATGCCCCTGCCACGCAGTTTGGTGGAGTGTTAAAAAGCATTTGGGGCACCACGCAAGAGAACTACCTTCAGTATGCCATTACCGTAGAGGATGAAGATGTTTTGGCCACTAAGGCAGCCATTGCTTGCCATGACTCTCAGTGGGATGAGGCCACTCAAGCAGATTTATCCGTCATGATTGAGACCGTTGGTGAAACCATATATTTGCGCAAGGCGCTTCAGGAGGGGATAGAAAAAATCGCACTGGATTAAGGTTCACGGTTGCTATCAAACCGTTTAAACCCAAGACAGGGACGTCTTCTATTGGGTACTATCTGTGTTAGTGTCGCCCTTGGTAAGTTATTTTACGATGACAATGTTAATCTCGGGGCTCAGGCAATAATAAAAATAAATAAAGGAAGTCATATGAAAACCATTCGTTCTATTTTGGTCGAAAATATCGTGGGCAATATTATCCTTAATTTTTTCATCGCTTACGGATTGTCTTCTTTGTTGCTGGCTTCCAAAACGGTTATTCCCATGAATGCGCCAGTAGGGGATGTATTGGCTCCCAATATGGGAGGGGATATTCTGGTGGGTACCTTTATAACAGGGGTGCTGTTAACCCTTATTTTAACCAACATTGTACGTCTACAATACAAGTCAAAACCCATCAATATTACCCAGTTGCCTAACTCTGGCTGGAGCGCTCGTTTACCTGAATCCATATTTAAAAGAAGTTTAATGGTGGGAATAGTCAGTGCCATGTTTATTGCCATGCCGGTATTGATCGTTATGGAGATGCTGGCGATTCAACAGGCCAGTACCGCCAATTATATTTTATACCATGGGGTTTATGTGGCTCTGTTAACCGGCCTTATGGCTTATTTTGTCACCAACCGAGCGATCCTGGATTTGGACCATGAAGAGTTGCCAGCAAAATAACACGTGTCTTTTTATTGCCCATGCACTGGCCACTGCAAACCTGCGCTGACAATGGGGCTAAACGAACTTAAGTTGCTGCCCCCGTGTTATGTTGAATAGGGGTGGTAGGTATTTTAAGGACTGGATTACCATTTATAAATTTTGAAACCTAACATGACACACTTTGATCTCACCATTAGAAAAGCCAAACTTTGTGATTTGCCAATGCTTCCTCAAATTGAGGATAGGGCGGATTCGCTATTCCCCCATAACCACTATCCTGATGATTTAGACCTGTGTTCCCAGCAGGATCTTAAACAGGCTATGAATCAGGGGTTTCTAACAGTGGCGGTTATCAAAAATGAGTTGGTGGGTTTTGGTATGGCAAGCTTGCTGGGGGATTTTTTGCACCTGTTGCAGTTGTCGGTATTACCGGAATTCGGTCGGCGTGGCATAGGTGCGGCCCTATTAGATTCGGTTAATCAGCAGGCTATGGCGGCAAAGGTATCTAGCGTAACCCTAACCACCTTTAGAGATATTCCATGGAACGCCCCCTTTTATGAAAAAAAGGGTTTTAGGGTATTTAAAGATGACCAACTGCCAAAGGATATATCAAACATTCTTGCCAAGGAGGCCGCCCTGGGTTTGCAAAACAGAGTGGCTATGTTTTGCCCTGTGCCTTCCGGTAAGTCACTAAAAAATCTATCTCACCAGTTTTAGCTCATCAATCCTGCCTGTAAAGTTCTGGCCTAAATCTAAATCAGCACCCAGTAAAATTCTAAGACTCGTGTATTGAAATTCCCGAGTGCCATAGTGAAGAGTAGCCACCACTTGTGCGCTATCGCCCCCCGACTGGGGGGTGATTTTTAGGGTGAGTGTTTTATTTTCATCGTTGTAGATAAGTGACAACTTCAACCATTCAGATGTTTTCAACATAGCATTCTGTAATAATGTTTTAGTTAGCTGGCCCTCTCGATCTTGCACCTTTAATGAAATTTCAAATTCCCCGTTTTCAGCGGCTATTAGCTCAAGAGTCAAATTTTCCTGGTTACCCGTTTGTGCATTAAACAAAGTTTGAGTGTTTTCCCCTTGCCAGTTAAATAAAAAATCAAGCGTATAGTTGCGCTGATCCAGTAACCATTTGGGCAACTCTAAATAACCATCTCCGGGCAGTGCTAATACAGTACTGGACAGTGTGGCATCTTCTACAAAGCTGGCACCTTGCCCTAGGTTATTTTGCACCTGAACGTAAAACCCATCGCTGTTGCCATGGGTATCACTGATGCGATAGGGGTGGGGCGTGTTAAAGTCATAATGCAGCAAGACGCCTAGATCATCCTCGGTATAGTTATTACGAGAGGTGCCCATAGTGGCGCTGCCTTCAGAAAAATAGCCTTCACCGTTCATAATGGCGCTGCCTGATAAATTCCCGCCACCACCTGTGGTCTCTATTAAAGGCATATTCATGGCCATGGCCTTGCCGGCCATGCTAAATGAGTCGTATAGAAATACTTCCCCCTGGACTTTTGCATCTTCTTTTACGATGGCGTTTCGGTATACCCGGCCATTATCGCGCACCGTGGCGTAATCCATAATCTGGGCGTTTAGATCAATGGAAGCGCTGGTGCTAACGATGGCGTTGTCCTGCACTAATGTGTCGTGTTGCACGATGGCGCGCCCTTCAATGCGAGCATCGCCCAATACTTGCGCTTGATCTAACACCTGCACGCCAGGGCCCACATAGGCGCTGGCGGCCACAGTGGCGGTGTCGGCCACAAAGCCGCCGCCATTGCTATGAGGTGCGCCACTAACCGTGGGGGCCGTTAATAAAGATAAGGGTTCGTGACCCTTGGGCCAGCCTCCCCGAACCTTAAGTTGATACATGTACTGATCCAAAGGCAGGGAGCGAGTAGCATCTAAAAAAGAGGCTAGCTGGGTATCGAGCGTCCAATTGCCGGGCACCGCCGCCACCACTAAGTGTAATTGTTTAATGGTTTGGCCTAATTCCGCTTCCCATGTTGCTAAATTAATTACCTGAGTACCTGCGCTAAACATGTCCCTTTGGGCTTCTACTCGGGGAACGGACTCATCGTCCAAGGTGGCAATTAACGTGGCGCGCCATTGTGCCTGGCGCTGGGGTACGTCCCAGCCTTGCAGGGTAATCGCTAATTCAGATTGCGTGGGATCGGGAATAATTTGAATGATGTTGTGACCGTATCGGTGCGGGGCAATCCACGGGGCCACCTGGTAGGTGTGATCGCCAATTTTATCCATGGCGGCATTGTCGCGGGTTTGGGTTTCGTTCCAAACATGTACGGCATTATAAAGATCCAGCCCAGCGTCTTCATAATAAGGAATTAAATTTACCGTGCTGTTGGCGTAGCGTGCATACAAATTAGCGAAGGCCTGCTGGCGACAGCTGACATCCTCGTTGGGGCAGTCGAACGGGGCGCGGCGACGCAGGAATTCAAATAAGGTTTCCTGGTCGTCGGTTTGTCCCAGTATGGTGTCTACATTTAATTCTGGGCCAAACTCGTGTTGCAGGTAAAGCCAAAAGGGCCAGATTCCATAGCGCTTTAAACTGTTGCTTAAAGACATGTGGTGGTTTTCATGAAACTGATTCACCGCCACCGTGGAATGGGAAATGGTATTGCCCACATAGTTGGCAAAACTCTCTATACTCCAATTCCAGCCTTTGTTGGTGTCTCCTCTATAGCCGCTGGCACAATTTAAAGTATGGAAATATTCGTGGGCCAGCATCTGTGACTGGCTATTATTACTGCTGGCTAACCACTGTGCCACGCCAACGGGCACCGCCACTAGGGGAAGTTGCTTTTCATTTTCATAAGCGCACACCGCCCAGCCCCCAGATAGAGAGTTAAACTCATTTTCAAAAATTTCGGTTTCCCATAAAACAAAGGTGGTGCGGTAACACTTGTCATCCACCTTGCTTCGGTTGTTGCTTAAGTCAAATTTAAAATCCTGTTGCAGGGTGCGTTGTAACTCCAATAAATTACTCACCACGTTTTGATGTTCAATGGATTGCGTATCTTGCAAGGTGGTTAGAAAAGCCTGGGTATCGGCGGACAAATGTCCATGATTGCCCCACATGATGGCCACCGCGCCTGCGTTCACGGCATTGAGTGTGGGCAGGGTATCGTTATGAATGAAGTTACTCTCAAAGCTTGCACACTCGTCGGCTTTGTCATGGGCAATACGTGGCCCGGGTATATAGGGCCCGGAGGCAATGGTGGGAGCGACCTCATAAAAGTATTCAACTTGTATAGTGACCTGGTCACTGTGGGTTAAGCCATGAGCATCGGTTACGGTGAGCTCAAATACCAGTTCGCTTGGTGTGGCAGGCGTGGTGATAGTAGCGGTTTGGTTTTGCGGGGTGGTAATGGTTGTGGTTAGGCCCGAAACTTGTACCCATTGGTAGGCGACTATGGCGCTATCATCGGTACTATTGATGCCCGATAAAGTCGCGATGTGGTTTTCAAAAGCACTGGCATCGGTGCCTGCATGGGCCACGGGGGCCTGATTAAGCGGGGCACCATTGGGCTGGTTCTCGGAATCGGTTGCTGTATCCCCCTCATGGTTACACGCGACGCTCAGTAACGAGCCCAAGATTATGGGCCAGCAATGTTTAATCATGTATCACTCACTAAATATCAGGGTTTAAGCCGAATATTCAGTGTAGTTCAAGATAAGCGGCTAGATTAGGTGCGGGTAATACACACCTGTTTTTGCCCAGTCACTTTCCAGGATGTCTGTTTGGCCAACTTGCCTTCCCCGGTGTAAACATCGATGTGTTTTTGTTTAATGGCGCTGCCGACGTCGCTGGCCACAAACCAGGGAACGCCAATAACATCATTAACCTGGGGAATGGAGATTTTATTGCCCATCTTTAAATACTGCCTATCTATGGCCACCGCCCCTAACTTTAAATTTTGGCCTCTTGCATCCAACGGATTTTCGCTCTTATGCCACTTTCGTGAAAAATATCCTAGGTACCAGCCGTAGCGTGTGCGGCCCCAGCCTTCCATCTTTACCTCTTTTAGAAAGGTGGCGTTGAAGGCAACGGGCCCCTGCTTTTGCACCATTACGCTGGCATTTTTATCATAAGGAAAGTCAGACTCAATGGGGGAGTAGTAGCCGGTGATTTTCCAGTTCTCGCTGCACACGGAGGCGTTGCTAGAAAAGGATAATAATAAAGCCAGTAGGCTGACCATAAAAATAGTCAGGGTGAAAAAACGAAATGGGGTTAAGGCGCGGCGGTACTGAGTGTAAACCACGTGGGCAAGCAACATCATGGGCATCATCCCTGCTAATGAACGAAAGGTTTAAGCCATGACGTTCGGGTTTGTTTTTATTGTCTGATGCTTGCTTTGCAAACTTTGATCCAATTATTTTTTCCCCCGTAAATTGCACTCGGTGGTCTTATTTGCAGACTGTATTTAGATAAAATTTTAATTAAAAGACAAAAAATTGTCGTTGCGAGCAGTCGTCATCCGTTTATAGCCAGATGAAAGCGGCGTACTTGAATTAATGGGGGCTTTTGATCTAAGGTCTTTCTAGAGTTTTAGTCAATATACTTGACCAAATAAGGTCTATATAGTTTACTAAAAGTGTTCTTTAACCAAAAAGGCATAATTATGAAATTAACAGGAGTAATGCTCATGGGAATTCTGGCTGCAAACGGTGCCCAGGCACTGGACAAACAAGTAATGAAAACATTAACCGCTTATGCTCAAGGTACCGAGCATAACGACGTGGCTATTCTGGAAAAGACGTTTCATCAAGACTTTCGGGTTGTTGCCATGACAGCGGATGGCCTGCGGGTAATTGATAGAGACAGTTATTTAGCACTGATTAAAGCTAAAAAAATTGGTGGCCATAAGCGCACTCTTAAAGTGGTGCAGGCCATCGAAAGCGAAAATTTGATTCAGGTCAGTCTCACCCTAAGCGGCGACAAGGCCATATTCCATGACCACCTAGACCTTATTAAGCAAGACGCCAGCTGGCAAATTCTACATAATAGCACCCAGATTGAAGCCACTAATCCCTAAGGACACAATATGTTGGACCCCATCTCCCAGGTGCGCGACCTGCACCTGGGGCGTATGTTGTTAAAGTTGGAGCGTAAATTTACCCGCCAGGTGTTGGCTAAGCTGGCACAGGATGGTTTGGATGATATTACCTTGCGTCATTTTGTGGTGATTCCTTTTATCGATGAAAAGGGCATCCGGGCGGTTGAGATTGCTCGCCAGGTAGGTATCAGCAAGCAGGCGGTGAGCAAGTTAGTGGATGAGTTATTGCAAAAAGGCTATGTCTCTCTTAAGGCAGACCCAAATGACGGTCGCGCTTCTTTGGTGTACATGAGCGCTAAGGGCAATGAATTTTTAAGCCGCGCCATCGAGCATACCAAACATGTGGAAGCCAGCTGGCAAGAGGCGGTGGGTAAAAAAGAATTTAAGGTAATGAAGCAAGCCATGAGCACTTTGCTGGCAACCCCTTAAACATGTGAATTCCTTATTGGTAAAGCAAAGTAACGTAAAGTTGTGTGCTTATAGGGGTTAATATTTTCAAGAGGGATTATAGTTTGGAACTTTAAGATGATCATAAAAAACAGCGCCGTGCTATCTTGAACCGGTCCAGCAAGCTCTAGGAAAAATATGGAAACCAACATTTTAACCACTGTAATACTGCCCTTAAGCTTAGTCATTATTATGCTGGGTATGGGCACTACTCTCGTGTTGGCTGATTTTAAGCGGGTGCTCATTTATCCCAAGGCGGTGGCCATTGGTATAGTGGGGCAAATTTTAATCTTGCCTGTGGTGGGGTTTTTATTTGCTTCTCAATTTGGTTTAAAACCTGAATACGCGGTGGGAGTTATGGTCTTGGTGGCCTGTGCCGGCGGTGCCACCTCAAACATGATCGTTTATTTGGCAAAAGGGGATGTGGCCTTATCGGTGACGTTAACGGCCATTAGTAGCTGCATTACCGTGATATCCATTCCCTTCATCATTAACTTCGCCTTGCACGAGTTCATGGACGCCAGTGACGATGCTGTGTTACCCATTGGTACTACTAACATGAAGCTGTTTGTCTTCACTTTGTTGCCTGTGATGCTGGGCATGTGGTTACGTCATAAATTTACAGCCCTTGCCATTAAGCTGGAAAAACCCATGAACCGCTTTGCCAGTATTTTGTTTGTGTTTATTGTATGTAGCATTATGTTTCAAGAGCGAGCTGGCTTGGTTGAGACTATGCTAACGGCCGGGCCTGTGGCCTATGGTTTAAACTTTATCACTATGGTGTTGGGTTTTAGTGCCGCGCGGGCCTTTAAACTGAATGACCAACAGAGCATTGCTATTAGTATTGAGGTGGGAGTTCAAAACAGTGCCACCGGTATTATTATTGCCACGACTATGTTGCACAATGCTGAAATAGCGATTATTCCTGCGGTGTATTCCTTGATTATGTATTTAAATGCCGGTGTGTTGATTGGTTTAATGCAGGTTTATATGAAGCGTCGCGGCATGGCGTTGGCCAAAGCCATTTAATTAATGTGACTGATTAGTCGCTCGGCATATCAATCAGGCTGCCAAGGGTTCAAATCAAAGTTTGAGTCCTTGGAAGCCTTTCACGTTTTACACGTCCCTGTGATTACAACCCTTGTTGTGATTGACTGGCCATTTTGGGGTGGGCAAGCAAAGCATTCACTGCCTGCGCAAATTCAGTGCCCGCATCCTCTTGTAAAAAATGCCCACCTTTAAGCTTAATATGAGGCATGTCTTTACAGCCCGGTACCTGCTGATGAAATATTTTTTCAAGTCCACGGGTAACCGGATCGCCATTACTAAACGTGGTTAAGAATGGCTTGTGCCATTGTTTCAAAATTTCCCAGGCGGCCTTGTTGGCACCATTGGCGGGGTTGCTACTGTCAGTGGGTATTAGCGCTGGAAATGCGCGGGCACCGGCCTTGTACTTGCTATTAGGAAAGGGTGCGTTATAGGCCCGTTTTTCATCTTTACTTAAGGATTTAAAACTGCCCATCTCTATGATCTTACCAATGGGAAACCACGGGCTGTAGCGTGCAAAATTGCGCCAAATTTTAAGTACCATTGGCATCTCCCCTTCGTCTCCGGTGGGCAACATACCATTGCCCAGTACGATGGCCGCAAAACGACTTTCATTCTCGGCGGCCAACCTTAAACCCAGCAACGAGCCCCAATCCTGACACACTAGGGTAATGTCCTTTAGGTTAAGTTTATCGATGAAAGCTTGCAGCCATTGCATATGGTTTAGGTAGGAGTAATCGCTTTGTTGGTCGGGTTTATCGGACTTACCAAACCCAATTAAATCCGGCGCAATCACTCTGTGGCCGGCGGCGGCACATACCGGAATCATGTAACGATACAAATAAGACCAGCTGGGCTCACCGTGCAGCATTAAAATAACTTTGCCATCCTTAGGGCCTTCATCCACATAGTGCATACGTAGGCCATCCACCTGTAGATAGTTGGGCTCAAATGAATAATTGGGTAAGTGGTTAAAGCGAGCGTCCGGGGTACGAAGGTGTTTCATTTTTATTGTTCTCTGGATTCAGGTTACTTCATGCAGCGACCTTCACTATAAAGCAGTTCACTGTGATGCCAAGTGGTTAAGGGGAACAGTGTGTTTCTGGTAGTCGTATCAATATCTAGCTGAGAGCCATGGGCTTAAAACACGGGCAGTTCACATTTGCTGCACATTTTGCTTTTACATTGAGGCTTCTTGGTTCCACCGTCATTTGATTAATAAAGAGAAGCCATATGAAATTTAAGCAGGTACTGCCGCCCCTTTTAATACTGCCCTTGCTGTTGGCTGGCTGCGGCAGTGGTGATGAAACCCTCACCGAGTCAGACTCAAGCGATGACCCTGTGATCGAACGGGACCCGCTAACGGATACCAGCAGTGGCTGGATCCTGAACACTACAGATGAAGTATCCAGCAATCTGTTTGAGTCCGGTTCTTCCCAGGGCTCCTTAGTGAATGTGCAATCGGTGGGCATTGAGACGGTGGACAGTCTTGAATACACAGTGGTGTCTGCCACCGGCATTGCCAATTATCAAGTGACCCTTAGCCAAGAGCAGATTGATACCTTAAATGCCCGCCCTAAGGCCGCCACCGACTTCCGCTCCGGCGTCACCACCGCCCAGGCCAATGTTGCCTTTGAGTTTGGTGAAGACATTGGCTACAACAGCAATAACAACTGTGTTACCACCGGGGGGGATGGTTATTGGCCGCCAGGACCCGTGTGCCCAGAAAACTTGTCGCGCACCGGTTATTTTCCTAATACACCAGAGCCTGCCACCGAAGTGGAAGCCAGCGGTTTGGGTGCCATGGGGTACTGGGTAAACGGTACTTCTGTGTACCAGTGGGGGGACGGGCAGAGTTATAACAACCAAGGGGTATGGCAAACCCTAGCAGCGGTGGCCGAAGTATACGATGTGGATGTGTGTGGTGGTCACGCCGCGAACGGTGACTACCACCACCACTTTAATTCCACCTGTTTGGGCCAGTTAGTGAACGACGAGGGTGATCAGCATTCCCCCGTTTATGGTTATGCTGCGGACGGCTATGCCATTCACGGCCCCTGGTATGGAAATGGTGTGTTGGCAAAAAGCAGCTGGGCAGTACGGGATTATGACGATGCCAGTTCCAGCACCGGCTGTGGTAGTGCTGGGGTGCGCGACTGTGTGTTGGTGGACGAATACGACGTGGCAGCAGGCACTGTCAGCGCCACTGCTGGTCCCAGTACCAGTGGTGAATACACTTCACTTTCGGGCAATAGTTTCAGCACAAGTGCCGGCTTTTTTTATGAAGATTATTACTGGGATGCCACGCTCACTGCATTGGCTGGCGAGTACCTAGACCAGTATAACGGTCATGACCATGATGGCCTGGGTTATCACTATCATGTGACCATCACAATGGATAATGCAAACAAGCAAGTGCCTGCCTTTCCCTACACTATTGGCCCTCGTTTTTACGGCAAGCTGCAGGATAATAGTATCGCCTCAAGTGCAGGTGGCCCCGTAATTGGTGGCCCCATGGATGGCGATTTGCCCATTTGTGGCCCAGATGATGCGCCGGCCGAAGGTGAAGCGCCGCCTGATTATTGTGTACCGCCTGCCATGTAATAGGCTTGCCGTAACGTCACTCACTGCTATCTATTTACCTTAGTTAAACCTGCTCGTTTAGATGCTTAAAATGAGCGGGGCATTGCAGTACCTGTGTTGCTGTTGTTATTTAAAAAAGGCCTTACCTAAATGTTTTTATTAAAAAAAATCGTACAAAATTTTATAAAAAATAAGGCGCCGTTGCTATTCATGGTTAGTTTGGTTTTCCCAACATGGGCATTATCACAACAGCCAAATCAGCAACCCATGCAAATGGACATGCAACATCAACACAACCCCAAAAATCTGCCGCAAGGAGTATTAACCCCGCAACTGAATATCTCGTTAAGTGAAGACAATATGTCTGGCGTTAACCTGCACCTGGAAACCAAATATTTTCAATTGGAGTCACCCACCAAGGCTGGCAACCATCCAAAAAGTATTGTGGAGGGCCACGCTCACCTGTATGTGAATGGCAAAAAAATTCAGCGTGTGTACGCCAGTGATATTCATATACCGGGCAGGTACATCAACAAAGGGGTGAACCAGATTAGTGTGACCTTAAACGGTCATGATCACAGTCAGTGGCAAGTGGCAGGTAAGGGCATCATTTCAACCCTATTTATTAATACTGAAAAAGACGACTTAATTACCCTGAGGTTTTCGTCTTTTCCTGTTTTAAGCGAAAAGTAATTAGATTAAGTGCTAGCAGTCCTGCATAAGTAGCAGTGCAGGACAGGTTTGGAAGCACTTAGATGCTGGTTTGCTTTACCTTATCGTTGCTATTGGTTTCATCATCCTGAAAGGTTTCTTCCAGTGCCGAATACGCTTGTGAAAAACCGTCCTTCACCTTGCTCCAGGCTGTGCTGGTAGATTGCTGCATGCTGCCCATCCATTGGGCCATCTTGCTGCGATGTTCATGCAACACTTGCAAACTGTGGCGCGCCTCTTTTTTGGTGGCTGCATCCATGGAATCCCATTTTTCGGCCAGCTTACTTTCCAGTTGGTTGATGGAGCTGTCCAGTTTATCCAGGGTGGTTTCCACCTGTTCTAGCGTCTTGTCAGTTTTATCCTGGGTAAACGCCTGAACCGCGGTTACTGTGCTGTCGAGTTGTTGCCCCAGGGTCTGGGATTCGGCGGCAAAAGCAGGGGTGATACTGACCATTAATAAACTAATGGCCAGTATCTTCGAGGGGCATTTCATATGTCAGCAACCTTATTGAAGCGGAATAGTTAGCGTGTAAATGGGGGCAGATTAACAATTGCTTGTGCATGAGTAAAATGAGTTTTGTAACCACCAAAGCGCCACAAGGGCTGCATTGGTTTGCTCAAGGGTTAAGTAAACGTGGTTAATGCAACACCCTGTGTTCGATAGCATCCAGCGATAACAACGCCGTTAACCAGTGATCGGCCATGTGAATGGGCAGCTTAATGACCTCTTCAATGGGTTGGGTTAAATAAGGCAGGTCGGCCTTGGTTTTAGCTCGTGCCAGCTGTTGTGTCACGTGGGGTAAAAATGCCTCCAGATCGCAAGGGGTTTGGCTTTTGCGCAATGAATAAGCGAATTCCAGGGCGCTGCGCAGGTAACGATCCACTGAAAATTGTGACTGGCTATTGGTTAATAATATCTCAGCAATTTCAAAAGCATTGCCGTAGATCACCGAGGCTTGATCCCAGTGCTCTAAATGAAATAATGTGCGCGCACGCGTGATGATTTTTTGCCATGACTGGGCCGCCTGTTTGGGATTACGGCTAAACTCTTTGCGATGATCTTTACACAGGTATCTCATGGCGGACTCTTTTATAGGTTCAATGGCTGGGCTTGGTCCTCAAGAGAGGCTTAGCTATACCCATATGATAACGATTATCATTTGCAAGTAAAGAGCAAATGTCTTCAGGTTGACCTTCACCAGCAAATTACTCTGACTATCTGGCCCATTCTGTCATTGGCATAAGGGGAGGCTTTTGCCTTTAATATAAGCAGGTCGCTCACACAGGGAGAAATAAGCCGATGACAGCCTTACGTAGGGATACGGTGGAAGAAGAGGATTACAGCATGGAAGACTATGGCTGGGATGATCACCAGTTGGGTGTCAAACTAGGGGACAACCCGTTTGCCATTAATAATTGGAAATACTATGAATGGGAAAAGGGCTGGTTGCTGGCGGATGAATCAATTACTGGTCATATTGGCGATGCTGAGCCATAAACTTTTTCAGGTTTTTACCGGCCATATTCCGGACTTTATTACGCAACAACCCGCTCCAACCCAGTAACCAACCCGCTAACCCTAACGCTTGTCGACTCCAGCGCCAAAAGCCAAATTGGTCAATGTGACGGATGATCTTGCCGTCTTTGAATTCAAAAGTTGCATCCACGATGTTGTGAACCGGGCGCCCGGACTGGCTAAAGGTGTATCTGGGTTCCCAGTGGGCCGTGATGTCACCTTGTTGTTCTTGCACGCTAAACGTCATGGTGAGGTCTGTACCCCGTTCACACAACATGTGCCACATAGCAGCCACCTCTTTACCACGTAGCTCAAACGCTTCATCACGAAAACGCACATCCGGGTGATAACAACTGGCCATGGTTTCATGGTCTTTTTGCTGAAAGGCCCGGTAAAAGGTTTCGATCAAGGCTTGGTTAGGGTGCATGCTTTGGCTCCGTTGTGGCTGATGGGATTATATTAGGCGTCACTGGCGTTGAGTGAAAGTGGTGTATATGCCAACATAGGGTTGTGATTGGGCCATTTGGTCATAGGCGTATCAGGGGAATTTAATGAATTGTACTTTGCTGGCACTGGACGGTTGTCCGTTATCTTCGGTTTCCGGCCCGCTGGAAATCCTGTCTCTGGCCAATAGCCTAGTGCCCAGTGAAGGGCGTATGTCTATTCAAATGGTGGGGGAGACGCAGCAGGTAAATTGTTTGGGTGAGGTACAACTCAAAGCCCATGGCACACTTACCGAGATCACCCACACCGACTTGCTGATCATTGGTGCCATTGGTCACCCTGAGGGTCGCTCTGAATATTTTGACCCCATGACGCTTGCCTGGATTCAGCGGCAATATGCCCAGGGGGCGGTGGTGGTGAGCATTTGCAGTGGGGCCTTTGTGCTGGCGGCAACAGGGTTGCTGGATGGCAAGCGCGCCACCACCCACTGGGCCACCGAGGGTGTATTTCGTCAACGTTATCCAAAAGTGCAACTGCAAAGTGAGCAGATGATCACTCAGGATGGCAAGCTGTATTGCTCGGGCGGTGCCAGCGCTTATCAGGATATGAGTCTATTGCTGGTGCGCCAGTATTTTGGTCTTGAAGTGGCCCGGCAGGTGGCCAAGCGAGTATTGATTGATATGGACCGCCATAGTCAGCAGGTGTACGCGCAATTCATGCCCCACCGCCAACATCAGGACAGCACCATTCACAGCCTGCAGGATTGGCTCAAAGGCCACGCCTTGGAGAGTATCTCCATCGAGGCGCTGGCACTGCGTTGTCATCTTAGTGAGCGTCAACTGAAGCGTCGTTTCAAGCAAGCTACTGGGCTCTCCCCCTTGAGCTACATACAGGGTTTAAGAATTGAGTCGGCCAAACACGCGTTGCAAACCAGCAACCAGCAAGTGGAAACGGTGGCTAGGGCAGTGGGTTATGAAGACGTGCGATTTTTCCGCCAGTTATTTAAACGTCTAACGGGCTTGTCTCCCAGTGAGTATCGCAGCAAATTTTCGCAACCAGCCTTGGCGGCTTAAGGGGCTGGGTTGAGTTGCCGTAAATAAGTGGAATATATTTTTTCGTAACGACCATTGGCGCGTATTTTTTTAAGCCCTTGGTTAAAAAGCTGACAAATCTGTGGGTCACGAAACCCCATACGGGTATAAATGGCTGGGAAAATATCGTGGAAGGTAAAGTCACTGGCGCTCAATTCTAAATTCTTGGTTTCTTTTAGGGTGTGTAAAAAAATAAACATATCTCCCACACTTACATCGGCGCTGTCGCTGCCTAACACTTGCACCTGCCAGCTGGGGCGAGACACTTCTCGATAGGAGCCATTTTTTGAATGGGTTGTTTTTTCAAATTCTTCTCCAAAAAAACTCCTGGCTCCCTGAAACGTGACTATGTATTTTCCGGTTAAATCGGCAATTTTTTTTATCTTAAAACCGGCACTTTTTTTAGTGACGGCCACATCGCGAAAACGAAAAATAGGGTCGGAGCGGCAGGCATCTAATTCCACCGAATCAAACAAGTTGGAAACAGCGTCTACATTATCTTGTTTGAAATCATGCCATAGGCGGTTGTTAGAGCGACCAAATAAAAAGGTTGGCTGGTGGTTGGGCATTTGTTTGAAGACCGCACGGATTAAATCGGTAAAAATGCCGCTGGTGCCTTGCTCGATGAAGTAGGGCTCAAAATTTCCCATGCCCACCGTGACTTCCTGAGCCTGTGAAGAAAATGGGTTAAAGCTCATTAAACAAAAAAGGAGCCAGGTTCGGCAGTGAAAAATAAGAGCAACAGGCTTCATCATCTAGTGCACCTCTAGGCTGGTATTTTTTTCAACGAGCCTTAAATGAACAAACCGATTATTCATTGCGCATACGCTCTTCAAGCGAAAAGGCGGTTCTTTGTGCCAAGGGCTGGTTAAGTGCTGATTGACGCTCGATGGGGGCTGGTATTTTACTGAGTCGCTGGCTGGCCTGGGTTAACAAGGTTGCTAAGGTATCTTTTAGCTGCCGGCATATGGCCGGGTCATCAGTGGGCATGTTTTTAATTAAGATAGAAATGCCATCGCTGGCACATAACATTAAACGAGCAAACTCCATCACATTAGGGTTACCTGTTACCTCTGTCATGAGGGTTTCTTCCAGCGGCGTGCAGTTGTCGGTGAGGCCAATGTTTTGTTGGCCCTGGTCTGTTCTAAATTGCAAACAGGCATCAAAGTTAAAACAATTTAAGGTGTTTAATAACAATTCAGACAAGGCCTCAGTGGTGTGGCAATTGGCGCTGGACGTTTGGAATTGCTGAATCGGGTCTGTTTGCTGGCTACTGATACTGGCGAAACTGTTGAAATCAAAGATTCGCCCCGGCTTTTGGCCACCACGTTAAGGTTAAATTCAACCTTATTTAATAGTTCGTGTATGTCGCAGGGTTTGGTGAGGTAATCGGCACCGCCCGCTTCATAACCTTTGAGTTTGTCCTTGAGTTGGGTCTGGCCCGAGAGAAAAATCACCGGGGTAAGATGATAATGATACTCCTGTTTAATGTGACGGCAGCATTCGTAGCCGTTCATCTTGGGCATGAGCATATCCATTAATATTAGGTCCACAGGCTGCTCACTGAGCCGATCTAGGCATTCTTTACCCGATTCCACACAGGATACTTGATAATCTTCCTTCAGTACCCTAAGCACTAATAACAAGTTGGCGGGGGTATCGTCCACCACCATAATATGTTTTTTAGTCATATAAATGCTTTTTTAAATTACTTTTATTAGTTTGTTGCTCGGACATGCCGCGCGTGAGGATGCGATTTAGATAACTATAGTCGCTAACCCACGTTAGCGCTTAAAGTGCCGCTTTTTAAGCGATTATGATCCAAGCCCTTAAACGTCTTGGACTGTGTGAAATGCTAACGCATTGTTATGTGAGTCAATAATATGGGGCAGTGGCACAACCAAAAAAAAGATGTCTTCTATACTTGTTGAATACTGTTATGGAATATTCGCCGTGTGGATTGAAACGCTAAAGCGTCGTAGTTGGATACTTATTCTCTTTCTGCCAATGTGTGTGGCATGCAGCGAAAATAATAGTCCAGCCCAGTTGGTCAATATTTTTGGCTCAAAAGGCAGTGGTGAAGGGCAATTTAAATACGTAGAAGACTTTGCATTTGATGGTCAGGGCCATGTATTAATTACTGATGCGCTAAATGCCAATGTGCAGGTCTTTGACCTGGATGGCCGCTATGTGACCGAGTTTGCTGGCACGGGTGATAAAAACCAGCACCTTAAAAAACCGGAAGGCATCGCCATTGATGCCAGCGGTAATATCCATGTGGCGGACTATCTCACGGGTTATATTCAAAAATATTCCCCTGGATATGAACACCTTTTGACCTACAGCGGCTTTGGCCCGGAACCCGGCCATACCCTTGAAACCGAATTCATGACCTTTCACCCCAATGGCAACTTGTATGTGCCCGAGGCGGGCAATAGTCGCATTAGTGTGTTTGACGCTCATGGAAACTTCCAATTTAACTTTTCTCATAAGGGCAGTAAGGCCGGCGAACTCCTGCGCCCCGAAGCCGTCAAACACAACAGTAAGGGATTATTATATGTGGCCGATTTAGGCAATCACAGAATTCAAGTATTTGATGAAGGCGGGACCTTTCTATTTACCTGGGGCAAGGAGGGCAAGGCCCCTGGTGAATTTAGAAAGCCTTCGGGGCTGGCCATAGATAAAGACGACAATATTTATGTGGCCGAAATTGGCAACAATAGAATTCAAAAATTTACTGAAAAAGGTAAGTTTTTATACACGTTTGGCAAAAATGGTCGGGAGCCGGGGGAGTTTGGCAATATCCATGGTTTGGCGATCAGCCCCATGGGTGAGCTTTATGTGGCCGATACGGCGAATCACAGGGTACAGGTATTCAATGTGAAGTGATGGGTAATGAAGGAAATAGATTCATGATGTCTGCCCTGGATATTAATAACCTATCCATCAGCAATAAATTTTCACTGCCTTCTGCATGTTATGCGGTGGGGTTGTTGGTGATTGTGATCACTATGAGTATTTTTTATCATAGTTATCGTGTGAACAGTGAATTGATCATAGATTTAACCGAACAAAAAAATATTTTGTCAAAATTTAGAGCGTCGGTAGCGGGTATTGATCAGGACCTAGTGCGGCTAGTGTATCTTTATAATCAGGGGCGTGAGGAAAGCGTACTGGCCAATGTTGAAACCCTTGCCCCGATGTTGGTGGATTTTAAGGCGCTGGCGGACAAACATGATTTCATTAATGACCGCTCGTTAGCCGAAGAGATTGAACCCAGTATTGAAGAGTTAAGAAAAATATCATTGGAAATAGTTGGGCTGAATTTGGATAACATGGTGGCCTCTGCCAGAGATCTATATAAATATTCATTCTTGGTGAGAGCTGGTCAAATTTTAAATTTTGCCGACGAATCCTTGTATGGTAAATCGGACCAGGTAATGGCCATTGGCCTAAAAATTAAACAGCAGGAAGTTATTTTTATTGGCAGTTTTATGGTTGAATTTATTATGATTTTTATCATGATATATATACTGCATCATCACATGGCTAAAAAGTTAGTCGACCCGATTCAACAATTGCAAATGGCTACCCACACCATAGTGGATCATTATTCATCGCAAAATACACATCAAAAATATGAAGATTTTTTTCAGCGGGCCATCGCTATCCTTGAAAGTATTACCTCACGAGATGAAATTGGCATTTTAACCGCCAATTTTAAGGCCATGATCGCCACCATTGAGCGTGCGACACACGACAATATATCGGCCAATAAGCATTTGGCTAAGGCCAATACAGAATTAATTAGTACTCAGGGGCAGTTGGTTCAATCGGCAAAGCTGGCTTCCATTGGTGAAATTTCAGCCGGCTTAGCCCATGAACTTAATCAACCCTTAGGGGCTATTATGCTCAGTGCCCAATTTGCGACCGAGCTCATGAATGAAGAGGCTATAGATAAGGAGAGTGTTAGCAAAAAGCTGCAAAGAATTGTTGCTCAAGTGGAGCGTGCTTCTAAGATTATCCAGCATTTAAAGGTATTTAGTCGTAAAGGTGAACACACATTTGAGGAAGTGGATATTAATTGGGTTATCGAAGAATCATTTATATTGGTCAATGAAACTTTAAAAATGAATGGCATCAAACTTATTGTGGAGTTGGCAGAAAAATTACCTCCAGTGACCTGTGATTTTATTCAAATTGAACAAGTGTTAACAAACCTGGTGACCAATGCTCGTGATGCATTGGAGCAGGGGCAAGCAAAAGAAATGGTGGTGCGATCTTACGCCCAGAAAAATGCTATCTGTATCGATGTGCAAGACAATGGCTGTGGTATGTCGGCAGCGGTCATAGCAAAAATATTTGATCCATTTTTTACCACTAAGGCGGTGGGAAAGGGCACGGGGCTGGGGATGTCAATCAGTTATGGGATTATGCAGGACCATCGCGGAGAATTACGGGTAAGCAGTATCGAAGGCCAAGGCAGTTGTTTTACTATTTCACTGCCTATACCCGTTGAAAAACGCCAGCATACTAATATTTAACCAACAGTTCGGGCTATATTCATACTATGAAAAAAATATTACTGATTGATGACGATGATGTATTCAACGAATCGCTAAAAGAATACCTGGAGTATAAAAAATTTGAGGTGGCCTGCGCCTTCGATGGCAAGCAAGGTTTGACCATGATGTCACAGGTACAGCCCGACCTCATAATAACCGACATTGTTATGCCTCAGGTAGAGGGCATAGAGCTGCTGGATAAAGTGTTGATGGATTCGCCTACTGCGCCACCCAAGGTGATTGTTATATCGGGAGGCGGGCGTATGGGGGGGTGTGACTATTTAAATATTGCCAAGGAGATGGGCGCCGACAGTACCTTTGAGAAACCGATAGATTTTAACCGTTTAGTCGAAACCATCGATAGGTTGTTGCAATAATGTTTAGTCAGCCAGAGCACACTGGCCCTTAAAGCTCTGTATTTTTTCGGTTAGTTCGGCCAAGCGATGATATTGCCCGTGCACAGTTGTGAGATGGGAAAGGTGTGCTAAATCATCAATGCATTGCTGAATTAACCCCGGCTCCGGCCCTTGTAAGGTTAATTGAGCAATGATGGCCTGGGCGAGGTTTAAACGAATGCCTGTGTGCTTGGGAAAGCGCTTGAGTGCTTTACTAAAATATTGAATGGCCTTTTTAAATTCTTTTTCGTTGTAATATTTAATGCCTTTACTGTTAATTTTTACCACGTCACTTTTACCAGATTGACTAACCGGTTCTTCAGATATACGGTCGATACGGGCAGCCAACTTACTATTAAAGTCGTCGCAGGTATTTATCTCATTGATTAAACTATTGGCCTTGGCTTGGTTGCCTGTAACCACATAAGTCCGCACTAACTCTACCTTCATATCCAGATTCTTTTCAATATCGTCTAATTCCTGGTATCCATCCAAGGCCTTGTCCAGAAGCTGATTGGCTTTTTCGTCTTCATCTATGGATGAAAAAGCCTGAGAAGCTAACAGGGTGGAGCGCACTTTAGTGCTTCTATCTTTATAGCTTCTATTAACCTTGTTTAATGCGGTGAGGGCTTCGGCCACCAATATTTTGGATTCCACATATTCGGCGCGGGCGGCCGATTCTGAAAGACTGCGAGCAAAATCAAGGTTGTTATCCGGGCCGCTGTGCATGGAGTATTCTGCGTGTTTGGCCACCTTGCGGTACACCTTAGTAGCTGCGCTCACATCGTCATTTTCTTCACATATATCGGCTAATTCTCGTAAACGCGGTACCGATAGGTCTGATATATCGGTGGCCTGCTGCAATAGGCGTTGTGCCACATCATTCTCACCTTTTTCCTGGTGAATATGTGCCGCTTCATCAAATGCTTCTATGCCATCGATGCTCACCGGCCCTTGTGAGTACAATTGCTTAAAGACCTCAAGGGCTGAATCGTGTTGTTCGGTGGCGCACAAAGCCTTACCCAGTAAAAGGTGAGCCCAGGTATGGGCCTTACTCGTTAATACCTCACGACAGGCCTTAATGCAGGTCTCGTAGGCTTGTAGTTTAAATAACAATTCACAGCGGGTTTTTAAACACCATACTTCGTAGCGAGTGCCCGCTTTAAGTTCTTGTTCACAATAAAAAAGGGCGGCTTTAAATTCTTGTTTGTCCATGGCCGAAACTATTTTTCGCAAGTGGTTTTGCTGCTGAAAAACCTTATCAAGGCGAGACTTTAAATCATTATGAGTAAAGGGCTTAGTGATGAAAATGTTGGGTTTGTGTTCCAGGCAAGACAGCACAATATTTTTGTCCACCGTGGCAGTAATCATTACAAATACGCAGGAGCTCTTAATCAGGTCGCAAAATCTCAGCTCTTCCAAAACTTGCAGGCCGGTTTTGCCGCGGCCCAGGTCAAAGTCACAAAACACGATGTCATATTGGTTCTCCTGGCAGGACGCTATGGCCTCTTTACCAGTGGAGGTGACCCTAATATCACTGGCGCCTATGTCCATGAGTATTTTTTTAAGGATGCCGCGATAAACCTCTGTGTGTTCAACCACTAGGACGGCGTTTTGGCTGTAGTCTATATCCGCCATGCAGCTCCTTCTGCTGATTGCTGGGATGATAGACAAAGTATAGAAGGGGGGCGTGGAAGTGCAAAATAGATGCTCTATCAGCACAGGCGCCACCTAGCATAACTTTTGTTATATTAAGGCAATCAAACATATTAGTTGCTGTGCTTGGAGCCATCAGAATATGAATACACTCTATATCACAGGGGCCGGTGTCAGTGCTGAAAGTGGCATTCCTACCTTTCGCGGCGAAGATGGGTATTGGAAAATTGGCAGCCAAAACTATACCCCCATGGAAATGGCCACCCGTGCTATGTATTGCCAGAAACCCGCCGAGTTTTTGGCCTGGTACTATCATAGATTTGCCACCTATCGTCATCATGGGCCCAACGACGTGCATTATTGGTTGAAAGATAAAAACCTTATTACTCAGAATATAGATGGCTTGGATGGCAAGGCGGGTAATAAAAATTACCTGGCCATTCATGGCCGGCTTGATCAAATGACCGTCTTTCATGAACAAGGTGAGGTGGTAGATATCATTCCCACTCCATGGGATTTAGTGGATGAAAGCCAGCTAATCCAATCTTTGTTGGATGTATTTAAAATTACTAAACAGCCTGAAGTGAATCACTCATTTAAACCTTATGTATTGTTGTTTGATGAATTCTATAGCGACCTATATCGCATAGAAGAGGCCACCAGGCGAATGAGGCAATGCGATAAAATTATATTCATGGGCACATCATTTAGCGTGAACATCACCAACATTGCATTGGATATAGCCATGCAAAACCAAATAGAAGTGGAAGTGGTGGACCCTAAGCCGGTGATACTGCCTTATTCTAAGGTGGTGTATCACACCATGACGGCTACGGAGTATATACACAGCTAGTGCTAAAACGTTGCAATCCCAATTGCAGGGATACCACATTGGCGGGTATATTCCTGGTTAGTCGCTGCTTTCAAAGTTGCTTGAGCCTAGTGGCTTAGTAGGGTTGAACAAAGCGCTTTGGCAGAAGGTCTGAATGACGATGCTAAGGGTATGGCTAGCACCACGATACTTTTAAGTAATTCTGGTTACTGGCTGTAGTGTGCTTAAATACGCTTAAGTAATGATAGAAAGGTGTTAGTATTAGTCGAGTAATTATTCATATTTAAACTTGGAGTAGGCAATGGACAATATCTGGTTTAATACCCCTAATATCGAATTAATGAATCAACAAATGGCAAACACTGCGTGCAGTAATTTGGGCATACAAATTACGGAAATTGGACCGGATTTTGTGGTGGGAACTATGCCGGCAGATGAACGTACCTTTCAGCCTATTGGGTTAGTGCATGGCGGAGCCAATGTGTTATTGGCCGAAACATTGGGCAGCATGGCGGCTAACTTGTGTTTGGATACCACAAAAGAATATGCGGTGGGCCAGGAAATAAATGCCAATCACTTACGGGGTGTGCGTTCAGGCACGGTGACCGGGGTGGCGAAAATTATCCATAAAGGTCGAACCTCTCAAGTTTGGGAGATTCGCCTAGTGGACCATCAAGAAAAGCTAAGCTGTATTTCCCGCTTAACCATGGCGGTTATTCAGCTACCTAAATAAATTTGGCCGTTATTAGAGTGAATAAGGGGCACCCTGAGCCCTTCATTCAAACTTTAATTTAAGGGGGCTGGGTTTCACCAAAGTAGTTTTCCCCCCAGCAGCGCACGCCATTTTCGGTGATGGCGCAGGCGTAGCTGTCGGCCACGGCCAGGTGACTAACGTTGCCCAAGTCCTGGGGTACATCATTCACCCCATAACCGTCGTAACCAAAACACTTGGCCGTTTGGTCTTCAACAATGCAGGTGTTTAGTATGCCCATAGCGAGTGTCGTGAAGGCATTTATGTCCACTTCAAAGTCATTCTGACCATGAGCATTGCTTCCCCAGCAGTGCACGCTGTCATCGGATATCGCACAACTATCAAAGCCTCCGCTATAAATACTTTTAATATTTTGCAGGCCCTGGGGAATTTCCAGTTGTCCAAAATTATTATTTCCCCAGCAGGTTACTAGGCCGGTATCGGTAATGGCGCACACGTGGCGGCTGGCCACGGCGATGTCCAGGGCAAATGTCAGGTCAACGGGGATGTTCTTCTGGCCAAAGCTGTTATTGCCCCAGCACTGCACTTGATGATTGTTCAAAGCGCAGGAGGCCTGGGTGCCAAAACTAAGCCCAGAGACCGCCGTTAAGTCACTGGGCACTCTGCCATAACCCGACCTTAATCCACCCCAGCACACCACGCCGTCATCGGTCATGGCGCAGCTGGAAACATCGCTGCTCCACACTTGGCTAGGGTGGTTTAACGGCGGCACATCCGTTTGGCCAAACAGGTTGCTACCCCAGCAGATCACATCTTGGTTGTTGATGGCGCAGCTGTGGGTCATGGCGCTGGTAATCTTGTTCCGGGCAGCTTGGCCCATCGGGAAATCATAGGGGCTGTCCAGGGTGAGGGTGGTATTCTCTATGGCCAGGGCCTGCAGAGTTAGGTTGGCGCTGGCTGATTTATTACTGGCAATGTGATTGGCAACGATGCTGTAGTCGCCAGCCTTTAAATAACATTTAAGGTAGCCTGCGGTGCCCCATTCGCCGCTGCCGGTGATGCCCAGTATGTTGCCGTTTTGATCTTTAATAACCGCCCCTGCCATGGGTTCATGCAGATCATTTAACACGTTGATTCCCAGTACCGCCATTAAACTGCCCCCCAGAATTCTCCGGCGGCGAACTTCAAGCTCGCAGTTGATGGTTTGACTGAGGGAGTTGATGGACCACACGTTGTTGCACACCGCAATTTGCTCGCCAGAATCCCGCTCTTCAAATACCAGGCTCATGGTCATCTGGTCGAACTGCAGGTCACTCAAGCTGAAGTGGGCCTGAAAACCATCTTCTGCGGCGCTAAATTGCGGCTGAATTTGCTGTAACGAATTGGCTTCGCCCACCGCCGAGAATTTTAATACTAGGTTGTTTATGCCGCCCACTTCGTCTGCTAGCAGTTGCGGTATTTGAATGCTCACGCTGGCATCGCCCCCTTGGGCACTTAATATAAGTTGGGTCTCGGCGTGTAAGGGTACTAGATCCATGATCACGTCCTGACCGTTGATGATGGTTTGTTGCTCCTGGCTTGTCTGTGAGCGCGCAATTTGTACATTGCCATCGTACAGGGCCAGTTGAATCTCATGTTCACCGGGCACCAAGTTTAAGTAGGTCTCTGGCATCCCCGTCTGTTTATTGATGATGAAAATTTGTTGGGCTTGCTGGTCTATGGTGATGCCAATTTTTGGTTCGCCTATTTGTGCCAACTCTTCCACTTCGTATTGGAATTTATAGTCCACCAGAGCATGGGCATCGGTAATTTGAGCCACCACTAATACATCACCCATGACCGGACGAATGGTCATGGCCACATCATTGCTACCATCCACCACTGTATGGCGTGTGGTGGCCAGATACTGGCCATCTTCGTCTTCCAGTATCAGGGCAA
>Ga0209290_1000382_pt1 | contig 34606 bp, 20 predicted proteins | sample EN1Hudsemesocosm_2_FD_184632 | JGI IMG/M metagenome (GOLD analysis project Ga0209290, IMG submission 184632) | Methane-oxidizing microbial communities from mesocosms in the Hudson Canyon - EN10B Hudson Canyon (SPAdes) (version 2) | ecosystem: Environmental > Aquatic > Marine > Cold seeps... | reverse complement strand
CTGCTTCTGAAGTGATAATCGCTAGGTTATTTGCTCATATTGATAAACTATTTATAGCAAGAAATGAACCACAGTTTTCACACAGGCTGGAGCAAAAGCGACCCCTTATCTAAAGTTTAGAAATAGCGAACTATCGCCCCCTTAGCCTGTCCAAACTGACTTCTTAAATTAGTTAGTCATAGAACGATAAAATTAAGTTTATTTTAGCATTCACATTTATTTACTCGACCTTATTAGTTTCTTTGTAAGCGTACAGTAGGATACAAAAGTGTACGTTTGAATACATTTTTTCAAATCAAGTTTCCTTATTCTGAATGCGATTTTTACTGTCTATTCAAAAGGAAGCCACATGAAAACAACTCATTTCACCTGCTTAATATTTAGTACCCTTATGGTGATGGGGTGCAGCAATGATAAAGCCAAAGAAGCCGTTAATCTCACTCAAAAAGTTTCGCCCCAACAAATGCAAGGGCTATGGCGCAGCGATGGCTATCATAATTTATTAGAAATAACCGATACAGACGTGCGTATATTTGAAGTAAGTGATGTGCATTGCCTCTTAGTTGAAGAGGCAAGTATTGAAGAATTTGTACAAGAGATACCCCATCTTTTTAGCAATAAAAAACGCAATCGATTCGCCACCGACCCAACGCTTTCTGCAGAAGCATTCCATCGATATTTTTATAATCGCTTAGCGGACCTCCCACCCTCTTGTATTCACGGCATAGTAGATGAAACCGATGACCTCTTAAGCAACTTTAGCGTGTTTTGGAATATATTTAATGAACAGTACGGTTTCTTTGAATTACGCTCAGTGAATTGGCAACAACAATATGAAAATAATATTGATGCGGTAAACGAGGCACAAACGCCCGAAGAATTATTTTCAATTATGCAAAGTATGATTGAGGAATTTAATAATGACGGTCACGTGAGTATAGAAGCAGAAGAAGACGATTGGCAAGCCGAGGCAGATGGTACAGGACCGAGTGAGTTGGAAAATCGAGTATGGGAAAAATTTCAAACATCTATAGCCAATGAGAACCTCACTGAAACCTACCAAAACCTGCTAGCAACAGCAAAATATCAAGATAGGCCAGAAGAAGATAAGTTCTCGAACTTAGATGACTATGTTGAAAACCGCGCGATTGAGTACTGGGTAAACAGTATCGATAATGCCGAAAACGTTATTCAATCCTATATGGTCAACGATGAACTCACCTACGCCGCCAACGAACAGCTAGCCTGGGGCACACTTAAACAACACAATATTGGCTACTTAAATATTGCAGGACTATTAGAATTCGTAGAAATCAGTGAAGAAGATGAACTCGACCTTGATGAAGGCACATTAACAATAGATATGCTCATTCAACGCGCCTCACAAGCCATGTCGTTAGGTTTAGATGCCGCCATGACCGATTTAACCAATACCGATGCGATTATCATAGACATTCGCCTCAATAACGGGGGGATTGATGCACTGGGTCTTGAAATAGCTGGCCGTTTTTTTGATAAAGAAAGATTGGTGTTTAATAAAAAAGCACGTAATACCGCAGGCTTTACACAGAGTCTTCAGGTGTCTCAGGCAAAGACCACAGCAACGCCTTATACCAAGCCCATATATCTATTAACCAGCAGTGAAACACTCAGCGCTGCAGAAACATTTGCTCTCGCAATGCGCAGTCTACCGTATGTGAAGTTTGTAGGAGAGCCATCGTTTGGCAATTTATCCGACCCATTAAGCGCCACTTTACCCAATGGCTGGGAAATTGAACTCTCCAATGAAGTGTACGGCAGTCCAAGCAATGAATCCTTTGAAGGCATCGGCATTCCTCTAGACATCCCCGTAGATATGAGCAAATCATTCCTTACCCCTGAAGACCCCGACACACAAAAAGATATGGCCATTGAAGCCGTTATCACTGATATGAATCTGTAACCGTATAAATAAAACCAGAGCGCCCGACGATTAATATATTAGGGCGCTTCTTCTAGTGAACTGTGCAACCAAGTTTTTATCTGTAAGGGTTTTTCATCGACAAACGCGAGTAAATTACTCTGTATTGTGAAAAGCGATTTAAAACTAATTGTTACGTATAATCGCCGCATATTAACGGACTACGCTACCAAGTAGTCTGACATTGCTAAAATGATACAAAGCGATACACAAATAAAAGCTTAAATACGCGTTAATAGTCGTGAAGGTTGTTTAATTCACTTACACCGACACAACAACAGTAGATACTACATAATGAAAAATATTATTTTATTCTTTGCCGTCAGTTTTTTGATGGCGACTGCTAACGCTACAGACATAGCCAGCGCTATTCGTAGTGCCGAAGATGAACCCAACCAAAGTAATGGGGGATATTTTGAACTTGGCGCAAATATAGAGTACCTAGATAGCGCTCGGATTGATGAGACGAATAGTGGTATCGGGGTGCTTATTGCTGGGGCATATTATTATAGAGGAGCGTTCATCGAAGCGGCACACAGCTCTTACGACGGCGTAAATTTAGGCTACAACTTCTGGAATTCAAAAGACTGGTCGATTGATTTTCTCGCAGCGAGCGTGTTTGGAGAATATCACCAAATAGATGACGATGATGAATTCGACGATAGCAAGAAAAACAAAGAACTACTAGATCGCTCTACCTTGTATAATGCTAGTGGATTTCGGTTTACCTATTACCTCAATAATTATATTTTTCAATATCGCCTCGTAGCAGATATTTTTGACAATCACGGAGTCACATCCAGTGCTCGATTAGGCCGTAGTTGGCAGATAAGAAATTGGAATTTTCATGGTTTACTCGGCGTAAATTACCACTCTGCAAAAAACAATCAGTACTTATGGGGCGTTGAAGAAGACAAAAGCACAGAGCGTTTTACTGCTTATAAGCCTTCTGCCTCTGCGAACGTTACGAGCGAAATAGGCGTTACCTACCCTATAAGCGAAAACTGGGTATTTAAAAGTACGATGCAATACTCATATTTGCCATCACAGGTAACCAATAGTCCATTGGCTGATGACCATGACTTTTTCAAATCAGAGACTTCAATAAGTTATGTGTTTTAGCATGCGTTATTATTCAAATAACATGACTCATAGAAATACGATCAACAAGAGAAAAGCCATCAGCGTCGCTTATTTCTTAATGATATCTATGCCTTTGTATGCCGAGAGTGAAACATATTTTGAGGTTAAACCTGATCAATGCATCTCCTTGCATCAAGGTCAGGTGTGCTATCAAAAACTAACCTTTAAATGGCAAGTAGCTGGTCGCGGACAATATTGCTTATACCAGCTTGGTGCACTTAAGCCGTTGCAATGCTGGAAAACAAGTGAACAACAAGCTTTCACTTACGAATTTGCCGCGGCCAATAGCCAAACCTTCCAGCTGCGCAGTTCTCCGCCTTTAGTGGGCCAAGATAATCTACTCGTCGAGACACGTGTTAAGGTGTCCTCTGTATATAAAAAAGGTCGTAAAAGTGCCAACGTTTGGAGATTATTTTAACCATGCCTGAACCCAGCGAACACATTATGGTGGTTGAGGATGACCCCTCATTAGCTGAGTGGATTTGTGACTACCTCACTGACAGAGGATATTTGGTAACAGTAGCCAATAGCGGTGACATTGCTGTAGAGCTAATCGAGTCAGACATGCCTGACTTGGTTTTGCTAGATATTATGTTGCCAAATAAAAGTGGGTTCGATGTGTGCAAAGAAGTAAGGGCATTCTATCCAAACCCTATATTAATGATGACAGCATGTACTGAAGAGGCTGACGAAATTTTAGGGCTCGAATTAGGTGCCGACGACTATATAGCAAAACCTGTTAAACCTCGGGTGCTACTCGCACGAATAAAAGCATTATTATGTCGGGGCCCTCGAACAATAACGAGCGATAAACGCAGTTACGGGAAACTACAGATAGACGCTACATCAAAAACAATAGTATTAAATAATCAAATCGTAAATATTTCAGTGAATGAATTTGAAGTATTTTGGTTATTAGCCTCGCAACCAGGCAAGGTGGTAAACCGTCATGACATGATCAGTCAGTTACGCGGTTTTGATTATGATGGTTTTGACCGCTCTATCGACTTACGTATTTCACGTTTACGTAAAAAATTGCAAGACGATACTAACCAACCCTATAGAATCAAAACCGTTCGCGGCAAAGGATACTTATTTGCACCGGATGCTTGGGCATGAAAAATTTAACCCTTTCATTGTGCTTGGTGGTAGTGACGGCGGTATTAGGCTTAGGTTGGTTTTTTAGTGAAATTTACTATCAAATAAACCAAGACAATGTTGAGTTAAATACCGAATTAACAGGCTACCAAAAAATGGGGAGAGGTATCGCATCGACCCTAGACTCACTTGAAGACAAACAAGTATTTATTAAGCACTGGCAGAAACAGAGTGATTTTTTATTCACCCTACAACCTCGGGAGAGTTTTCCCGTACCCAGCTCATTAATAAAGAACTTTGATGCAGGTGAGCCTTTGGTTTTACAGTCAGAGAGAGACTTGTCGTTACACTTTTTTATGGTTAACTCTCAGTACGTTTTAAGTATTGAAATACCTCAAGATACGCTTCCCCCTAATCAACCTGTAATATTAAACCTAGCTTTAACCTTTGGATTTTACTTAGGGTTGGTCACGATTGTTTTAATATGGCTATTGCCTTTAATTAAGCGCCTAATACTGTTGGGTAAAACAGCACGAGCCTTTGGTAAAGGGGACTTAAGTTCTCGTATAGTACCTAATCAAATGTCTTACATCTCCAATATTGAGACTGAATTTAACGGCATGGCCGACCGAATTCAAACCTTACTTGATGACAATAAATTACTCAGTCGTGCAGTGTCCCATGACCTTAAAACGCCTCTGGCCCGACTTCGTTTTGGTATAGAGACACTCGAAGAAGCCAATGATAATGCCACTCGAATAAAGTACAGAGCACGACTAGATAAAGACCTTAACGAAATGGAATCGTTAATAAAAACCTTGTTAGATTATGCCTGGCTAGAGCAAGCAAACATTAAAATTCAGTGGCAAACCATCCCCCTTAACAACTTTATCCAGGAACTATTTAAAGAGGAACTTGATAATGGTGTACAAGAAAATATTGTCGTGAACTACCAAGCAGCCAATCACAATATAATGATTAATGCTGATCAAAAATACCTAAGTATGCAATTGCATAACATTTTTAATAACGCGGTCATTCACGCTAATAGTCGCATACTTCTGAATGTGGGCGTACGAGACAATAAACCCTATATTTGCATTGAAGATGATGGCGAAGGTATTGACGTTACTCAGCGCCAAGAGGTACTTAAGCCTTTTTATCGCTGCACTTCGACTGTAAAAAAACAAGGACACGGTATGGGGTTAGCCATCGTGGCACGTATCGCACAGTGGATGCCGCAAACCTTAATGATTGAAACATCAACCCAATTAGGCGGAGCAGCCATTACTCTGCAATTTAATAAATGATATTAAGCATAAGCCTTTAGATAACCGGTCATGTTTAAAAAACGGACTAGAATAAATTAAAAGGCACGCACTGAATGGCACTTACTTAAGGGTAAAGCTTAGCTAATTCAATTACTTAACCGTAAAGGTTGGAATTCATTCCGACGTGATATTCGCTAATACTGATTAGCTCAGAGACAATACATAGTGGCTTATGAAAACTATGCCGTGATATGTTTCATCATTTGTCGGAATAAATTCCGACCTACATCAGCTGCAACATATTTCATTTTTGGTACTAAACAAAATCAAACATTAACCAGAAAAACTCTTGTTACCTAACTTATAGACACGTTTATTGGCATTCAAAATAGATCGCTTTCACTCACTTCCAAGCTTATTCAATTGCCAATTCTCAATTTCAAGAGGGAACGCTTTTGCTCTAGACCTAGCGGCTTTTCGTTACTCAAAAGAGTATCGCTTTAACTCCATAGCCTCCATTAGCTGCACTTAACGTAAAGCTAATTTAGCTCCGATTTTAGAGAAAACAAAAAGTAACGCTTTGGCTATGGATCTCGTGAGTTTTTAACTGACGAAATAGTATCGCTAACACATAAACAGTTGAACTATTAAATTGCGTAACTGGCAATAAAATAGCTGGTTATAATTAGCGACGCAGGAGAAAAAACAGCTGTTATTTGTCCTGTTGATTTGTCGTTATACGTTTAGTCAGGGTGCTGATAAGAAACTCCCCCCTAAAAACGATTACAGCATTGCCTGTGATTAATACCTCATTATCATCCATTTCTACTTCCATGAAGCCGGTACGACTAGAGCTTTGGAAAGATTTCATTTTTGTTTTTCCTAGCCTTTCTGACCAATATTTAGATAGAAATGTGTGAGTGGCACCTGTCACGGGGTCTTCATTCGTACCACTCCACGGCCAAAAGTATCGAGAGTGAAAATCATATTCCCCTTCCGATTTTGCCGTAACTAAAACGCCGTTTATTGAGTCATGTGATTTGTATAGCGACTCGTAGTCGGGATTAAGATTAGATAGCTCATCTGCTGTTTCTATTTCAAGTAACAATATTTTGGTTTCGTGGTTATAAGCACAATTTTGTATTTCTGTAACGCCTAAAGCAGTTAATAAGGCTTCCGGTACATTACTTGGGGTAGTTTCATAAACAGGAAACCGCATTAAAATTTTGTTATTAAGAGATACTATTGGGAGTTTAATCTCTTGAATGTTAATAAACTCTACATGTTCTACGTCAGTCGTTTCAAATATAACTTTAGCAGACGCTAAAGTAGCGTGGCCACAAAGAGGGATTTCCATTTTTGGTGTAAAAAAACGAATAGCTAAAGATTCACTCTTTTCTATGGAAGAAACAAATGCTGTTTCTGAAAACCCTAACTCTTGGGTAATTTTCAGCATTAATTCATCCGAAATTGAAGACTCTAAAATACAAACACCGGCTGGATTACCTTTAAATGCTTTGTTTGTAAATGAGTCTACTATAAAAGTTTTCATATATTCTCGACACTACTTAAAACTGGTGTTCCCCACAAAAAAGTAGACACGTCTAAATTTATTGCGGGTTAAACGGGATATATATTCTACTTTATTTTGTTTCACAAAATATTCTAAATATGAGAAAAATACGAGATGCGTCTCAAAAATAAATCGGATTTATCTTCATAATAAATAACAGCTTTTATTTATAACCGTTAAATTTTTTAATCAATAGAATCGCTAACACATACCGGTACTTTGTAAAGTTGAGCCAAATTGAATTTTATCAAACCGCTACTTCAGAGTTAAGAGCCTCCATTTCACATACTTTCCTTAAAGCTGATTTAATTCAGACTTCTCCGAATAAAAAGGTATCGCTTTTGCAGTTTCGCTATCAGTTTTCCACGCCCCCAAAAGGTGACGCTTTGGCTACAGGCTGTGTGAAAACAATAAGTACCAAAATAAAAACGTTGCGCTACGTGAAATCTTTATTAGTTTACTGTCAAAACCCTACTCAGATTTTAAGTTAAGGCTCATTATATTGACCAAAATAGAGTGCTAGCAGCAGCTGTTTGAGTTTTTACACAGCCTGGCTATGAACCTCGTGAAATTTTGGCAGGCGAAATAGTGGCGGAACTTACCATTGAACCTCAATTAATCGAGTGATTTAAAGTCGCACCTTGCTGCCACAATCAAAACCGTCAACGTTCATGTCTTTCGATAGTTATTGACCACGACTATACAATATTTCAGGGCTCAATAATCAGCCTACATTCTCGTTCCACCCTTGTTTCGCACACATTGTTGCCAAGATTGCACCGGGCTTCACTACTAACCTGTTGGCTAAACTTTAGTCTGGTGGGATTAGAATATTGTCGCACCCACTGGGTAACATTAATCAATTCCCGAATTTATTAAATTCATTCTAAGATTTCGGATTTATCTCGGCACGATGCGCAACTTGTTATATATTTATTTGCGCGTATCTTTGATATATAGAGATTTACCATCATTTCTCATTCCGGTGTCAAATAAATCGGTTACTCGAATAAGATCACCTAGCTGTTACTTCTCGAATAGGCATGCCCTCACGGAAATGCCAACGGCGAATCACACTGATTAATACCACGTTTATCACTCCAAATGCTCCTGCTAGGTATCTGCATGTTTGGTTTATATACGTGGGTCAATATTCAATGCAAATATGGGGCTCTAGTGGGTCAATTTCGGGTGCAAATTAACAGTCTATGCTATAATTGATGATGCTTGATGCTAGATCTATTGTGGTTAATTTATTCTTTCGAAGAGGTGAGAAACTTGTTTGAACTTGCAGATTATCGTGCAGATGAAATCATCTACCAAGGCGGCAATTCCATCTTTTACCAAGGCGTCCGCAATACCGATCAAACCCCCGTCATTATCAAAAAGCTCAACCGGGAATATCCCTCGCAACTGGAATCCAGCCGCTTTCAACAGGAATACAGTCTTCTCAAAGAATTGTCAATTGATGGCACTCCCAAACCATTAGGACTTGAAAAAGACGGGAATACCTTGCTACTGATCCTGGATAATGCCTATCAAGGCACATCGCTGGTTGATCTATTTTCAACACAAGCCTTACCGCTACAAGAATTTTTTCCTATCGCCATAGGCATCGCCGATATATTGGCCAAAATTCATCAAAACAATATTATCCATCGCGATATTAAACCCCATAACATCCTGCTCAATACCGACAACCAGAAACTTCAATTCATTGACTTTGGGATGGCCACGCAACTGCAAAGTGAAAAACAGGAAGCCGTGTCCGCCAATTCCCTAGAAGGCACGCTGGCCTATATCTCTCCGGAACAAACCGGGCGGATGAATCGCGCTATTGATTACCGCACTGATTTTTATTCGTTAGGTATCACCCTATACGAATTGCTGGCTGGACAGCTACCTTTTTCAGCCACCGACCCCATGGAGGTTATTTATTGTCATATTGCCAAAACCCCCACGCCCGTATATAAACACAACGATGCTATCCCCCAGGCCGTGTCGGATATTATCAGCAAATTAATGGCAAAAAACGCCGAGGACCGCTATCAAAGCGCTATCGGTCTAACAAAAGACCTGCAAGCCTGTCAACAACAATGGCAACAAACCGGTGCTATTAGCGACTTTTATGCCGGACAGCACGATGTTTCTGCCCGTTTTCAAATCCCTCAAAAACTGTATGGCCGCAACACTGAAATCAATATCTTATTAAATGCCTTTGATCAGGTTAGTACCGGCACCACGCAAATGATGTTGGTGGCCGGGTACTCCGGTATAGGTAAATCGGTACTGGTTCATGAAGTGCACAAACCCATAGTTGAAAAACGCGGGTATTTTATTTCCGGTAAGTTTGATCAGTTTAAGCGCAACCAACCTTACTACGCGTTTATTTTGGCTTTTCAGGAGTTAATGCAGCACCTGTTAACGGAAAGTGAAGATCAATTGGCCTCTTGGAAATCCAAGTTGCTGAAAGCATTAGGCACCAACGGGCAGGTGATTATTAATGTCATTCCTAACGTGGAATTGATTATCGGCCCCCAGCCTGCCGTGCAGCAATTAGCACCGACAGAAGCCCAAAACCGTTTTAGTTCGGTATTTGAAAATTTTATTAAAGTCTTTACCCAAAGAGAACACCCGCTAGTTCTGTTTATCGATGATTTGCAGTGGGCAGACGTACCCAGCTTAACCCTGCTCAAGCTGGTCATGACCGACCCAGACATCCAATACCTCTTGTTTATCGGCGCGTACCGGGATAACGAGGTTGACCCGTCTCACCCCTACGTTATCGCAGAAAGCGAGATAAAAAAAACGGGCGCAACGGTGTATACCATTACCTTGTCGCCATTAAAAGTCGATGACCTGAATCAGTTAATTGCCGATACCCTGCATACGGGCACCACTGCCGTAACGGAACTCGCACGATTGGTTATGGAAAAGAGTGGCGGTAACCCATTCTTCGTTAACGAATTTCTGAAAAATTTACACCAAGAGAAACTGCTAACATTCGATTTTGACCAACTGCTCTGGTGCTGGAATATTGAAGATATTCAGGCCCAGAGTTTAACCGATAACGTCATAGAGCTAATGGTCATAAAACTGAAAAAGCTACCTGACGCCACCCAAAACGCATTGAAACTAGGTGCTTGTATCGGGGCCAGCTTTGACTTAAAAGCACTGGCAGTAATCAGCGAGTCATCCCTCGTGCAATCTGCTAAAGATTTATGGCCTGCGGTTAAAGAAGGCATTATTTTCAGCCTGGGTGAAGAGCACAAGCTGTTGGCGGGAATGGGTCAGGAAACCGACCAGGAATATAAAATTATCGACCGCTTTCGTCATGACCGTATACAACAAGCCGCCTACTCATTGATTGCAAAAGACCAACGGAAATCGATTCACTTAAAAATCGCCCGTTTATTATTGTCCAGCGTGATCGCAGAGGAGCTGGAAGACCAACTCTTCAATATTACCGATCAATACAATACCGCCCGAGAACTGATTGAGGACGATGATGAAAAATTAAAGCTGGCAGAACTTAATCTCAGGGCGTGTATTAAAGCCAAGTCCTCCACCGCTTACGGCCCTGCAGTGGGTCATGCCCAGATAGGCAAAAGCCTACTACCTGACGATGCCTGGATTAGCCATTATGAATTAACCTTTAATTTATACCGGGAAGGCGCAGAAACCGAGTACCTAGCCGGGCACCTAGATGAAGTAGAATCGCAGTTTAAGCACATCCTGGAACATGCACGCGATAATATGGACAAGGCGATTATTTATAAAGCCATGATGCAGTATTATGTCAGTATTGCCAGGCACAGGGACAACCTCGGTATCGGCATCAAAGCCCTCAAGGGCTTTGATATTGAATTACCCGACCTGGATGAGACCGATACCATCAACACTGAATTTCAAAAAGAATATGCGCAATATGAAAATTATCTAAACGACTCCAAGATGACTATCGCCGATATCGTCAACTTGCCGGAAATGGACAACCCCAAGATGAGCCGGGCCATGGGGATTCTGATGTCGATGATCGATGCGGCTTTTTACGGGAACCCCAACATTCTTGGTTTGTTGATGATTAAACAAATTAACCTTTGTTTAAAGCATGGAAATACGCCTAATGCAGCATTGGCTTATAGCTGGTTCGGTCTCGTTTTGATATACATGGAGAAAATTGATGATGCGTTTGAGTTTGCCAAACTCGGCGTGGCTTACGCTGAAAAAGGTCGCGACCCCTTAATGCTGTCTCGTACTTATCACGGTTATGGCTGCTTTGTTGCGTTTTATAAAGAGTCTATTACAACCTCAATTGTTAGCCTAAAGAAATCCTTTATTTACGGCACGGAATCAGGGGATGTTAATTTCGCCAACTACTGCGTTTCGCTCTATAACCGTTGGGCCTTCCACCAAGGACTGAACTTACAAGACATCAAAGAGGAATCTGCTGTCAGCCTCCATTTTATGCATAAAACCCAAAACCAGCCGATTTATGAGTTTCATCATTTTGTGCATTACACCTATTTGAGTTTATTGGGCTTAACGCCAGATAAGTTCATATTGCATGATAGTTTTGAAGAAGAGCAAGCTCTGGTCAAAAAGTGGATGGACGTTAACGGTGCTTTACAAGTGGACATCTATGCCATTCAAAAATTAATCCTTCATTATCTTTATGGTGATTACGAAGGAGCTAAAGAATTCGGCGCACTGGCGGAAGAATACAAATGGGGCATAAAGCCGGCTTATGATGTGATTCATATCAATCTCTATTATTCCTTAACACTGACTGCCTTATACCCAGACGCGACATCGAAAGAACAAACAGCCTACTGGGCTATCATTGAAACCTACACAGCTGAACTGAAAACCTGGTCGGAACACTGTGAAGCTAACTATCTTCATAAGTATTTATTAGTCGAAGCTGAAAAAGCCCGAATCCAAGGCAAAACCACCGAAGCCATGAGCCTCTACCAGCAATCGATCGACTCGGCCCGTCAACATAACTTCCAAAATTTCGAAGCCCTGGGTAATGAACTCTATGCCAAGTTTTGGTACGGTTTAAAACAGGACCGTATCGCCTTGCTGTTCCTTAAAGACGCCCATTATCTCTATAGTCGCTGGGGAGCAATTACCAAAGTTCAGGATCTGGAAGCCCAATACCCGCAACTCAAGATTTCGAATATCAACACGGCGGTGCCCCTGACTACAACCACCGAGACCTCTGCCTCCAAGCCCCTCAACAGCACCCAACTACTGGATATGGACACCATTACTAGAGCATCTCAGGCTCTGTCCGGTGAGGTAGTACTGGATAAATTGTTGGAAAAATTAATGGGGATTCTGATCGAAAATTCCGGAGCAGAAATAGCCGTGCTGTTGTTACCTCTGGGTGACGGTAGCCTTGCCATTGAGGCCGAAGGCAGTGCCGAACATCTCTCACTGATGCAAGCAGAGCCTTTAGCCGACAGCAAAAAGCTGGCTGTCGGCGTCGTACAATATGCGGTACGTACCCAAGAAAATGTGGTATTAGAGGACGCTGCCCAAACCGGTAACTTTACCCAAGACCCTTATATCAAGGCCCATCAATCACAATCCATTCTCTGTACGCCAGTTGTCCATCAAGGGCGATTAGTGGGGGTCATTTATCTGGAAAACAATGTAACTTGCGGGGCTTTTACGCCAGCCCGCATTCGAGTCTTGCAGGTAATTTGTGCCCAAGCGGCAATCTCCATCGAAAACGCCGCCCTATACGCCACTTTAGAAGAAAAAGTGAAAGAACGTACTCAAGATTTGCACGATACCATGAATCAACTGATCGAAGCTGAAAAAATGGCCGCACTAGGTCAGCTGGTTGGTGGTGTTGCCCATGAAATCAATACCCCCGTGGGTATCTGCGTTACCAGTACATCACTGCTACAAGAGTTAACACAACAGCTAGAACGTAGTCATCGAAATAGCGAGATTTCCAAGAAAGAGTTTGAACGCTTTTTATCCCAAAGTACTGAGATCACCGAACTTATAATGAGTAACATTTGTCGTACTGCCGACCTGGTGAAGCGATTCAAGGGCATTGCGGTTAATCAAGAAGGCGAGCAAAAGCACATTTTTAAATTAAAGCCTCGTATCGAAGAGATCTGTATCAACTTATCCAGTGATCTTCAACAAAAACAGCATAGTATCGATGTGAATTGTGATCAAAGCCTTGCGTTAGAAGGCTACCCCGTCGCCTTTGCTTTAGTCATGAGTAATCTGGTGATGAACTCAATAACTCATGGCTTTAAAGACAAAGAAGGAGGAAAAATAAATATTGAGGTTCAAGAGGATAATAAAAATATTCTGATCAATTATCGCGACGATGGTGTTGGCATAAATGCAGAAAATATTAGTAAAATTTTTGAGCCATTTTTTACGACTAATATGGGGGCGAATACAGGTTTAGGGATGCATATCGTCTACAACATTATCACCCAACAGTTTTGTGGAAATATTCATTGTGAAAGTGAACTAAACAAGGGGGTTTGCTTTACTCTTTCGTTGCCAGGAACAGTGACTTGAAATGCTTGATCCAAATCGCTAGTCCGAACATCAAACTTGGATGTTTAGAAGCTGCAAAGAAACCACCATAAATGATATCGGCAGTAAATATTTAACCTTCCTATTGTCTATCGGAAACCTGAGAAGCGTTGAAGAAAGCTACATCCGATTTGATACTAGTGTTTCCCACTAAAATTAGACGTGTCTACTTTTCTTGCAGGCTTAACAGGATATTTATTCTACTTTATTTTGTTTTACATAATTTCTATATATGAGAAAAATACGTAACGTCTCTCAAAAACACATCGAATTTATCTTTATAAGAAATTATAGCTTTTGATTCATAGAAAGGGGTTGGGGGACCTAGAGAAAGGTAGTGCTTTTGCTTAGGAGCCTCCATTAAGCATATCTTGCGTAAAACAAATTACCGCAGACTTTAGATAAACCAAAAGGTATGGCTTTGCGGCCCAAAGCTATAGGTTTTCTGAACTTCTAATTTGTAACGCTTTGGCTATAAAGTTAAAGTTAACGCCGTAAGTTAAATCACATAATTAGGCCAAATAAACCTGATATTGAAAAGCTTAAAATGGTTCTAGTAAGCCTCTTGATGCCAATTGCAGTCATCAGGTGACTATGACTACATCTTCTATTTAATCAATTTAGTTGGCATCAAACGACTTTTTTTGATGCCCGCTTAGGGTGGAAGACCTGACATTATTTTAGCCTGATCAATCGGCGTAAACGTCCGCAAATAAGACACTTGATTGCTAAGTGAATCAGGACAAAAAAGCCAGTTTTTCACCATTCAAAAGCGCTGGCTAAGAGCACAAAGCGTTCATTATTAAGCCCTCAAATTAGTTTAGAATAACAATCGAATTTGAGGACGGCCCTTTTGCTTTGAAATTATATGGTCACAACACTTGTGATTAATTTCACCCTCTACTATTCAATAAAGTCCTAATATCAACCATATTCAAGTGGCTAGATTTTGCATGTCACTACAAATTATTCCTAATAAACTTAGCGTTAAGAAAATACAGTCCAAAAAGAACATCTAATTTAGCGAGAAATGGTTGCTTAATCGTACCGAATAAAGCTGAAGCCCTAGTATTCTTTGTCGGTGATACTACACTTTTGATAACATAGTTCGGAATGATGGCCATGGCTAGGTAATGTTTTGAATGTCCACTCTTTGGAGTTAACAATGCTAGATGAAATTATAGAGTATAAATTGAAGCTTCGGCTCTATATTCATATATTAGGCGCACTAGCGGTGCTTCTGTTTGCCACTTTACAATTCTCTCGCGGCGATTTTGGCACCGCATTCATGTCGACATTAGGTGGGGGCTACTGCTTACTGGTAGTCTTAATCATGCTGAGGAGGAAGCATTATTTGTGGAAGGGGCGTGGGTTTGTTTTCTTTATTCCAGCCGTAATTCTAAATGTTATTAATTTCCATCCAGAATTCGGCATCTACTGGGCATATGTCGTAGTGCTCGGCTTTTTCTTAGTCATGGAATTAAAAGAAGCCTGTATAGGTTCTGTCTTATTTATTCTGCTTGCTTCTTATATTATTTCACCACATTACCCTTACCCAATCTTGCTCCGAATAACCGGAACACTGATTATTGTAGGCTTATCTGCATTTTCTTTTTCTTTTCTGATTAACCAACTACATAGTAAACTCAATGAAATTGCTACGCATGACCCGTTAACCAAAGTACTTAATCGGTATACGTTTATCTCTTCAATTACAAAATCTCTCAATGAGTTCAATCGTTATCAAACGCCTGCGACACTATTTATTTTTGACTTGGATTATTTTAAATCAGTTAATGATCAATATGGCCACCAAATTGGAGACAATGTATTAATAGACGTTGCACAAATGGTCACAAGTCGAATAAGGGTGGGTGATCAATTGTTTCGTTATGGTGGTGAGGAATTTGCCGTATTACTGCCGTATACAAGTGTCGAAAATGCGGCTAAGTTAGCAGAAGATTTACGATATTTTATCGAAAAACAAAACTTCAATCTCGACCGTTCTATCACGATCAGTGGTGGCTTATCAGAAATTAAAGCAGGCGATCGTGCCAACACCTGGATAGAGCGATGCGACAAAGGGCTTTATCAAGCAAAATCAGAAGGCCGAAACCGTATAAGTACAAAAGGGAGCAGTGACAACTAATACATATGAACCAAGCGAAGGCATTAAGTACAGGTGCTTTAGTGTATGTGGCTTCAACAGGTTCCTACGAACTCAAAAGGTAGTGCTTTGGCTATGAAGTTAAAGTTACCGCCGCAAGTTAAATTATGATAATTAGTCTAAATCAGCCTGACGTTGAAAGGCTTGAAATAGCACTAGTAAGCCTCTTAGTGCCAACTGCTGACTAAGAAATGACGTTCATATACAGCTAAAAACGTTACTGTAATAGGTAACGCTTTTGCTCTACTGCTAGCGGTTTGCAGTCATCTGAATAAGGAGTGCTTTAACTCCTTAGTTAGCGCTTTGCCAGAAAGCGAAACCTGGACAATTAAGCCATATTGACCATGACCTAAAGAGGCTGCTTAGTGGCAGAACTTGCCACTGAGCTAGATCTAGCAAACCTACTGAAAATAATACATTAACACTGTGATTAATGAAGACCTTGAAATCAATTTACTGATTAATATCTTTAAGGTCTGCGATATACTGCTTTCGCCATGCCGTCGGCGTTGCTCCGTTTAACTCTTTAAACACTTTTCCAAAGGCCACATCAGACACATAACCCACCGCCTCAGCAATATCAGCCACGGGATTTTGAGTGTTTCGTAAAAGGTCTGATGCAATGCGCATTCTAACCGAGGTTAAATACTGGAACATGGGTTGCCCCACCATGACTTTGAATCGACGAGCAAATGCCGCTCTAGACATGGCTACTTCAGATGCAAGTAAATCTAATGTCCACGTCCTTTCCGGCTGCTGGTGAATCAACTTAAGCGCCTTGCCTATTTGTTTGTCGAATAAAGCTGCCACAAAATTGTGAGAGTCTAGCTTATTAATATGAAACCGAATCAATTCAACTAGCACGACTTCGGTCAATTTATTCACGACTACCATCGCACCAGGCGTTTGTGAGTCGTACTCAGAACTTAGGTGCTCTAAGGTGGTTTTTAGCCAAGACAACTCGGCAATTTCATCTGATCGTAATACTAAAATGGGAGGCATCGCTTCATCTAATGGCGATGGGATAGGGTCTCGAAAACTAAAATAACCACATAAAAGATGTGTATGCCCATCGTAAATATTTTCAGTTTCGCCAGGTTTTGAGCTCGATATTATATGGTCATCTCCACGACCAATAAATACGAGATCTCCTGGACCTAATAAATAACTCTCGCCTGCAAATGAAATCCAACACCGCCCTCGACGAACATAATGAAAGGCAGCTGAGTACTCCATTTTTTCTATCATTTCCCATGGCGGTTCAAGCTTGTCGCAAAAGTAAACACTACCGTGAGTTTTTATACTTGAAAGTATTTCAGATAATACAGGCATGAGACGATCTCGCTATTCATAGAGACTATTGAGTATAGAACGTATCCAACATCTTACTTAAGATACATCCATCGATTAACGAAATCAAAATTAAACAAGGAGAAACAATGCAAGTTGATGTGTACACCACCCAGACATGTCCTTATTGCTTTGCAGCGAAGAGTCTTCTAACAGAAAAAGGAATTAACTTTAAAGAACACGATGTCAGTTACGACCCGGCAATGAGAGAAAGTTTAATGAATAAAACAGGTCGCCGAACGGTTCCACAGATTTTTTTTAACGATGAACATCTTGGCGGGTTCGTCGATTTAGAAAAGCACTTTAAAAACCAATAGTAAATTAACTCAATCAAAAGTAACCTTAAAGGAAATAGCACCATGAAAATTAAGCAGTTGTTCACTAGCATCATCGCAGCATTCGCATTATTTGTCGGTACAGTATCGGCGGCTGATTACTCCACAATTGCCGTGGCGATCGGAGGCTATGATTTAGTGTCTTATCATCAAAATAACAGCCCAAAAATTGGCAATGGCCACCACATGGCAAATTACGAAGGCAATACTTATGCTTTTGTAAATGCTGAAAACAAAGCTAAGTTTGAAGCGAATCCTGCTAAGTATTTACCAGCCTTTGGTGGTTATTGTGCTTACGGCGCATCATTAGGTAAAAAGTTTTATGGTGACCCATTAACGTCTACCGTTGTTGACGGCAAACTTTATTTGAACTTGGATAGCAAAGTAAAAAGCATTTGGGTGAAAGAGCGTGCTAAAAACATAGTAGCGGCTAACAAACTTTGGCCTTCAATTAAATATGTACCCGCTGCTGAACTTTAATCTCAGCAGTTGAAATACAAATACAGCTAAGCATTAACTAATCCCGAATTATTTAGGGATTAGTTACGTCACAGGTAAATACGTTGTTTTTTGAGGGAGCTCTATTGATTAAAAGATGTAAGCTTTAAGCTTAATGTGGCGAATTGAGGGATCACGCCGTTTTCGTTGTGCATGCCACTTCGTAATTCAGTAATTACTTCTTTGGGTATAGTCACTTTATCCTCTGATACATATATTACGCCATCATCAGTACCCGCATCATAGACTTTGAGACTAATGGTTTTATTTAGCACCCAGGTACCATTTTCACATAGTTTGAGACCGGATACACCAACAAACCAGTCTGGGCTAGGCGCTATCATAGTCATGAGTGTTAGCAATGAGTATTTACTGCTGGCCTGAAATTGCACTTCTGCTAAACCCGAAGCGACCTTAATATCCGGCCCATGTACTACCGACCCCGCCTCTCCTATTTTCATCGCCCATTTCACTTCTTTGATAAACTTTCTATTAATTCCTAGCTCAGACACATCTTTGATACCGGCAGATGCCTTTTGGCCGATAGACCAAAAGCTAACTTCACTGTTATGCGTGGCACCAATTAATTCTGAAAAGTGCGCTTGATCAGGAAAATCGGTTGGGTGAGTTTCAGGACTCCAAGTACTGTTAAATACGGCAGAATATGTCGCTCCTCCTTCACACTGAGTGGCGCCATATATCGTAGTTTGAGACGCGCATGCAGATAAGAGCGAAGCACCCACCCAGAAAACGCCAGAAGCTTTAACCACTTTAAGAAATTTAAACCTGGAACTAGATGGCGTTAAAAACATTTAATTTACTCAATTTAATAGTGTTATAAAGACGTAGATGGTCGAAGATAATCATCATATGGCAATCTATAAGACGCATTCCTTCTCTTTTCTGTTTTAGACTGAATAGCAATTATGCTAAGCAGCCAAGCTTTAGATTAGCGAACTTACAAATAGCTCTTTCCCTTGAGCAAACATTAATGCGTCTATACATAGTTCACTCAATGGGTATTTGGCTTTGAAAAGGTTAATAGACTAAGACCGCTAAATAGGAAAATTATGACAACTGATGGTAAAAAGACAAAGTTGTCGCTTACATCGAAAGATGGCATAAGGACTACTCTACATCAATGATGTTACAGGATTATTTTTATCATAAGCTGTCATAAAAATTACCCATAAGCCGACATAAAGTGACCTCTTCATAAAGACACAAAAAACTATGAGTGATTAGAAGGTTTAATCACACACAGAGCAGTTATAGGCAAACATGTCTATAACTGCCAGTTGAAGCAATAACTCAAGTTCCGGGGCCCTCATCAAGTTCCTTAAAGTTTTTGCTTGCCTACTTTATCAGTGACCGTTTCTCATTATAGTTAAAAGGTACTATTCAACTAGCACAAGCTTTCTCGTTACCAGATTTAGTGAACTTATTAAGCTTTTCAGTAATCATGTTTAAGTATACCTTTAACTTTTCAGTTGTTGAGAACTGCCTTTATCTATAAGTCCAGATGGCAAGGCCGTACTCTGTTTGATACTCATACTGTGACACTTTGTTGTTTTTCCTTTGAACTTAATATAACTAATGGCTGCCAACTATTAGGTATGATTATGCTCACTTTTCACTACCTGCCCCAAATAATGCTTGATCGTTCTTTCTTTTTATATATTAGCGTTCTAATGATAAACACTTCTAATCTTATTTAGTAAAAAGAATATAGTGTTTCGTTGATTAATTGAACATACAGTACAAGCATGCCTCTTGGTTGCTCAAAGACAGCATTATAGGCGTAAGTTACATCATGATACTTTGGCCAAACCAGTCTAACGCTAAGTGGCTTAAAGTGGCATTAGTAAGTCTATTTGTACCAATAGCTAACATTGTGTGATAAATAACATTACACCTTAATAGTCGACTTATCGGTCAGTGTAGGAGATTTCTTGGGTAGCGGTTTTCGGTATGATACTAGGCATATCAAACAGATATATAAGTCACCTTTTCATTATTAGATGGTCAAAAAAATTTAATTCTCCTCCCTTTAATCTCATGACGTTAACGTCAACAATTAAGGATAATAAAGTGGGTGTCTATGTAATTATTTCATCGTTAAGCAAGCCTTTTCACTAAATAATAAAGGAACCTTGAAATGGAACCTATTTACCACCACTTAATAGCGTTGTCACCTTAACAACATTGGGGTTTGGCGACATCACACCACGACCACATTAGTAGCTTGCTACGTTATGGTGTAAGTAATTGTGGGATATTTAATGCTCGGTATACTAATCTTGATACTGGCTAGCAAAATCGCACGACGAAGCTAGACTCTATTCGCTAAATAGCGCGCCGCCTAAAGTCTTTTAATCATACAAATAACGTAAACATTAATCAGTCATAAAGAAAACTTCAAATTTAGTAAGCTCCCAGATAGATCATTAGCATAATTCAACCAATATTATAATGACTAATTGTACTAATAAATAATTGGTGTTCTTATTCACACTTTATTATAATTTCTTACACAAAGTACTAAATGGCTTTCAGTGTCCAAATATGGAGATTTGCATCTGTGGCAACATGCCATTTGTCGACGTAAAAAGCATGCAAGGCAACGATAATGTCGACCAATTACAATTACCAGATGTATGACTTTGGGAATTCTAAGTTCATAATCTTTCTATCTTCTCCGGCTTAATTTTCTCGCACTAAAAACTATAGAATAAATTTCGTTTAAAAATTATGCATAGTATGAATCCCGCTTAAATTGGGTCGGGAAGACTAAGATAAAAAGGAATAAGCAAAAGGATATTGATTATGCTTCAATTCCTCAGAGATGCTTTTAAGCTTAATATTCGATTTGCCACTTTAATCGCACTGATTCTGTACAGCGCATCCTTCGCGCAAGGTACATTCACAGAATTTATCATTGATGCCACTAACCCCCAAAACCCCCACAACAAAACGTTGGGCGATATCAATGGAGATGGCTTTCCAGATGCATTGGCTGCCAGCAGTGTTGATGACGGGCTATTCTGGTATGAATATCCCAGCTGGACCAAACATCCCATCCGCTCTGCCGGTGGATGGACTACGGATATGCAAACTGGCGACATTGATAACGATGGCGATATAGACATAGTTATCCCAAATGATACTGGCGTTATCTGGTATGAAAATCCAAGTCCCTCTGGCGACCCTGCGATAGATTTCTGGAACGAATTTAACATTGGCGCAGCAGGTGCCAACAACCACGATGTCGAACTTGGTGACATGAACAATGACGGCCGTTTGGATGTAGTTACAAGAAAAAAAGAAGGTGGTTTAACAAACGTCTTCCTCCAAATAAACCCGACAAGCTGGGTTCAAATTGTAGCAAGCACAAGTGCTGGTGAAGGCACCTCTCTGGGCGATATAGATAATGATGCTGACCTCGATATTGCTCATAATGGATTCTGGCTTGAAAACCTAGGAGGTGGTACATCTTGGGTTGAACACCTTATCGATAGTAACTGGCCTGCTGAGGTTGGTGTACTTGTGCTGGACATTAATAACGATGGTCGCAATGATGTGGTAATAGGTCCATCGGAAAGTGCCAACGGACGTCTTTCCTGGTACGAAGCAACAGATCCGAAATTTGGCCCCTGGACTGAGCACATTATTAGCAATGATGTGTCTTATCTGCACACCTTCAAAGCAGGGGATATGGATAAAAATGGAACCACAGATTTAGTGACTGCGGAAATGCATCAATCGTCAGATCCCGATGAAGTGAGTGTCTATTATAACGATGATGGAACTGGTCTTGTATGGTCTCAGCAAGTATTAGCTACGATCGGTTCTCATAACATTCGTCTTGGTGATATTGCTGTGGATGGTGACCTCGATATCTTCGGTGCCAACTGGAAAGATGATTCTCAGAATAGAGCGAATATCCGTTTTTGGCAAAATAACATCGACAATAAACTCTCTCTAGATAGCTGGATACGACACCTTATTGATGGATCTCTACCTTGGAAACCTGTTTTTGTAGAATATGGTGATATTGATAATGACGGTCTAAAAGATATCATCACCGGTGGCTGGTGGTACAAAAATCCGGGTACGTTGGGCGGCATTTGGCTACAAAACACCATAGTAAGCTCGCTTAACAATATGGCTGCTGTCTATGATTTTGATAACGATGGCGACTTGGATATTCTTGGTACCGATGGAGTGCCCACTGGGGCTAATTTTTCATGGGCACAAAATGACGGCAGTGGTACGTTTACCCACTTTACAAATATTCCAAGCGGTATGGGAGACTTCCTTCAAGGCGTGGCTGTAGCACGCTATCAAGCAGGGGCTCCTATCGAAATTGCGCTTTCATGGCATGCGAGTGCGACCGCAATTGAAATGTTAACGGTCCCTACTGACCCCACTTTAGGTACCTGGCCCTTGCGCCAAATTCACAGTAACTCACAATTTGAAGCACTTTCTGCAAAAGATATTGATCGTGACGGTGACACAGACCTTTTTCAGGGAACTTACTGGCTCCAAAATGATGGCAGTGGTAATTACATACAATTTTTAGTGGCTAGCATTGCTGGACATCCTGATCGTAATCGATTAGCTGATATTAATAAAGATGGTCGTCTGGATGCCGTGATTGGGTTTGAAGAAAGCAACAGTGAACTAATATGGCTCGAAGCACCAGAGAATGCTACCCAAACCTGGACAATACACACGATTGCAAGCGGTCTGATCGGTACTTTTAGTATGGACGTTGCCGATGTAGATTTGGATGGCGATATAGATGTGATTCATGGTGAACACAACGGCGGACCAAACAATCGAGTAACCATCTTTGAAAACCTCGACAATGGTACTGACTGGACAGCCCATATTGTGGATACCGGTGGTGCTGGCATTGATCATCACGACGGAACACAGCCTGCGGACCTTGATGGTGATGGAGACCTGGATATCATGTCCATCGGCTGGATTAACAACAAGCTTTGGCTCTATGAAAATAAGGCAGTCCTGAGAGCAAATACAGTTGCTACCCCGCTTATTTCCCCTAATGGCGGCACCTTCTCTGGTTCAGTAACCGTAACACTAAGTACAACAACCATTGAGGCAGACATCTACTATACGACGGACGGATTAATACCAGATACAACATCAGACCTATACTCCTCTCCGTTCATACTGACTGACGACGTTACTGTTCAGGCCAAAGCATTTAAAACAGACTTAAATCCAAGTGAAGTTGCCAGTGCAATCTTTACAGCACTACCTCTAGATACAACACCACCAGAAGAAATTGTTTCACTTACCCTAACCAATCTAAGCACTACCACACTGGACTTGACCTGGACTGCGCCAGGAGATGATGGCGATATAGGGACAGCCAGCAGCTACGATATCCGTCAAACTACCACTGCGCCCAGCATTGACCTACAAGCCTGGTGGGATGCGGCCATATCATTTGTTGGTGTACCAACACCGCAAAGTGCCGGAAGCACCGAGATCTTCACGGCAACAGGACTTTTGCCCGCCACCACCTACTATTTGGTAGTCAGGGCGCTGGATGAGGGTACAAATATTTCACCGCTAAGCTTGAATGTTATCCAGAGTGCGACCACGACAGCCGATAACATCCCCCCCGAAGAAATTGTTTCTCTGGTATTATCCAATATCAACGAAACATCTGTTGACCTGAACTGGATCGCACCAGGCGATGATGGCAGTGTGGGTACCACTTCTTATTACAATATTCGATATTCCACCACAGCACCGGGCGGCAGTCCACAAGACTGGTGGGATGCGGCCTCCTCTTTGAGCGGCGCCCCCACACCTCTACTCGCAGGCAGTACAGAGAGTTTCACGGCAAGTGGGTTGGCTCCTGATACCTTTTACTACTTTGCTGTGCGGGCACTGGATGAAGTTCTTAATATATCCCCCATCACGATAAACGCCATTTCCAGTGCAGCAACTGCCCCAGACATTACCCCACCGACAGTATCGATTATCTCACCGGCAGATGGTAACACCGTGTCTGGCACAATCTTTGTCACAGCAGATGCGAGCGATAATTTTGCCGTAGAGAAGGTTGAATTTTATGTGGATGATCTTCTTCAAAGTACCGTCTCATCGAGCCCCTATAGCTTTCCTCTAGATACGAGCAGCTTAAGCGATGATCTACACACCTTTCAGGCAGATGCCTTTGATTCTTCCAATAACACAACCAGCCACGCCATTTCGGTGACGGTCAATAATTCAATACCTTCGAACCTGGTGGCGCATTGGCCCTTTGATGAAGGTAATGGCACTACTACGGCCGACGTTTCAAGCAATGACCACACCGCGACGCTAGTAAATGGACCTGTGTGGACGACGGGGCAAACCGGCAACGCCATCAATTTTGATGGCAGTAATGATCTTGTCAATGCCGGTAATTTTGACGTGACCGGCAACCAACTCACGCTGACCGCTTGGATGAATGCAGATCAATTTACTCACCTCAGCTCCCGGGACTCACGCATCATTGCTAAAACGACAGACACTGCGTCACAGGCGCACTACTGGATGTTGAGCACCATTAAAAGCGGCACAACCGATACCCGACTGCGTTTTCGCTTGAAAACCGGTGCTAGCCCGAGCAGTGGTACCACCACACTTATTGCGTCCTCGGGAAATCTGGCGACCAACAGCTGGACCCATGTCGCGGCAGTCTACGATGGTGTGACCATGACACTCTACAAAGATGGTTTTGCTGTTGGTAGTACGGCAAAGTCAGGCAACATTGCCACCAACAGTGCCGTATTTGTTGCCATTGCCAACAACCCTCCTGGCGGTGGATCAGTACCCTTTGATGGTACGCTTGATGATATTCGGATTTACGGGCAGGCACTTTCTGCACAGGAGATTCAAGCGCTTGCAACAGGTGCGCCCGACACCACGCCTCCCTTAATTTCTAATATTAAAGAAACCAACATCACCATCAGTAGTGCGACGATCAACTGGGACACCAACGAACCAGCCGACTCCCAAGTCGAGTATGGCCTCACAACTAGCTATGGTTCAGAGACAGCCCTTAATCCCACCTTAGTCACTACCGACCGCACTCAAACACTATTAGGGCTGCAAGCTAACACACTGTACCACTACCAGGCTAAATCCAAAGATGGTGCCGGTAATCTAACGCTAAGCGATGATCAATCCTTCACAACGATCATGACTCCAGATACAACTCCACCAGAAGAAATTGTTTCACTTACCCTAATCAACCCAAGCACAACCACATTAGACTTGACCTGGACTGCCCCCGGAGATGATGACAATGTCGGTACGGCCAGCACTTACGATATTCGCCATTCCACCACTGCCCCTGGAGGTGAAGCGCAAGTCTGGTGGGATACGGCTATATCATTTGTTGGTGTACCAGCACCGCAAAGTGCCGGAAGTACAGAGGTCTTCACGGCAACAGGACTTTTACCCGCCACCACCTACTATCTGGCAGTCAGGGCTCTGGATGAGGACTCAAATATTTCGCTGTTAAGCGTGAACGCTATCCAGAGTGCGATCACGACAACCGATACCACCCCCCCTGAGGAGATTGTTTCTCTGGCATTATCCAATATCAGCGAAACATCTTTTGACCTAAACTGGATAGCACCTGGAGATGATGGCAGTGTGGGTACCGCTTTTTCTTACAATATTCGTCATTCCACCACAGCACCGAGCGTCAGTCCACAAGCTTGGTGGGATGCGGCCTCCTCTTTGAGCGGCGCCCCCACACCTCAGCTCGCAGGCAGTACAGAGAGTTTCACGGCAAGTGGGTTAGCTCCTGATATATCGTACTACTTTGCTGTACGGGCACAAGATGAAGTTCTTAATATGTCCCCCATCACAATAAATTCCATTACAAGTGCAACAACTGCTCCAGACACTACCTCACCGACAGTATCGATAACCTCACCGGCAGATGGCAATACCGTGTCTGGTACGATCTTTGTCACAGCAGATGCGAGCGATAATTTTACCGTCGATAGGGTTGAATTTTATGTGGACGGTCTTCTTCAAAGCACAGTCTCATCCAACCCCTATAATTTTCCTCTAGATACGAGCACCTTAAGCGATGATCTACACACGCTTCGGGCAGATGCCTTTGATTCTTCCAATAACACAACCAGCCACGCCATTTCAGTGACGGTCAATAATTCAATACCGTCTAATCTGGTGGCGCATTGGCCCTTTGATGAAGGTAATGGCACTACTACGGCAGACATTTCAGGCAATGACCACACCGCGACGCTAATAAATGGACCGGTTTGGACGACGGGAAAAACCGGCAACGCCATCAATTTTGATGGCAGCAATGACCTTGTCAATGCCGGTAATTTTGACGTGACCGGCAACCAACTCACGCTGACCGCTTGGATGAATGCAGATCAATTCACTCACCTCAGTTCCCGTGACTCACGCATCATTGCTAAAACGACAGACACAGCGGTACAGGCGCACTACTGGATGTTGAGCACCATTAAAAGAGGCAAAACCGATACCCGGCTGCGTTTTCGCCTGAAAACCGGGACCAGCCCGAACAGTGGTACCACTACACTAATTGCGTCCTCGGGAAATCTGGCTACCAACAGCTGGATCCATGTCGCGGCAGTCTACGATGGTGTGACCATGACACTCTACAAAGATGGTCTTGCAGTTGGTAGTACAGAAAAATCAGGTAACATTGCGACCAACAGTGCCGTCGTTGTAGCCATTGCCAACAACCCCCCTGGCGGTGGTTCAGTACCTTTTGATGGTACGCTTGATGATATTAGGGTTTACGATCGCGCACTTTCTGCTCAAGATATTCAAGCACTTGTAACAGCCGCGTCCGACAACACGCCCCCCTAATTTCTAATATTATAGAAACCAACATCACCACCAATAGTGGTACGATCAACAGGGACACCAACGAACCAGCCGTCTCCAAGTAGAGCATGGCCTCACAGCTAACTATGGCTCAGAGACAGCCCTTAACCCCATTTTAGTCATACCGGTCGCTCCTGCTGACTGACACCCTGTACCACTACCAGGCTAAAACCAAAGATGATACAGGAAATCTAACGCTAAGCGGCGATCAATCCTTCACAACGATCGCGCCTTCAGGTGGACGAGGAAGCGATGGACCTAGACTCGGTAATTTGACCTACAATACTACTGATTTATTTGAGCCAATCAGCTTTATTAATACTATCCAAACGACCGATATAGCTGGGTAGACATTCCCGCCCCCATATTGGAGCAATGAAAGGCTCTATTAGTGAAATTACGCTACGAGGTTTAATTTTTCGACAGGTATTATGTGTATGAAAATCTCGACTTAGGTAGACAGTTTATACTGTAATTTGTCTATATTGGAGTTGAGGGTTATGAATCGAAGAGCGGAGCATGATATATCAAAAAAATTAAAGGTCTTAAATCACGCAAAAAATATTCGTAATATATCTAAAACCTGTCGGTAATTTGGGATCTGTAGACTGAAGCCGCCACGCTTAACAGAGAGGTCTAATAAAAACGCTTAGATAGATCCTGAGCAAAAGGTAATACTAATTTCGATAAAATAAATTCAAGATTAGAGATTGATTTTATGGATAAAAATACGAGGGTAATTTGTCTAAGTAATAGCGTTACTTAAATCTAATTAAGAGGATTACTGAAAAATTGAATAAACACTATATATTAAATGGCGGTGGAGGAGAGATTCGAACTCTCGAAACGTTGCCGTTTACACACTTTCCAGGCGTGCTCCTTCAGCCACTCGGACACTCCACCGCTGCACTAGCCATCTATAGATAGATCACTAAGAGGGCGGCCACTCTAAACCAGCGTTAAGGTTATTGCAAGCACCTTTTAGCTACATACACGAGTAACTTATATTTTGGAAACAATCACTTTGCGCGGTAAATAATTCCAGGTCGACACTGAATCATTTCATACTTATCTGACAATCCATTTAAAGACTCTGATGCCCCTAAAATAAGGTAACTTCCGGTGTTTAAATGCTGATGAAATTTGATCAAAATTTCTCGTTTCAAATCAGGTGAAAAGTAGATCAAAACATTACGACAAAAAATCACATCAAACTTGGAGCCTATTCTAGAAAAACTCTCCATCAAGTTTAAAATTTTGAACTCAATAACAGATTTATATTGCTTTTTTATTTCCCAGCTTTTATCACAATTTGTTTCAAAGCAGCGCTTTAATCTAGTTTCTGACATACCACGCCCGAGCGCTAACATTTCATACACACCTGTTTTGGCAGTATCTAATACTGAAGAGGATATATCTGTTGCGACCACCCTAACCCCACCCTTTAATTTACCGGGATTACTTCTTTTATATTCATCGGCCGTAATTGCGATTGAATAAGGCTCTTGACCCGTTGAACACGCTGCTGACCATATTTTTAAAGGTGTCACACCAAGCTTTTCGCTAAATTCAGGGAACAGAATATCATTCAGAATTCTAAAAGGATGACTATCTCTAAACCATAGCGTTTCGTTCGTTGTCATCGCATCAACAACCTCCTCTCGGAGCACTGATGATGAAGATAATTTCAATTTGGTGAGCAACTCACCTAAACCTGTCACTTTATTTTTTGCAATAACAGGCTTAAGTCGACTATTAACCAGATACGATTTATTATCACCCAGCAAAATTCCACAAGCCTCCTCTAGAAACTTACGAAATGCATCATACTCACTTTTTTGACTTGTAGTTTGCATTCAATTATATAATCTTAGCTTTTGTTTTAAGCATTATTTGGGAGCCTATCTATAATCTCCATCACTTTTTCTGACAGTTCGTCAGGGCTAAATTTCGCCATAAAATCATCTGCACCAACCTTTTCAACCATTGCTTGATTAAAAACACCGCTTAAAGATGTATGCAACATAATATATAAGCCAGCGAGACGCGGATCATCCTTACAACTCGTTGTTAAGGTGTAACCGTCCATTTCTGGCATTTCCACATCAGAAATCATTAGAGAAATTTCATCAGTAATATTCTTTCCGTCGTCAGCCATAGTTCTCAGGTAATCATACGCCTGCTTACCATCATTTTTGGTAATTACAGTTATACCTATCGTTTCCAGACACCTTTGAATCTGTTTTCGGGCAACTACAGAGTCATCCACAACAAGCACTACATGGTTTGCGCTTGCATTACGCTCACTGACCTTCTCCACAAATTTTTCATTTACAGTTTCAGATACAGGCGCAACTTCAGACAGTATTTTTTCTACATCAATTATTTCAACCAACTTGTTATCTAAATGCGTGACCGCTGTTAAGTAGTTATCACTTCCCGCACCTTTTGGTGGCGGGTGAATCTCTTCCCAGTTTAAATTAACAATTCGCTCAACCTGCTTAACCAAAAAGCCCTGCGTTTTACGGTTATATTCGGTAATAATGACAAAACAATCGCCCAGATCTTCTTCCGGCATACTAGTTTGTCCAATCGCCATTCCCATATCCATTATTGGAATAGTTCCACCACGAATATGAGCAACACCTCGAACAACTGGGTGACGCTTTGGCATTAATGTTAATTTAGGACACTGTAAAACTTCCTTAACTTTGAAAACATTAATACCGTAAATCTGTGGTCCCCTAAGCTTAAACAGCAAAAGCTCCAGTCGATTCTGACCAACAAGCTGCGTTCGCATGTTGACACTATCCAGAATACCGGCCATAAAAAAACTTCCTCTAAGAGACTTAATATCGGTACAAACTTTGCAGTACCCTACTCGCATACAACTAAAAGTTTTAAAAATACCAATAAATAATGATTTGTTGCTGAATTTTTGACACTTAATTACGAAAGTGCCAAATAAAACAACACTGAATGTCAAAAGCATAGGACAAAAAATGAAAAATAGTAGGCAAATATTAAGCGTCCTCATTCTTTTTTTCTCTAGCCAATGTTTTTCTGTTGCAACAAATAAAGATCTGCAAACCAAAATTACAGCATTCCTAGATATATATAGCACCGAGATAGCGGAAAAAGGTTACCGCTCAGAGTATAAAATAGGAAATATTGATCCTCGTTTAACCCTTCGAACATGCTCAAACCCGCTTGAACTCTCCTTTAATCGAAAGCCCATTGAACAAAGTAACGTTACGATTCTCGCGCAGTGCATAGATCTTAAACCTTGGAAACTTTACATCAGCATTCAATATGATATTTACAGCCGCGTTGTAACCGCGTCAGAAACCATCCCTAGAGGTACCATTATCACTAACTCAATGCTGGATGAAGAAGACCAAATTATTAATAAGGGTCGACATCGCGGTTTTTCAAGCGTACATAAAGTCATTGGGATGATTGCCAAGCGCACAATTAGAAACAGTATGGTAATATCAGTAAATCAGCTAAAAGCACCAAGCCTTATCAAGCGCGGTGACAGCGTCGTTATCACCGCAGCTAACAATAGCATGTCGGTTAGCATGAATGGCACGGCACTAATGGACGGAATGCTAGGACAGCAAATATCTATCCGGAACACTCAATCCAAGCGCACGATAAAGGGCCGAGTGACTGATAGAGGCCACGTATTGGTTGCACTTTAATTTACCTATTAACTTTTAAAAAAATAAATTAAAGTTTTTTTACAAGCTGCCGCTAACAAGGCATAAGCTATTTAAAGGATGATGCAGAATGAGCATTGATATTAACCAAATCAGTTCAAACCGACCCGAAGGGCCAAAAAGGCACGACAGTGGCAAGGTTACGACACCTTCAGCGCATAGCACTGAAAACAAATCAGCTAATACTCCCTCAAAGGATACTAGCACTAGGGATAGTGTAAGCTTAAGCAGCGCAGCAAAAAACCTTGCTAAAATTGAATCTGAGCTCAAGTCTCTACCCGACATTGATCAAAGTAAAGTCGATGCAATCAAAGCACGAATCGAAAGCGGCGACTATCAAGTTAACTCACAAAATTTGGCACAAAAACTGCTTGATACAGAAGTATAATGCTCACACCTGAGCACTCTACTTTTGTACGAGGCAAGCCATGTCACAATTTACTGAACAACTCAAACAACTACTCAAACAAGACATCTCAGAACTCAGCAATTTAAACAAGCTACTAGAGACAGAAAAAGAGACACTCAAAACCCGCAATAGTCAACAAATTCGTGCCATCGCTAATTCAAAACAACACGTAATACAAAGCTTAGAATCCCGTGCAAAATTAAAAGCCAAGCTTATAGCCAAGTCAGGCCTAGGCATTCGACCCGGCGAAGTAGAAACAACGCTAAGAAAATTAAACGATCAAGAGTTAATCGATTTATGGCAATCTTCACGCGATAAACTTAGTGCATGCAAAGATAAAAATCATATCATTGGCAGCATCATCACCCGTACACTTGGTCGAACAAATAAACTTATGAGCATTGTGAGAGGACAAAATAACTCTCAAAAACTGTATGGACAACAAGGAAAAGAAAGCAGCTATTCCGGCAGCCAAATAATCGGCCAAGCATAACCCCCTTCAAACTATAAATTAAAAGACCTAAAGACTCATAAGTAATAAGGCTATGAGTTTTTAATCTACTTTTACACTAAAAAGCCATATTAATTAAAAGAAAAACTCCCCCCACCTACATCTGATAGCACTTACTTCGACTGAAATCCCCACAACACAAGACTTCGAATAATTTGTTATTTTTTAACATAATCCTCTTGACTTTTTGCACCAATTTAAAACTTTTTACATCACTAAATATATAGAAAAGAAACTTCACATAACACCATATAGTGTTATACTTTTCGAAAATGCACCAACATGTAGTATTAATCAAAACTTAAATAATATTATTTAAGTAAGACTATTGTAGGCATAACATAGATAAGGACCCGTCTTCTTAACCAAAGAAAGACGCAATCGCAAAGAAGCTTTGAGGCATTCAATCAAATGACCAAACCTTCAAAGCGTCAGGTATATGAGATACCGCCCCAGCATTTGAAATTTGCAACACACTATATAGGTAGTTATTTACTTTTTTGCACATTAACCCCTGTGCATTTACCTATCGACACTATTCGTCTTCTATCCATAAGAAAGATAGAACTAATTAAAACGGACTAAAGGCTGCACCCATGAATGCAAAAGTTGAACAACTAATTTCTCCACCACCAATGCAAGATGCCTCTTTCGATATCTGGCAAACAAAGTATCAACTTAAAACGAAAACCGGTGCCGCAGTAGATCAAGATATAAACAGTACGTTTGACCGTGCCGCAAAAGCCCTTTCAGCCGTAGAAGAAGATGGAAAACGTGAACAATACTATAAAGAGTTTAAGTGGGCACTAGAAAACGGTGCTATACCAGCTGGACGTATCTTATCGAATGCCGGCGCGTCTGAGCATAAACCTGCAACATCAACCATTAACTGCACTGTATCTGGCACAGTCTACGATTCAATGGACGATATTCTTCTAAAAAACCATGAAGCAGGTTTAACGCTTAAAGCAGGTTGCGGCATAGGCTATGAGTTCTCTACATTAAGACCTAAAGGCGCTTATGTAGCAGGTGCTGGCGCAACAACCTCCGGCCCTTTATCCTTCATGGATATCTTTGACAAGATGTGTTTTACCGTGTCATCTGCTGGTGGTCGACGCGGCGCTCAAATGGCAACCTTTGATGTGCACCACCCTGATGTTTTAGACTTTGTTCGTGCTAAGCGAGAGGATGCGCGTTTAAGACAATTTAACTTATCATTACTGATTACCGAAGACTTTATCAGTGCGGTTAAGAATGATGGTGACTGGAAGTTATCATTCCCTGTTGGGGCTGATGAAATTGCCGAAGATAACTTGGACATTAGCGATACCTCAAGCTTTCTATTTAGAAACTTCCCGGTTAAAAGTGGATACATCACTAACAACGAAGGCCAAGTTGCCTGCCGTATTTACAGCACAGTAAAAGCAAAATTCATCTGGGATAGCATCATGACATCCACTTATGATTTTGCCGAGCCTGGCTTCATTTTGATTGATAAAGTCAATGAAATGAACAACAACTGGTTTTGTGAAAACATTCGTGCAACCAACCCTTGTGGTGAGCAACCCCTACCTCCTTATGGTAGCTGTTTACTTGGATCTATTAATCTTACAAAATTTGTAGATCGCCCCTTCACAGACAAAGCATCATTCAATTTAAAGAAATATCAAAAAGTAATTGGTATCTTTACACGCATGCTAGATAACGTTGTTGAAATCAACGGTTTACCATTAATAGGGCAACGTAACGAAATTAATCATAAGCGTCGACATGGTATGGGAATTCTGGGTTTAGGTTCAACCCTTACGATGATGAAGATGGCTTACGGATCACCTAAATCAATCGAATTCACAGAAAAAGTAAACCGTGAAATGGCGATCGAAGGTTGGAAGCAAGCACTTTCACTAAGTGAAGAAAAAGGCCCCGCGCCAATTATGGAAGAGACATTTACCATTGATGAAGAGATGTTATTGAAGCGACCTGAAATGCGCGCCGAGGGTTATGAAATTGGCGATGAAATAAAAGGCAGAGTACTTCATGCTAAATACAGCAAATATATGCAGAAAATCGGGGAGTTTGAGCCAAAGCTCATTGAAGCTTTAGCAGAAAAAGGCGCACGTTTTACGCACCATACATCTATCGCTCCCACAGGTACGATTTCTTTATCGCTTGCAAATAATGCGAGTAATGGTATCGAGCCTAGCTTTGCACACCACTATGCACGCAACATAATCAGAGAAGGTAAGAAGACTAAAGAGAAAGTAGACGTCTTCTCTTATGAGTTACTTGCATACCGTCATTATATAAACGCTAACGCGATGCCTTTTGGTACCGATGATGCGACAAAGCTACCTGATTATTTCATCTCTGCTGATGAAGTAACTCCCAAGCAGCATGTTGATATTCAAGCTGCCGCTCAGAAATGGGTAGACTCCTCAATTTCTAAAACAGCAAATATCCCAACTGAGTTCCCGTATGAAGAATTCAAAGATATTTACATGTATGCTTATGACAGCGGCTTAAAAGGTTGCACTACTTTCAGATTCAACCCTGAAGCGTTTCAAGGAGTACTGGTCAAAGAGTCTGATTTAGAAAATACAAATTACGAATTCACTTTAGAGGATGGCTCTAAAGTGACCGTTAAAGGCAACGAAGAAATTGAATATGATGGCGAGATTCACTCGGCAGCGAACTTATTTGATGCGTTAAAAGAAGGAACTTACGGAAAGTACTAAAGTACTTAATTTTTACTTTTACTTTTACTCGATACGCAAAGAACAAAGCATTACAGGTATACACGTTATGGCTATAAAAATTGAAAAGAAAATTGTTGGTTACCAAGTTCAAACCCAGCAAAATACGGCACCAGTAACTGAGGCGCCAACCAAACTTATTCCGATTGAAATGAATGAATCGATTAAGCGTCCAGATTTCTTGCTGGGCTCCACCTATAAGATTAAACCGCCTGTTTCTGAACATGCGATGTACATAACGATCAATGACATTATTTTGAATGAAGACACTGATCACGAGCAACGACGCCCCTACGAAGTGTTCATTAATTCTAA
>Ga0209290_1000381_pt1 | contig 34609 bp, 32 predicted proteins | sample EN1Hudsemesocosm_2_FD_184632 | JGI IMG/M metagenome (GOLD analysis project Ga0209290, IMG submission 184632) | Methane-oxidizing microbial communities from mesocosms in the Hudson Canyon - EN10B Hudson Canyon (SPAdes) (version 2) | ecosystem: Environmental > Aquatic > Marine > Cold seeps... | reverse complement strand
TTTTTTCAACGATTGCATCAGGCTTGCCTTCCATATCAGGCTGCGCCTTGATGATGTCTTTCTCGGCGTTAACCACTTCTTCAGGCATATCGCTTGGCGCAAGAACCTTTGGATTTACCGCAGTTACGTGCATAGCAACGTCTTTAGCCAGCTCTAGATCGCCGCCCTTCAATACAACAACAGCACCGATACGCAGGTTAGAGTGAACATAAGTGCCCACTACATCACCTTCAGCTAATACAGCGCGACGAGGAGAGATGTTCTCACCGATCTTTTGTACCAAAGCTTCACGGTCACTTTCTAGCAAACCAGCAACATCTTCGCTTTTCGCAGCGAAAGCCGCGTCAGCAACAGCAGATGCATACCCTAGGAAACCTTCGTTTTTAGCGGCAAAGTCAGTTTCAGAGTTAACTTCAACCAATATTGCAGAGGTATTATCGTCAGATGCTTTAGCAACTACGATACCTTCAGCCGCAGTACGACCGGCTTTTTTAGCGGCTTTTAAGCCAGAGTTTTTACGCAGTTCTTCAATCGCTGCGTCGATGTCGCCGTCAGATGCTTTAAGTGCTTTTTTGCACTCCATCATGCCAAGGCCTGTGCGCTCACGTAATTCTTTAACGGATGCTGCAGAAAATGATGCCATTTTTTCCACCTAAATATTTAATATGTTCAAAACTTTACAACCCTGGAACCTGCCCCTGCAATTACAGGATACGAGTGGTCCAAGACCATAAAAGGGGGCAAGCCCCCTTTTGTGTACAACCTACTGCCTACATTAGAAGGCAGATAATATTACTCGGCTGCTTTTTCTTCTTTTGCTTCTGCTTTAGGCGCTTCTTCAGCTTTCTCAGCACCAATTTCAGACTTACCTTCAATACAGGCATCAGCAACAGCAGAAGTGAAGATTTCAATGGCACGGATCGCATCATCGTTACCAGGAATAACGTAGTCAACGCCGTCTGGGTTGCTGTTAGTATCAACGATACCGATAACTGGGATACCTAGCTTGTTAGCTTCTTGGATAGCGATACGTTCGTGATCAACGTCGATAACAAAGATTGCGTCTGGAAGACCGCCCATTTCCTTGATACCACCAATTGAACGCTCAAGCTTATCCATTTCACGAGTACGCATTAGCGCTTCTTTCTTGGTTAGCTGTTCGAAAGTACCGTCTTTCTTTTGTGCTTCGATGTCACGCAGACGCTTGATAGACTGACGAATAGTCTTGTAGTTGGTCAACATACCACCCAACCAACGGTGTGCCACGAAAGGCATACCGGCACGAGCGGCTTCAGTTAGGATAACCTTAGAAGCGGCGCGTTTAGTACCAACAAACAATACCTTGTTGTTTTTAGCAGTCATGCCTTTAACGATGTTTAGCGCTTCGTTAAATGCAGGAACAGTGTGCTCAAGGTTGATGATATGGATTTTGTTACGAGCGCCAAAGATGTATTGATCCATCTTTGGGTTCCAGTAACGGGTCTGGTGACCGAAGTGTACGCCTGCTTTAAGCAGGTCACGCATAGATACTTGTGCCATGTGTCATAATTCCTGTTGTTTAGGGTTAGGCCTCCATACACCCCACTACCCAATCTCAAACACCTGCCTACTCCATTAATAATAGAGAAGCCAATACCGGCATTTAAGACACCCAGAACAGTGTGTCGATGTATGTGCGGATTAATATTGCTTACCAAATTCCACACACAGCGAAACTTGGCGCGCGTTTTATACCATATTTACAACCCAATTGAAAAGAATAGACTGACAATAGAGATATTATTTCACTCTAGCGTGGCTATTAATTCACTAAAATAGGATCACTTTTCACACGATTTGCGCCATTAATCCTGCGGTCGAGGGCTTCGTTATTCATCTATGAGTAATTATTGCGTATAATCGCCCACTTTCTATATTCAAGCGAACTCCACCCCATGGCCGTGACCATTAAGACCCCTGAAGAAATTGAAAAAATGCGCATTGCTGGCCGCTTGGCCGCAGAAGTACTGGAGATGATTGGAGAGCATGTGAAGCCGGGCATAAGCACAGGTGAGATCAATCGTATTTGCCACGACTACATAGTTAATGTGCAGGATGCCATCCCCGCCCCCCTCAATTACGGCAACCCTCCGTTCCCAAAGTCTATTTGCACCTCGGTAAACCATGTTATCTGCCACGGTATTCCCAGCGATGACAAAATCCTCAAGAAGGGCGACAGCGTCAACATAGACATCACCGTTATAAAAGACGGCTACCACGGCGATACTAGTAAAATGTTTTTCGCCGGCGACGCTAAACCTGCCGACAAACGCCTGGCCGAGATCACCCAGGAATGCATGTACAAGGGCATTGCCTTGGTAAAACCAGGCGCTCAATTGGGTGATATTGGCAGCGTTATCCAAAAACACGCTGAGTCCAACTATTACTCTGTAGTGCGTGAATACTGCGGCCACGGCATTGGCGCGGGCTTCCATGAAGAACCGCAAGTGATGCACTTTGGTCGCCCAAAGACCGGCATGGCGCTTAAAGAAGGCATGTGTTTCACCATCGAACCCATGATTAACCAGGGCAAACCTCAATCTAAGCTGCTAAATGACGATTGGACCGTAGTGACCAAGGACCGCAAGCTCAGCGCCCAATGGGAGCATACAATCTTAGTAACCAGCGATGGCTTTGAGGTACTGACCCGTCGCAGCGATGAAGTGTTTCCCTGGGAGCAATAAACATGGATTCGGGCTTGCTAGACCAGGTTTTTAACCAAACCGAGTTTGCCACCGAACTGGCCGCCGGCAAGCCCTCTATCCCTCTATTTAAGCAAGCCATTCAAAACAGCCAGCTTGCCATGGACCGCCATTTTCGGGAAACCCTGGATGCCGTGACACTGGTCCATTGCCGTTCGCTCTTTATGGACCAACTACTCGCCTTTGCCTGGCAGCAGTTTTTTCCTAAACCCAGTTCCAACATCGCTTTATTAGCTGTGGGTGGTTATGGCCGCGGAGAGTTACACCCCAGATCTGACATCGATATATTATTATTATCAAAAGACGAAGCCGCCTTCAGCGAGCACAGTGAGGCCATGCAGGGTTTCATTACCTTCATGTGGGACATTAAGCTAGACGTAGGCCATGGCGTACGCACGGTGGATGACTGTAAAAATGAAGCAAAAAAAGATCTCACTATCGTCACCAATCTAATGGAAACCCGCACCCTGGCCGGGCCCGACAACCTGCGCCAAGCCATGGTGGAATGCACAGGGCCGCAACACCTGTGGCCCAGCAGCGATTTTTTTACGGCCAAATGGCAGGAGCAAACTGAACGCCACCAGAAACATCACGATATCGACAACAACCTGGAACCCAATATTAAAAATGGGGTGGGCGGACTAAGGGATATCCATACCATCGTATGGATATTGCAACGTCAATACGGCGACAATCAGCTAGAAAATCTCACCAGCCATGGCATTCTCACCGATTTTGAATTTGGCATGCTTCACCGATGCCGAGATTTTTTATGGCAAATACGCTATGCCTTACACATGGTGACTCAACGGGAAGAAGACCACTTGTTGTTTGATTTCCAAAAAGAGATCGCCAGCATCTTAGGTTTCACTGACGAGGACGACAGACTGGCAGTGGAGGTGATGATGCATCAATACTACCGCTATAGCCTGGCACTCAATGAACTTAACGATTTGCTGATGCTACTGTTTAACGAAATCATAATTGACAGCCAGCGACCGCAAAAAATCTCCTCCATTAACCAGCACTTTCAACGCTGTAACGATTACCTGGAAATTAAACAACCGGATCTATTTGAGCACACTCCAAGTGCCATGCTGGAAGTTTTTTACACGCTGGCCAGCGATGACAGCCTAAAGGGGGTAAGGGCCAATACCATTCGCGCTCTGCGCGATAATCGCCACGCCATAGACGATACTTTCCGCAGCGACCCGAACAACACCCGCAGCTTCATGGCCATTTTACGTAACCCAAACCACTTACAACGTGAGCTTGACCGTATGCTGCGCTACGGTATTCTGGGTCAATACATCCCCGAATTTGGCGGCATCATTGGCCACATGCAGCACGATTTATTTCACAGTTACACCATTGATCAACACAGTTTGCGCGCCATAAAATTTATGCGAAAACTACGCTTTGATGAACACAAGGAAACTTTTCCACAGGCCTCCAAGCTCATCGAAAGAATTTCCAAAAAAGACATCCTATATCTTGCAGCCCTGTTGCACGATGTGGGTAAAGCCCTGCCCGGAGAACATGAAATCACCGGCAGCGAAATAGCCCAACATTTTTGTATTCACCACGGCCTAGGGCAAAAAGATGCCGACCTTGTGGTATGGCTGGTTCGCAATCACCTAGTATTTTCCCAGGCATCACAACGCATCGACACTGCCGACCCAGATGCCATGCATCACTTTGCCACCCAGATCGGCGACCACAGACACCTGGAATACCTTTACGTTTTTTCGGTGGCCGACATTTATAGCACCAACAAAAAGCTGTGGACTAGCTGGCGAGCCGAACAGATGCGCACTTTGTACAAAGCCACTCGCAACATATTAAGGCGCGGACTGGACAACCCCGTTAACAAAGAACAGTGGGTAGAAGAGATTCAACACTCGGTTATTGAGCGCTTAAAGGAACACGGCTATCAAGAGCAGCAAGTATTTAACCTGTGGGCCAACCCTGGGGACGAATATTTTTTAAGAGAAAGCGTCGATACGCTGGTGTGGCATGCGCTAGCCCTGTTTGATCACGGTAACAGTGATAAACCGTTAGTGCTCATCAGTGATACCAGTGATGTGGCATTTGAGGGAGCCACTCAAGTGTTCATCTATATGAAAAACCAGCCTCACCTGTTTGCCGCTATGACAGCAGCGCTGGATCAGTTACACCTTAATATTCAAGATGCGCGTATTATTACCTCGCAAAATAACAATGCCCTGGATACCTACATCGTTCTGGACGAAAACGGCGAACCCATTAGTGAACTTACCCGACTTGAAAAAATCAAAGTCACCCTGGAAAAGACCCTGGCCAATCCGGCAGAGTATTCCGAACTAATACAACGCCGTACTTCACGCCAGCTTAAGCAGTTTGAGTTTAAGCCCATGGTTAACCTTAGCAACGATCCCTTTAATAAACGCAGCTGCCTGGAAGTAATCGCCCCCGATCGCCCCGGGCTACTGGCACGCATGGGTAAATTGTTCATGGAGTACGAACTGTCTCTGGACACCGCCAAAATATTAACCGAAGGGGAAAAAGTCGACGATATTTTTTACCTTAAAGATAAAAATGGCCAACCCATCAGTGATCCCGACTTTTGCCGTGAACTACAAGACGCGGTTGTCGAGACTCTTACCGAACAAGTTGAGTTGCAGGCCACACTTTAAACCCGCTATTACCCCCAAAACTTAACCCTAATCATGACACTTAAGGGAGTTCAATTACCAATTGAGCTCCCTTATAATTGCGCAAAATATATTGAGACCGCCATATGAATCCTAATCTGTCGAAATTACAGCCCTACCCGTTTGAAAAGCTAACCAAGCTCAAGGCTGCAGCCAACATCAGCACAGATTTGCCTCATATTGCCCTGTCCATCGGTGAGCCAAAACACGAAAGCCCAGGGTTCGTGAAGCAAGCCATGATCGACAATCTGGATAAGCTGGCCAACTACCCCACTACTAAGGGTTTGCCGGAACTAAGAGCTGCCATTGCCAATTGGTGCCAGGCACGTTTTCACTTATCCAAGCTGGATGCCGATACTCAAGTATTGCCCGTGAACGGTACCCGTGAGGCAATTTTCTCTTTTGCCCAAGCCATGGTTGCCCCAGGCAAAGATGCCTTAATCACCAGCCCCAATCCGTTTTATCAAATATATGAAGGGGCGGCGTACCTCGCTGGCGCACAACCCCACTACTTACCTTGCCTAGAAGAAAATGGTTTTAAACCAGACTTTAAAGCGGTGAGTGCCAAAGTATGGCAGGACACACAAATTTTATTTATCTGCTCCCCAGGTAATCCAACAGGGGCGGTGATTAATATGGAAGAACTTAAACACCTCATCGCTTTGGCCGATGAATATGATTTCATCCTGGCCAGCGATGAGTGTTACAGCGAAATTTACGTGGACTCGGCCCGCCCGCCTGTGGGTTTATTGGAAGCTTGTCAGGAGTTGGGGCGTGATGATTACCGACGTTGCGTGGTCTTTCACAGCTTAAGTAAACGCTCTAACTTGCCAGGTTTGCGCTCGGGTTTTGTGGCTGGGGACGCGCAGTTAATGGGCCAGTTTTTTCAATACCGTACTTACCATGGCTGTGCCATGTCGATCCCCAATCAACTGGCCAGTATCGTGGCCTGGGGGGATGAAGAACATGTACAGGAAAATCGTCGTCTCTACAGCCAAAAATTTAAGGCCGTGTTAGAGATACTGTCTCCGGTCATGGATGTAAGCCAAAGTGATGCCAGTTTTTATTTGTGGGCCAAAACCCCTATCAATGAAGAAGAGTTCACTCAACGCCTGTTTGCCGAGCAGCAAGTGACAGTGCTGCCGGGCAGCTACCTATCCCGCACCATCGACGGCATTAACCCAGGTGATAATCGCATACGCTTGGCCCTAGTGGCTGAAGTAGACGAATGCATTGAGGCAGCCCGGCGTATTCGCAAGCTGGTAGAGAGTCTATAGGCCACGCCAGAGGCGCTATTAATACTGAAGCAGGGGCTTAAATATGCTTTAATCCCCGTCCTTTTTACTATTCTAAAATTCGGCCCATGAAGATATACGGCATTAAAAACTGCGACACCATGAAAAAGGCCCGAAAATGGCTCGATGACAATGGCCATGCAGTGGATTTCATCGATTACAAAAAAGACGGATTAAGCCCTGAATTACTCAATGAATTTGTTCAGGCATTAGGCTGGGAAGCCCTCGTTAATAAACGGGGCACCACCTACCGTAAGCTGGATGACAACGTGAAAGACACTATGGATGAAGCAGCTGCCATTAAAGTGATGCTTGATAACCCCAGCATCATAAAGCGCCCCCTACTGGTAAAAGGCAGCGAATACTTATTAGGCTTTAAAGCCGACATCTACCAAGAATTTGTTTAACCAATTATTTAACCTTCATTAATTAAAATCATAGGATTTCAAAATGGCATTAGCATTTGCACTGGGCGTAGGCACACAAAACGCAAAAAACGAATGGTTAGAAGTGTTTTACCAAAAGCCGGTTTTCCAACCTGCTAGCGACCTCGTTGACGCCGCTAAAACAGCCGGTTACACCGGTGGTAATCAGGCCATCGAACTGAACGCAGAAAAGCTTGAAGCACTTAGTGGCGCCCTAACTGGCGAACAAGCCACACTGGCTAAAACCCTAACCGCCTCCAAAGCCCCCACTGTATTAGTGATACTAGAATCAGATGAGCCAAGCCAAAGCACACCAGAAGTGTATCTAAAGCTGCAATTGATCAGCCATCGTTTGGTTAAGCCACACGGCATCGACCTTTCCGGCATGTTTGGTTTGTTGCCCAACGTGGCCTGGACCAGCAAAGGCGCCATCGACATGGCAGAAATTAGCGATGCTCAACTGCAAGCACGCATGCAGGGCGAAGTACTGGAAGTCTTCAGTGTGGATAAATTCCCTAAAATGACCGACTACGTTGTGCCAAGCGGTGTACGTATTGCCGATGCTGGCCGTGTGCGTTTGGGCGCTTATGCCGGTGAAGGCACCACGATCATGCATGAGGGTTTCATTAACTTTAATGCCGGCACCGAAGGCACCTCCATGGTGGAAGGTCGTATCTCCGCCGGTGTTATGGTGGGTAAAGGATCTGACCTGGGCGGCGGTTGCTCTACTATGGGTACCCTGTCTGGTGGTGGCAACATCATCATTAAAGTGGGCGAGAACAGTCTAATTGGCGCCAACGCCGGTATCGGCATCCCATTGGGCGATCGCTGCACGGTTGAGTCTGGCTTATACATCACCGCCGGCACCAAGATTCAATTACTTGACGCCGACAAAAATGTGGTTGAAGTGGTTAAGGCCCGCGACCTAGCCAACAAGCCAGACCTATTGTTCCGTCGTGATTCTATCTCGGGTGCGGTTCAGTGTGTGACCAACAAAACTGCGATTGAACTAAACAGCGAATTACACGCTAACAACTAATTAGCCGCGTCATTGCTGAGGTTAGAGGGCTGAACACGTTCTGCTCTTTAACCTTTATCCCTGCATAACTACTACTTTCCTGCTAACCCCCTAAGACTATTTACTCATAAGCTCCCCCTTACCAGGCTCACTCACCCGCCCATATGGCGCCCTAGGTCCATTCCGATACACACGTACTAGTTATTTTTGTGACACAGGTCACATAACCAGAGGGCCTGCGTCAATGGTCTAATATGTGCACACCATTACCAAGTACCCTACCCGGTCAGGCATGTATTTGGCGCTTAAATGATAATAAAATAGCCATTACAGATTGGATTACCTCCTAGAATCGCCTAAGTGTTAAAGGAAGCGCAGCCCATGGAACAGGACATTCTCGACAAGCCATTTCTCCCTTTGGATAGGCTTAGAATTCTAAAATATTTCAGTGTCTACAGTGTGATCATCACGGTTACCCTGCTTGCGTTGTATTTTACCGATATAGACATGGGTTTTTTAGGGGGGAATGACCCTAAGATGTACCCCATGTTATTGGCCTTGCATGGAGCACTCACCGTGGTGTTCTTGGCCATGGCCTTCAGCGCCGGCCAAGCCCACTACGATCACTTAATTGCCTTCTTCTTATTAGACATCACCCTGTTGGCCGGACTTATTTACTCCAGCGGCACCGGCACCAGCTTAAGTTACTTAATGATCGTGGGCATTGCTGTGGCCAACTCCCTAGTGAGCGGTCAAAAAGGCCTGTTAATCAGTGCCTGGGCCGCCATCTGTTTGATCTTCATTGAAAACCGTTTTGAAGTGGAAGGCCATGCCTTTAACTATGTTAATGCCGGCACCCTGGGCATCATCTTTTTTATCACTGCCCTGGTGATTCAATCCTTGGTTAAACGCCTGCATTTATCGGTGGACATCAACCGAGTACAGGCCGATAGCTTATTAAGCATGGAGCAACTGACCAAGCTGGTATTGAAGCGGCTGGAAACCGGCGTATTGGTCATCAATCACGACAATGAAATTATATTTCAGAATACTTCGGCACAACGCTTATTAGGGTTTCCCGGCCCAATCCGTGCGCTACCCGATAAATTGCAACAAAGCCTGGCTGAACATCTTAAATTTCCCAATTATGAACCCAGCACCTTTAAGGCCGGCCCCACCACCGCCAAGGTTCAGCCCATGTTTGCCGCACTCATGCCGGGTACAGATAGAGGCACAGTAATCTTTATTGAAGACACTAACGTGGTTTACCAACAAGCTCAGCGACTGAAACAGGTGTCTCTGGGTAAGCTGGCGGCCAGCATCGTGCGTGAAATTAAAGAGCCCATGCAGGGCATCTATCAAATTGCCCGAGAAGTGGGCCTCACCACCGCCAACAGTGGTGACAAGCAGCGTCAGGAAAAAATTAAAGATCATTCCCTGCACATTGAGCGCATCATCAACAACGTGCAAAACCTTAGTAACTCTAAGGCTACCGAGTTTGAAAAACACAGCCTGGGTTTCTGGGTCACCAGTGTGGTGAAAAAGCTGGGCCCCAGAGTGCTTAGCAATACCAAGGTTGAATTAAAAGTTAGCCGCAGCGCGCTGGATGTTTATTTAGATGACAGTCAAATTCGCCAGGCCATTAGCAACTTATTAGAAAATGCCGCTTATTACGCCAAAGCCAAAAACGCCGAGTTTGCACGGGTCACTATTTTGGTGGGCCGCAATAAGGTCAGTAAACAATCCATCATTGAGATTCAAGATAACGGCTATGGTGTGGGACTGGATGACTTGGACCATATTTTTGAACCCTTCTATAGTTCAGAAAACAGCAAGTCCGGCCTGGGACTGTATCTGGCCAAACAGTTTTGCGAGATGAACATGGCCCGACTGGATTACGTTGCCGCCCAAGAAGGGGCCCGCTTTCGCATAACCTTCCCCACCATAGATCAAGTGGAGCGCCAACTGGATAAACGAGGCGAGTTTAACCTACGCGACAAAGGCAAAGTACTAGAAAGCGCTTAAATAGATACAATGTAGACAATGCGTTATGCATCAATAAAGGAGCTTAGGCTCCTTTTTTAATGCCCTGGCAAACTCCCCCTAAGCCAATATCATTACCTGCCCTATGGCTTCGTTGCACTTTCTTAAGCCAGCGGAAAGGCATCACATTCTGATCGTCTACAATAAGGCATAGTAGTTTTAACTTAACCAAAATACTCAAGGACATTGCCATGCCCATCGCCAATATCATACCAGGCCAGCCGGTGCTGAGCTGGATACTGGTATTACTGTGCGCCACTTTGGTGTTGTATTTTATTCGCCAAAGCGCCCACCAGTTACTGGATAACCTCACGCAATTATTGGTGCAAAATTTACGTTTATTAAGCAAAGCCTTGCTTAATTTATCCAAACAAATGGCGGTGCGTAACCGAGATGTATTATTTGAGCACGGCCAACAACAGGCTGAACGCGCCCTGGAGCGTCAATTTATTCGCCTGTCGAACCTGGTTGAAAAAGATCTAAGCCGTTACCCCAGCATGCAACGAGATATAGAACAAAACATCACCTCCATGGAGGACAAATTGCTATTAACCTCCCAAGTGCCCGCACCATTACCGGAATGGACCGAGGCAGTGGAGTCCATCAGTAAACTAAAGGACACCACCAAAAACGATGCGGTGGTGGGGAAATTATTACAAGCCATCTATGAAGCCTTCCATAAACAACAAAATGAGGTAATGAATGTTTACCGCGCCGACATCGCCAAATCTCATAACCAATTAAAAGGCGCCATGAGCCATTGGCGTCGCCTGCATCATAAGATCACTGAAGTGGGGCAAAGCTGGCATTTGTTAATCCAGCAAGCCAGTAAGATGGACCACCAGGTGGAACATTTTGAAAACCTGGTGAAAGGCACAGATAAAGCCGAGAACTTACTTAAGGCCTCCAGTACCACTCAATTTTTTATCTCCATGATCGTCATGGTAATCGCCGGCTTTGGCGCCTTTGTAAATTACAACCTCATTGCCTTGCCCATGTCGGAGTTAATGCCGGCCACCTCCCAAGTGGCCGGTTATAACGTGGCCGACATCGGGGCCGCCGTGATCATCATGCTGGAAATTACAGTGGGCTTATTTTTCATGGAATCCATTGGCATTACCCGTTTGTTTCCAGTGATTCATTTCATGGAAGATAAAAAACGCATGATCTGGGCCTGGGTATGCATGATCTTTTTGTTAGCCTTGTGCGGGGTAGAGGCGGGCCTAGCCTTCATGCGCGAAAGCATGGTGGCCGACAAAGCCTTGTTAACCAGTTTTTTAGTGGGCGGTGAACAAGCGGTGACGCAGGCCTCACAACAAGAACACAGTAACATCCCCATGATTGGCCAGATGATGCTGGGCTTTGTCTTACCGCTCATATTAATGTTTGTGGCCATTCCGTTTGAATCTGTTATTCATACAGGTCGTCACGTATTGGGCAACCTGCTAGTACAAATTTGTATTTTGTTGAGCACGCTATTACGGACCCTGTCACTGCTTATTAAGCAGCTCAACCACAGCTTAAAAAATGTCTATGACATCCTGTGTTTTGCCCCCATCTGGATAGAACATCTCATTGAGAGTCGCCCCAAAACCAAAGACCATCGGAGCATTAAAAATACGGATGACGATGAAGTACAAAACAAACAAATTAAAACCGAGCCTAAGTTGCTCGATGATGCCAGCCTGGATGAGCGAGCCGAATCATGAAACATATAGTTAAAACCCTCATACTTGGATTGGTGATGAGCACCCTGGCCGCCTGCACCGAACAAAAGCCCACCACAGGCTTGTATCTACTGCTGGACACCTCGGGCACCTATACCAAGGAATTAAAAAAAGCCCAGCAAATCATTCACTATTATTTGGCCAACCTGGAACCCGGTGACAGCTTCGCAGTGGCCAGAATTGACAGCGGCAGCTTTTCAGAAAAAGACATCATCGCCAAGGTGACCTTTGATCACAGACCCAGCCGTGCCAATGAACAAAAACGTATCTTTGCCCAGAGTATTCAGCACTTTATTGAAACCGTTAAAAGCAGCGCCTATACCGACATTAACGGTGGTTTATTACAGGCCAGCGAATACCTCAATGAAACTCAAGTTTCGCGCAAGATCGTGATGATTTTTAGTGACTTGCTGGAGGAGTTGCCTAAAGGCTTTAAGCGGGATTTCGATTTACCGCTCACCGACTTTGAAGTGGTGGCACTAAATGTTACTAAGCTCAGTTCGGATAACCGCGACCCCAAACTGTATATGAAGCGCTTGGATTTTTGGCAAAAACGTATCGAGTTAAGTGGTGCCACGTGGCGGGTGATCAATGACCTTGAGAGAGAGGATGCCTTGGTACTTTAAGGGCTCTTGTTTTGGCCAACTCCATGAATCAATGAGGTTGGCCTTAGCGATTACTCTTTGTCTTTGTTTTTCTTCTCTTCCATATATAAGGCATTACTGCCCACCAGCACCATGCGCAATTCGATGTTTAGTTTTTTAACCAAGGCCTGTCGCTCTTCACTGTTCATTTCTAGCGCAGTAATGCCCTGATTAAATACCAGCAGCACCATCATCTCGGCCACTTCCGGAATATTAGACAGGGGCAAACTCAGCATTTGACGGCGACTGGAAAAATCGTCGATCAATTCCTGGGCAAAATAGCGCGTCTCGCGACGAATGGATTCTCGGAATTGCTTGGGCCCGGATGCCTGGTCGGTATTTAACAGGCGAATAAGATTAGGGTAATTTTCAACAAATTCCATGAAGGTATCTATGGAGGTGGCTACCACCGAGCCCTTTTCCTTTACTCGGTGACGCGCCTGACGCATAAGTTGGCGTAAAATGAGCGCCACCTGATCCACTAGAGCCAGACCCAAGTCATCCATATCCACAAAGTGTCGATAAAAAGTAGCCGGCGCAATGCCCGCCCCGCGGGTGACTTCCCTTAGGCTCAGGGCCGGAAAGCCCTTTTCTTTACTCAGCTCCAGAGCGGCATCGATAATGGCCTGACGAGTTTTTAGTTTTTGTTCTGCACGGCTGCTCATGGATCAACCTTTCACCACCTAAATATCAGGCTACATTGTACAAGGGAATGAAACCCTAGGTCTAATGCCCTAGAGCCAAACTACGGCCTATGCTAGAATTCGCCCTTAATTTTTACGCTCATCTAAACCACCTCATGAATGCAAACCCGCTCTCTAATATACGAATTGTCATGGTGCAAACCTTTCACCCGGGCAATATCGGCGCCGCCGCCCGGGCCATGAAAACCATGGGGCTCAATGACCTGGTATTGGTGAGCCCGCTGGAGTTCCCCCATGCTCAGGCCACTGCCATGGCGGCCGGTGCCACCGATGTTTTAGACGGTGCTCGGGTAGTGTCTTCACTGAATGATGCCATCGACGACTGCCAACTGGTGCTGGCCACCAGCGCCCGCACCCGTAGCCACCCTTGGCCCATAAAAGAAGTTCGTGATGCCGCGCCACAAATTGTACAGGAAGCCCTAGGTGGCAAAGTAGCCATCATGTTTGGCCCTGAACGCATGGGCCTTCACAACGAGCACCTGCGCAAGGCTCACCTGCACATGGATATCCCCGGCAATAGCGAATACCCGGTGTTAAATATCGCCGCTGCCATTCAGGTGATTTGCTACGAGTGCTTCATGGCTGAGCGCTTACCCGTGAATCACCATGAAAAAGCCTACCCTAAGGTACAAGAGCTCAATGGCTTTTATGAACATTTAGAGGCTACCCTTAACGGTATTGGCTTTATTAATCGAGCCCACCCAGGACAGGCCATGTTGCGCCTTAAACGCCTGTTTAATCGGGCGCGCCCTGAGAAAATTGAATTAAACATGTTGCGAGGCATTTTAAGCAGTGTTGATAAACTAGACACTCAAGCCCCAGCCTCCACTACAGAACAAGACCAGTTAACATCAAGAGATGAATCATGACCGATAGCCGCACTCTGGAATTGAGCAAAGCGTTAATTAATCAGCCTTCGGTGACCCCGGAAGACCTTAACTGCCAGCCCATGATGATCGACATCCTGGAACCCTTGGACTTTAAATGCGAAACCATGCAATTTGAAGAGGTGCGAAACCTGTGGGCTCGCCGCGGTACACAAGGCCCGCTGGTATGTTTCGCTGGCCATACCGACGTGGTGCCCCCCGGCCCTGTTGAAGAATGGGACAACCCTCCATTTGCTGCCAAAGTTATCGATGGCATGTTGCATGGCCGCGGTGCCGCCGACATGAAGGGCGGCATCGCCGCCTTTTTAGCCGCCACCGAACGTTTTGTTAAAAACCACCCGGACCATAAGGGCAGCATCGCTTATTTAATTACCAGCGATGAAGAAGGCCCGTCCATCAACGGTACCGTGAAGGTGATCGAAGCACTGGAAGCGCGCAACGAAAAAATCCAAATGTGCGTGGTGGGTGAACCTTCCAGCAGTAAGTTATGTGGCGACACCATTAAAAACGGTCGCCGCGGCTCGTTAGGCGCAGTGTTACGAGTTAAGGGCCTGCAAGGGCATGTGGCCTACCCCCACTTGGCCGAAAATCCTATCCACCTTGCTATGCCTGCACTGAGTGAAATGGTGGCGGAAGAGTGGGACCAGGGTAACGAATTTTTCCCCGCCACCACCTTTCAAATTAGTAACTTTAATTCAGGCACCGGCGTCACCAACGTGATTCCAGGTACTGCAGAAGTTGTATTTAATTTCCGCTTTAGCACCGAACTTACCGACGCGCAGTTAAGGCGCCGCACCCATGCCATCATGGACAAATACGGTTTTGACTATGAAATTGACTGGAAACTGAATGGACATCCTTTTTTAACCGCCGAAGGCTCGTTAGTGGAAGCCGCAGTTTCCGCCATTAAAGACGTGACCGGATTAGATACCGAGCTATCTACCTCTGGCGGCACCAGTGACGGGCGTTTTATCGCCCCCACCGGCGCACAAGTTTTAGAATTAGGCCCAATTAACGCCACCATTCACCAGGTGAACGAACACGTGAGTGTAGATGACCTTGAACAGCTCACTGTGATCTACGAACGTATTCTTGAAAACTTATTAGTAGGCCAGTAACTCAGTATGTTGATTTGCCCAGTTTGTTCACAGCCTTTAACGCGCACCGAAAAACAATTGAGCTGCGAGAATAACCACAGCTTTGACCAGGCCAAACAGGGCTACTTTAATCTGTTATTAAACCAGGCTAAAAAAAGCAAACAGCCTGGTGATAACAGTGAAATGGTGAACGCACGCACACGTTTTTTAGATGCGGGCCATTATCAAAGCATTAGTGACGCCATCAATCAGATGGCGGTAGATCTGTTATGGCAACAACAAAGTGCCGAAATCCTCGACTTGGGCTGTGGTGAAGGTTATTACACCCAACGGCTGCACCATGCCTTGAGCGACCATCAAATAGATCACGCCCTATACGGTTTAGATATCAGTAAAGATGCGGTTAAAGCCGCCTGCAAACGCAGTAAAGACCTTAATTGGTTGGTGGCCAATGGTAAAAAAACACCGTTTAATGCCCAGTGCATGCACCTTACGCTAAATGTGTTTAACCGCATCATGCCCGACTCCCTTAAGCAACTTTGCCACCCACAAGGACGAGTGATCATCGCCAGTGCCGGCGCCTTTCATTTACAGCAATTGAAAGAAGCCATTTATGACACGCCTAAATTTGTGGAGTTTGATGCCATTGCCGCAATGGGAGAGCACTTTAAACATGAACAGCGTCAGCAGCTGGACTTTGTAATTAAACTGCCCCCTGCCAGCACTCAGGACCTGTTGTACATGACCCCTCACGCTTGGCGTTCGAGCCCACAAACCCAACAACAGCTTTTATCTCAAGAACAGCTAGAATTAAGAGTACAAATTAATTTGGATTGCTTCTCACCCATAAGTGAGAGCCCTGCAAACTAAATACTCAAAAGATAGGAAAACAAGGATGTTTATTGTTCGCTGGCTTAAACGCCTAATGCAAGACTATCAACGTAGCTTTTTTGTTTTTATGCTGGGCTTGTCGATATTTTTTATTGGCTTAGCACTGTTTTACATGAGCGTGAAACACATAGCACTTAACCCTTTGCTTGCCGAAATTATGGTATTAATTGGCCTGTTTCTGCTTGGCACAGGAGCGATATTGGCGGCCATTGGCTACTTATGCCTAATGGTTTATCGCTTACAGCGGTTTACGAAAAAAAAATGATTCTCGGGTTTTAATTTGAAACCTGGTGCACTAACTCGGTACTCCCATGCAACGTTACCCTGACATTGAAATATACGCATCCGACATCACCTTCAAGCAAATTGGTGATTGGCTAGAGCTGCATTTCAAACACGTAGAAAAACAACAAACCATCAGCAAAAAAAGTGAAGCGAGATGCCACTGGCTAGTGGATGGCAGTGAAGTTATTGTCTTTGGCAACGCCATCGGAAAATATTCCAGTATCTGGTTTAAACAGAATAACAGTCCGTGGGACACCGACCTGGATTGCGCCCGTATTGCCTGTAAGGAGCTTGATACCCAAGTGCGCTGCTCTAACTCCAGCTGGCAAGAAGGGCAAGGACCAAAAAGTCAATGGTGGCGCGTAACCGCAGAGGAAGGTGAAATGCTCATTGAATGGCCCGAGAACTAGGCTTAGGAACATTAAGTTGTAGCGTGTATGGAAAACAATAATAAAAACGAAACCCTGAGCGAACAAACCCTGCGTATCATCACACTGCACACCCAGTGCTGGCGGGATGGTGACCTTACGGGAGTTTTGTCGCTGTATCATGAAGACGTCGAATACTTCGATTTTTTCAACAATACCCAAGTACGTAAAGAAGAGTTGGCCGACTACATTGGTTTTTCATTGCCGGTAAAAAACCAGGTAATCATCAGCCATACCGATCGTATTCGAGTGGATGGCGATACCGGCTTCGTTCAATACACTTACAGCATTAAACGCTCTAAAGGTAATACCACCAATTATCGATCCTGTGAGGCCATTACAGTGTGTGATGGCAAAATTATCCGCATCAATGAATATTCGTCACTCATACAAACCTCGCCAGAACCCAGCAAGACAAAAGACAAAATTGGTTTAAACGACCTAAGACTGCAAATATTATTAAGTGACCTGCAAGACTATTACAGCGCCGCTAAGCCTTTTTTAGTAAATAATTTGGATTTATCTCAGGTGGCCAAAGCCACAGGCTATTCCCGCAATCAAATTTCGTACGCCCTTAACCAAGGGCTCAATAGCAGCTTTTATGAATACACAAACCTGTGCCGCATTGAATACTTGATAACGGATTATCTAGCGAGTTTTATAAACAACATCAGCGATGCCGCCATTAGCGTGGGGTTTAACTCCACATCCACTTTTTACAAATTTTTTAAACAACATACAGGCCTAACGCCCAAGGCCTATATAAAACAGCTTAATACACACAAGCAATAGCGTTACCTTATCATTGTGACCTTTAGTCACTAATTTTTTCGCCCGGTCCCGCTCGCAAGAAAAGCACCGTTAGAAACCGTACACTTTCCTTAAATACATTTAAGGATTACTAACATGCCAGTTAATCACATCACCGCCTTTGAAGGCATCGACGCCGTTGCCGGTAGCCAATATGACGCCCCCAAAGAAGTCATGCTGGGCGGTAACCCCACTACCACAGATTGGCCGGTATTCGACAGCACCGACGGCGCTGTTTCCATGGGAGTTTGGGAGTCCGAGCACTACCACAAAATTAAACAACACCCTAATGAGATGGAGTACTGCTTTATCTTGGAAGGGGAAGTAAAAATATCCGACCAGCAGGGCAATAGTCAGCACTTTAAGGCAGGACAGGCTTTTGTGGTAAAACCTGGCTTTGACGGCGTGTGGGAGTCATTAGGTAAAGTGAAAAAACACTACGTTATTTGTAAGTGTAACTAACCAAAAATTCCATACAGAGGTGCTCCATGGAAAACTTTAAAAATACCAGCTTCTGGTTTGATACCCTGCATGAAACTATTCAAGCAAGAGCACCTCTGCAGGCTGATATAGAGGTAGATGTAGCCATCATTGGCGCCGGTTATACCGGTTTGTGGACCGCCTATTACTTAAAAAAACAACAACCCGATTTATCCATCGCCATTGTGGAGTCACAAACTTCGGGCTTTGGAGCTTCCGGTCGCAACTGCGGTTGGTTAATGGCAGGCATGGCTGGTGAAGCTAAATACTTATCAGAACTGCCCGAAAGCGAGCGCCAGGCGGGCTACCATTTATTGTTTGGCATTATCGATGAAGTGGCCAGGGTCACCGACAGTGAAAACATTCAATGTGATTTAAACCGTGGTGGAGCCGTTTATGCCGCGGCACGCTACCCTGAACAAATTAAAAATATGCAGGAGACCCTTAAACACTTCCATGGACAAGGGTTAAGTGAAGAGGATTACCGCTGGCTGGGCAAGGATCAACTGGCTGAAAAAGTTCGCATGCGCAACGGCTACGGTGCTATTTTCACTCCCCACTGCGCCACCATCAACCCAGCCAAATTAGTGAGAGGCTTAGCTCGTTGTGTAGAGAACATGGGGGTCACGCTCTATGAAAAAAGTGCTGTGACTGCTGTTAAAAATAAACACATTCACACCGCCCTTGGCAGCATCAAAGCCAACATAATAGTGCCCGCCACCGAAGGCTTCAGCGATCAGTTATTAAATCTTAAAAAATACGTTTTGCCCGTGCAAAGCCTCATCATCGCTACCGAGCCATTAAGTGATGCACAGTGGGATGAAATTGGTTTACACAGCCGCCCCGCCTTCAGTGACGGCGGTCGCTTAACCACCTATGGCCAGCGTTCACCGGATGGTCGCCTGTTATTTGGTGCTCGAGGCGGTTATATGTTTGGCGGCAAGGTACGCCATGAATTCGCCCTTGAAGACCCGGCGTTTGAGTTACGCCAAAAACTCATGGTGGATTTATTCCCATCTCTTGAGGCGGCAAAGGTAACTCATGGCTGGGGGGGCACCCTGGGCATGGCCAGAGGGTTTTGCCCGTTTGCGGTTTTTGATCCAGCCTCTGGCATTGCCAGTGCAGGGGGATTTAGTGGTGAAGGCGTGGGGGCCAGTAACTTATTTGGCCGCACTCTGGCAGATATGATTTTACAAAAAGACAGCCAACTCACGCAGATGCCATGGGTATTCACTCCCGCCACCCATAAACAGGCCTTAAAAAAATGGGAGCCTGAACCCTTACGCTTCATCACCTATAAAACCATTTTAACGTGCTTTGGTTGGGAAGATGATTTATACAACAATTCCCAGGCCGCACCCTGGAAAAAAAAGTTAACCACTGCCGTATGCGACAAACTGGCACTTTTGATTGAATGATTTTCATGCCCTTAAATGCATGTTTTTAGTCTTATAGTGCACTAAAAAAATGGCAGTTAGACGTTTTTCATTCGGCTCAAGGACAAGGACACAGGCCCCTGATAAGCTTTTAATACAGCTGTATTACAGGGGCAAAACAATGCATAAAACCGATACCATCAAGGGCATAAGCAAACAGTCATTTGTACACTGTGTATGGGCAGAAGAGGTGGACATAGATGCTAACACTTCACAGCCTCATGACAGGCGCGCCATCAAGGGTTCACAAGTGATGGAGGTGAACGCCACCCTAAACCAAGTGATTGCCGCCATAAGTAATGGGTTATCCTTTCACTAACAGGTATCAAAAACCCTGGCAGAGTTTTGTGAAAATCTTGCAGGGATTGGGTATTGACAATAATTACCAGGCGCTACTTAATGGGCCTTCATTTATAACGAGCTACCAACTGCGTGAACAACCGTGATTGCCAGCACCTCAAGACACTTACCAAAGAGCATGTTTTTATAACCTGGTCTCATTTTGTGTGCACACGTGCCGCCTACCAAGACTTGTTCCGTGGTGAAGATGACGACCCCGCGCTTACTCCTTTCCAGTAGTTTTCATTCTATTATTATTGCTCATTTTGTCTTTTGATCATGAACCCTTGATTCCTTTAGGTTTTCTGACGTTTACGTTCAATCATTAATGGCCTTTCAATAATAAAAATATTTTTACCTCACAATATCTATGATTAAAAGGACATGGCATGTTGCTAACAGCATCCACAGAAACCCGCGAGCATACAGGTTCCTATTACGCAGGCACCGCCATTTGGCAGACAAACTACCCTGAATTACAGGATCACATAAATTGTGATGTGGTGGTCGTGGGCGGAGGCTTCAGTGGCGTATCCACTGCCCTTGAGTTAAGTGAAAAAGGCTACAAAGTAGTATTACTGGAAGCCAACCGCATTAGCTGGGGGGCCACCGGTCGCAACGGTGGGCAAATCATTGGCGGCATTGGCCATAACATCGAACAATTTGAAAGCAGCATTGGCAAAGAAGGGGTAAAAAGCATTTATGCCATGGGCGATGAATGCGTGGAGATTATTCGGGAACGTGTAAAAAAATACGATATTCAATGTGATTTAACCTGGGGCTATTGTGACGCCGCCATTAAACCCAGACACATTAAAAGCCTTGAAAAGTGGAAAGAATTTAACGAAAGCCGAGGGTATGCCCACGCCCTTCGCATGGTATCAAAAGAGGAGTTACGTGAAAAATACATTAACTCAAAGAACTACCAGGGCGGCTTAGTGAATGAAAATGGCCAAGGCCATTGCCATGTCTTAAACCTGTGCATAGGCGAGGCCCGCGCAGCAGAGAGTTTAGGGGCTCAACTATTTGAACAATCAAAAGTCATTGAAATTGTGCACGGTGAACACCCTAAAGTTATAACCGAAAAAGGCTCAGTGAGCGCCAACAAAGTGGTGCTGTGTGGCAACGCTTACATGGGAAACCTGGTGACTAAACTGGCCTCCAAAGTATTACCTTCCACCAGTTGTATCATTGCCACCGAACCACTCAATGATGACTTAATTGACAAATGCATGCGCTCAAATGTGGCAGTGTGCGACCCCAGAACGGCACTGGATTATTTTCGCCTTTCCGCCGACAAACGATTATTGTTTGGTGGCTTGTCAAATTACACTGGGTTACAGCCCTCCAATCTGGAAGGCAAGATGCGCAATAAGATGCTGGATGTTTTTCCTGAATTAAATAACGTGTCCATCGATTACGGCTGGAGTGGTCAGATGGGCATAGGTTTAAACCGCATGCCACAATTGGGTTATTTGTCTGAAAACATAATGTTTGTTCAAGCTTACTCAGGTCATGGGGTGGCCCCCACCCATTTAATGGGACGCATCATTAGCGAAGCCATTGATGGTAACCCTGAACGTTTTGATTTATTTACTAAGGTGAATCACTGGCCCTGGCCAGGAGGTAAGTTATTACGCCGCCCTGCCATGGCTATGGGCATGATGTACTATAAGATGCTGGATGCCTTTTAGCCTCTATCGATAACGACTATTAATATGGGCAAGTGAAATTCTTGCCCATATTAAATTACATTCCTACCTCTGAACACTATGTTCATCAAGAAAATATCGCACCACCACCCGCTTTCCATGACAATAACCCATTTTCAATAGCACTATTTAGATCAAAAAATTTTCCTTTTAGACGTAATTATTACACCAAAGGACATTCCTGCCATGGCCTGTTAAGCTTTTAATAGTTTGAGCTACTATCGAGGCAGTAAGATGAACAAACGTCTGACTATCACAGATATAACCAAGCTGGCAGCACTGCATCGTATTTGGGCCACTGAAATGGATATCGTCGCCTCCAAGACTCGAGAGTTGTCGGTACTAAAGGAACACCAGGTTGATGAAATGAATGCCACCCTTAAACGCGTGGCCATGGCCATCAGCAGCTAACTAAACTTTAAACATTCCCAAAAAGGCAGCTTCCACGCTGGCCTATTTTGGGGGTATTTTAATTTAGGCCTTTTGCATCCTTTCCATTCGCTTACCCGCCATGACTACATATACTAAATAAATCAGCCGCTACAATAGCCTCACTACCATGAAACCAGAAATCATTTACCTGGCTAAAGATAGGTATATCCAAGCCTACACTCATTACGACCAAGCGACTCAAAAGTCTGCCCGTATTATTACGTGATTACTCTTATCATTGCCCTATTAACGACGGTTGTGGCCATATTTTTCAGATTCAATTTTTTCACCTCTGGGCTTACTAGACTGGTCTGTTTTGATTTGTCAGATAAGTTCGTTATTTTCTCTGATTTGCGCATGGGGGCACGCTTTACTGGCAATCAAGTTTGGTTCACTTCCCCCGCCTAAACTTAGCAAACATGAGTTTGATCATTTACAAGAAGTCAGTCGCGAGGCAATGTCTCGCCACATATTAAATTATTACGTTGAACCCGCCGAAGAATTAACAACTATCAATACTCAAAAGGAAAAGTATTTATCATTCAGTTACCAGGAACTGGCCATAAGAGGCTACCTGTTGGCAGTGATGTTCAGCCTATTGTTTCTTAAGAAAGTTCTTTAACGGCTTTTGTTAATGGTAAAAAAACGATCAATTGGGTGATATTGAAAGGTAATTCGATTGACAACGACTGAAAAACAGGGAATTTAAGCCAAAGCATTAAATACAAGTAGCACGCTTAGCAAAGTTAAGAGGGTGTTGGAGAAAGTATTTAAACTCACTTCCTTTATCTCTGTGTGCTATACCAATACAAAAAGAAAGAGAAGAACAACTCCTGATTCGCATAACCTAGAAAATTATAAAATGGGTAACTATCAGATCGAACCTAAGTCCCTAAAAGTATTGTTAAAATATTTCAACTAAGTGGAAACGTCTAAAGAACGTTCTTCATAGGCCCACACTAAGGCTACGCCAATTAAAACGGTTACCATTATTGCTAACATCCACCAGCTCTCCCACTGCATGGGATTTAATACCAGATTAGTAAACATTTCACCAATTGGCGTAATCACAGCCACCACTATCATTGCCATAAACATGGCAATAAATGGCAGTCTTGCAATCCATGGATTAATAACCTTTACAGGCTGCTCTACTGGTAAAGCATTCATTAGTTTGTCGGTAAAACCATTATCATCAAGATAAGGCTCGCTTTGTTCAAACATAGATACTAAATCTTTATCTTGCACCTTCTACCTCCTGCCAATCTTGCAGCTGCTGCTTTAACTTCTCTTTACCGCGATTTATTAATGTTTTTACCGTGCCTAGGGGAAGGTTCATTATCTGAGATATTTCACTATGGGAGTGACCCCGTTGGAACCCATAATGAATCGCCGCTCTTTGATCTATTGGTAATGTTAACAACGCTTTATTTATGGCGCCCTGTAACATTTCATGATGATGATCTTCTTCGTAAGCAACTTCAGGAATATATTCAATTGTTTCTTCCACTCGCTTACGTGCATGACTGATAAAACTATTATACGCAATGCGATGAAGCCAGGTTGAAAACGATGCTTTAGATTCAAATTGGCCAATGGATTGATAGGCTTTAATGAACGTTTCTTGTGCTAGATCGTCTGCTAGAGCATCTTGCCCATTGGTCAATTGTAGCAGTGTGAACCTGACTTTAGATTGATGCTGCTTCACCAGCTGCGCAAATGCGTGACGATCGTCCCGCAACTGTACGCGCTGTATTAAGGAAAGCTCTTGAATCATTCAACAGAGCCAGGCTTCTTATCATTCCGGCTCAATTTCCATGAGCATAAATAAGCCAATCCCATAAACATTGGTATAAGAGCAATAGTGGCTATATCAGGACTCACAATACTCGATAACGCAATGCCAACTGCTAAGCCAAGAAAGGTTAGCACTAAGCCCTTATGACGAGCACTGTTTGCAGCATCATTCGGCTTAATTTCTTCAAATATTTGCGCGGGTATCGGTTGACCCGACTCAACAATCTTGACGATTGTGTCATGCATCAGGCGACGGCGACGGGCCCCGTAAGCAGCCACAATCCATATTATGATGATGGGTGTCCCGAATGTGAAAACGATGCCGAATATCGGAATCAACACCTCCATGTCCATATCAGACTCGAACTCCTCACTGAAGGGTGCTTCCTCTTTCTTACTTACTTTTACATTACGTTCATCTGCATTAACTTCAACGCCATCGCTTGAGACAGAGGTGGAATGAATTTCTTTAGATTCATCAGCCACTACTGTTTGCATGGTAAGAGGTAATAACAAGCTAAAAACAAGGGATAATATTAATTTCGTTTTCATGGTTTCTCCTTTTATTTACCTTTAGACGCAGGCCAACGGTTTTTGGATTCAATTTTTTATAAATTTTGATGCACACACTAAAACTGACTTATAGGGTTGTTGGCTCTGTGTTTTAAACTCGCAGCTAATCAGCACCTTATCAAGGGGCAATATTGCCTTTGGTTCGCTCGACTGTATTTTCGTTTCATTAGGGTCAGCGGCAAAGGCTGTCATTGTGAGTACCGTTATTAGAATTCCTAAGAAAATTCGAGCCAAACGAGTAAAGGCATAACGGGTTAGAATCATGGTATTCATGGTCATCTCCTATTCATTTAACCTTTAGACGCACACTCTTGCTAAATGGATTCAAAACAGACGATTTTTTATTATGTCTTTATAGGGCTTGGTTAAAGAGGCAGGAATATGCTCTAGCGCATTGGCCTTAATACGTCGTAAAGATAAGCTGCACTGCCTGAGCGGCATTTAACCTGTAGTTATGACTTACACATTGTAGACGGTTAAGTAATGTCATATTAGGCACTTTCTAACAGGCACAAAAAAACCGCCGAAGCGGTTTTTGTTTCAAGCTTAAGCTGAAATTAACGCAATACAGACACGTCTTCAGCCTGTAGGCCTTTCTGGCCGTCCACTACACAGAACTTAACCGACTGGCCTTCGCTTAGTGAACGGTGACCTGAACCACGAATTGAACGAAAATGTACAAAAACATCATCGCCGTTATCACGAGTTACAAAGCCAAAGCCCTTTTTCACGTTGAACCATTTAACGGTACCACGCTCACGACCATCATCCACATCAGTCTCAACCAGAGTACCGGTACCGCGACGCTTGTATTTCGCTTGGTTTAAAACAGAAGTGGCAATAAACAAGGCGATGAAAACAACCAAGATGGCCGCTAAATAAGCAATGGCTGCAGAGGGCTGCTTAAAAAACAGTCCCAAAGCACTGCTTTGCATGCCTTCGTTTGCTGCGGCAAAGCTAAAAATTTTGTTACCACCGGCCACCGAAAACAGCGTTGCCATTAAAACCGGGGTAGGCACAGCCAATAACAGACAAACTAAAACCTTTTTAAACAGTGTATTTTGCATCTTAAACCTTCTTTATTACGTAAATTGTCAGTTGTTCCATAAGCTTGGTGTATAATTCAGCCAAGTGTGTGTATCTAATATGAATTAGCTTTAAAAATCAATACGATAGAAACTATGGCCAATACCGACCAAGAATTAATAGACGATCTGCAAATGCGCATCGCATTTTTAGAACAAAATCAGGATGAGCTAAATGACGTCCTCACCCGCCAGCAAGCCCAAATCACCCTGATGGAGCGCGCCCTGCGCCACCTTAGCTCGCGTATTAACGAAGTGGGCAATGCCTCCGTTAAGAGCAGCGAGGAAGAGTCCCCCCCTCCTCATTATTAACCTGTAAACCGGCCGAAAACGGGTGAACCTTCACTCACCTAGTGGCGGCGCAGCCTCACTCTGACCACCAGCATTAACATAAGCGTCAGCAGTGCCGGTAACACAACGATGTTAATGAGCTTGAGTCTGCTCCCCAGAGCCTCTATATCCTTATCCAATTCATGGCGCACTTCGCGCAAAGCCTTACGAATGTGCAGCTTTTGTTGTTGAAAATCCTCAATCGCCTGTTCCTGAGCCGGACTTAAGGTAAGGCTTTCTTCTTCACGCTGCTGCTCTAACAGGGCCAATTGTTGCTCGGTGTCCTGTAATTGCTGCTGCAACGCCTGTTCATGCTCCTGGTAAGCGGTTTGCGCTTGATGCTGAATATCTTGCACCACCGTAAACGGGCGGGTGAAGCGGCCACGACTGCGAATGCTGATCAAGTCCGAGCTGCCTAAAAACTGTTCAACCACATTCGTCACAAACGCGCCATTATCGGCCCAGGGCTGTTGAATACGCTGCCCAAAGAAATTTTGTACTTGCACCCATAGGCGGTCGGTTAACACATCGGTGTCGGCCACCACTATTACGTTTAGCTGTTCGGTTTCGCTTACATGGGGGGCGTCATAGACGCTGGATGCCGGCTTTTGATCAAAAACACTGTTGGCCTGGCCACTTAGGCGCGCCGCCAACACATACGACTCACCACTGGCGGTAAAATTTGCAGACAATTGAGAGGGATCGCTGATCGTTTGATATTGTTGCAAGGGAACGGTTTGCGCTTGTTCACTGCTCCAGGCCAGGGCGTCAAATTGAATATGATCAAAACCTTCCTGCTGCCGTATCACCCCGGCACTGGCGAAATTGATCATTTCCAAGTCGGCGGTAGCTACTTCTTGAGAGCTCAGGCTGTCCTGCTGCACCCCCAACAAACCCAAATGCCGCAGCGGCGGCTGGTTTTGCCCCATGGCAATGGTCATGGCGTATTTGTCATCGGTGAGTACTTGCTCTGGGTTATATTCAATCCCCCAATTGGTGAATAACCTGGCCAGTGAACTGCCGTCAGCATTAGCCACTTGGGGCGCGTTTGCTTGGCTTTCCGCCTTGGGGTCCACAAACACCAGTAACTTGCCGCCTTTCATTACAAACTGATCCAGTTCATACAGGCTATTATCATCCAGCACCCCAGGTTGCACTAATATCAGCAGCTCCAGATCCTTATCCAAGTCTTGCAGCTTTTCATCCACCCAGCGCATATCAAATAGCTCATCGAGTTGATCATAAACCACCCAAGGGGGCGTGCTGCCACCGCTTTGCATGTCGAAACCGCCTCGCATATCCAGTGCCGACATTAAACCCACCACGGGGGAGTGGGTTTGTCCCAGGCGATAAATCAATTCGCTTACTTGGTATTCCAGAAATGCTTCTTTATCGGGCTGTAAAAACGCAATGATCCCTTCTTCACCCGCTGAATTTTGTGCACTCAAGCCAAAATAAATCTCGGTGCCATCACCAAGCGGAACCGCCTGCAAACCAAACTCGGCGGCCAGATCTTCATCCTCAGAAAAAGGTTCAGGATCGATGATACTAACGGTTAGCCTCCCCTTAGAGAGCAACTCATATTCAGCCAACAACTCCTGTACGGACAGGGCATAACTGCGCAAGGCGGTTAAGTCCTTACTGGCTTTGGCACTAAAGAAGAGTGTAATGGCCACGTCCTGCTGTAAGTTCGCCACTATCTTTTGGGTGCCATCCGAAAAACTGTATATTTTTTGCTGAGTCAGATCCAATCGTAAACCGCTTAGCCAAAATTGACTGAGCAAAATGCAGGCTGCAAAACAGGCTATGGCCAAAGCGACTTTCACTAAGGATGATTTTTTATCTATTTGATTCATATGGTATCCCTATTGCCGCTAGCGAGCTTGGTTACGTTTTAAGGCAAGACCGGTGAGGTATAACCACAATACAATCAGCGCGAGAAAATACAGCACATCCCTTATATCTAGCACCCCACGGGCAATGCCATCGAAGCGAATTAAAAAACTCAAGCCCGCCACAAAATCCAATAACCATTGAGGCGCCCAGAAAAACGCATCCAACACCATGGGCACGCCACTGACAATAAACAAAAAGCACACTACGATCGTTAATAAAAATGCCACTATTTGATTTTTACTGCAGGCCGACATGCAGCTGCCAATGGCCAGAAAACTGCCCGCCATTAACCAGCTGCCCAAGTAACCTGCCACAATCACACCGTGATCGGGTTTGCCTAAATAACTCACAGTGAGCCAGATGGGAAAGGTGAAGACCAAAGCCAGTCCGGCAAACAGCCAGGCTGCCAGAAATTTCCCCAACACTGCGTTAGCTTTGCCGATGGGTAGGGTCATAAGCAATTCTATGGTGCCCAACTGTCGCTCCGGTGACCATAACCCCATGGCAATGGCTGGCATAAAAAACAAAAACAGCCAGGGGTGAAAGTTAAAAAAGGCACTAAGGTCAGCCTGACCTTTTTCAAACAAATGCCCCAGATAAAAGCTGAACACCGCCGCCAATACCAAAAACATGAAAATAAACACGTAAGCCACTGGCGTTGCAAAGTAGCTGTACATTTGGCGGCGCATTACGATATTGATCATTTGCCAGGACATTACATGCTCTCCTGCGTTGGCTTTAATGCGGTAACCTGGCGGAACACATCTTCCAGGCGGCCTTTCTCCACGTGTAAATTTTCAACTTGCCATGCCTTGTTATCTAACCAACGCACCAGTTGTGTTAAGAGCATGGCACCGTCTAGGGGGAACAACGTGAAGCTGCGTTTGTTAATCTGTTCAACCGCTTGAATACCCGGAAGCTCTTGCAACATGCCCTGGGCCCCTTCTATTTCATCTTCTAGACTAAGGCTAATGGCATTGTGATAGCGACTTTGTCGCTCAAGGTCACTGGGTTTGCCGTCCACGATCAATTTTCCCTGATCGATGATCAGAGCACGAGTACATACCGCACTGACCTCCTCTAAAATATGAGTAGAAATAATCACTATTTTGTCTTTCGCCAAGCCCTTAATGAGTTCACGCACTTGGTGTTTCTGGTTAGGGTCCAAACCATCGGTGGGTTCATCTAGAATCAGTACCTTAGGGTCATGCATGATGGCTTGTGCAATGCCCACACGGCGTACAAAGCCTTTTGACAAGGTATCAATCACCTGCCCCAGCACGGACTGCAATTGCACTTGCTCCACCACGGCTTGCAGCCGCGCTTGCTTTTGCGCCCCTTTATAGCCGCGCACCTGGGCAATAAAGTCCAGAAAGGCGCTCACTGTCATCTCGCCATAGGCCGGAGCACCTTCAGGCAAATAGCCCATTAACTCCTGCACTTTTTGCGGCGCGTCATAAACGTTGATGCCACACACGGTGACTACGCCCTGGCTTCCGCCCAAAAAGCCACTGATGATTTTCATGGTGGTGGATTTACCGGCACCATTGGGGCCTAAAAAGCCCAATACTTCGCCAGGTGCCACGGTAAAACTTAAATTATCCACCGCTAAAAAATCATCAAATTGCTTGCTAAGGTTTTCCACACAAATCATGTATTGCCTCTTATTATTGGTTGTCCACACCATTACCTGGATTTTAAATTAAAACACGAAACTTATTTCACAATATAGACCAGCAAAGTGAATTTCTATAGAGCGAACAAGTGTTTATGAAAAGTACCGCTTACTTCACAAACCTTCTTACGGGGCAAAAAAGGCCAATTTAATTAAGGTAATTGGCCCTAGGTTTGTGATTGAGACCTGCTACAATTCACAAATCCTGACCGTCTCAACCGTTATTTGCAGGAAGCATGGCGCAGCGCCATGCGGGTTTGATGATTTTATTAAAGGTAAATATTTTGGCAATTCTGATTTCTTTCTTCAATGGCCTGTTTCGGCGCTTATTGAACATCTGGGTGAAAACCGATGTGGTGGGTGCGGATGATGCTCAGGCCAACGGCCTGGATCTTGATCAACCCATTTTTTACGCCCTGCCGCAGCGCTCTTACAGTGCTAGCCTAGTACTGGATGCCGAGACCCGTAAATTTAATTTACCGTTAGCCATGGAACCCGTTGAAGTTGGTGGTATCCGGTTTAAAAACCGCATCGTCTATTTGTCTCGCTCGGAAGGCAGTTGGTTACGTCGTCGCTTTACCCCTTATTTGCATTCCAGCGTGCAGGATATGCTTAAGGTGTGCCAGCAAAACCCCAACATTAATGTGCAGGTGGTACCGGTAAACGTATTTTGGGGTCGCGAGCCCAACAAAGAAAAAAGCTTCCTTAAAATTTGGCTGGGTGACAGCTGGGCGGTCATTGGCCCCATGCGTCGCTTCATGAGCATATTGTTAAATGGCCGTAACACCTTTGTGAACATCAGCAAACCCTTGTCCATACAAACTCTGCTCACCGAAAACCCCGACATGGAGTCCAACCGTTTAATTCGCAAACTGGGCCGAGTATTAAGAGTGCACTTCAGGCACACCCGCAGCGCGGTGATTGGCCCTGATTTAAGCCATCGACGCACTCTGGTACACAGACTAATACGCAAACCCATGGTGAAGGCCGCCATCGAAGACTTGATGCAAGAAAAAGGCATCAGCTATGAAAAAGCCGCCGCCCAAGCCATTAAGTACGGGGATGAAATTGCGTCTAACCAGAGTCACAGCACCATTCGTTTTCTGTCCATCATCCTAAACTGGGTTTGGAACAAGCTCTATAACGGCGTAAATGTTCGCCACATGGAGAAACTAAAAGACATCTATAAAGACAACGAAATCATCTATGTGCCCTGCCACCGCAGCCACATAGACTATTTGTTGTTGTCTTATGTAATGTATAAAAACGGCATTGTGCCGCCTCAAATTGCTGCTGGCATTAACTTGAACATGCCCGTACTTGGGCCTATTTTACGCCGTGGCGGTGCCTTCTTCATGCGCCGCAGTTTCAAAGACAACCCTTTATACAGCGCCATCTTTGATGAATACCTACATGCCATCTTCACCTCAGGTTACAGCACGGAATATTTTGTTGAAGGAGGCCGCAGCCGCACCGGGCGCACCCTTAAACCCAAAGCCGGCATGATCGCCATGACGGTACGTAGCTTTTTACGCGACAGCCATAAACCAATTATCTTCATGCCCATTTACGTGGGGTATGAAAAGGTATTTGAAGGCAATACCTATTTGGGTGAGCTGCGTGGCAAAGCCAAACAGAAAGAATCGGTATTGGGCATATTCAAAACGTTGAAGGACTTGAAGAAAAACTTTGGCCAGGTGCACCTGACTTTTGGTGACCCTATTGAACTGGATGGTTACCTGGAATCCCATAACCCTGGCTGGCGTGAACAGGACCACGGTCCGGATTTTCGCCCTCAGTGGGTTAAACCCGTGGTAAATAGCCTGGCTCTGGAAGTGGCCACACAAATTAACAAGGCAGCCAGTCTTAACCCTATTAACATGGTGTCGCTGGCACTACTGGCTACCCCAAGACAGTCCATGGATGAAAAAACCCTAGTGCAGACCCTTAACCTGTACGGGGATTTGGTTAACAGTATGCCTTATAGTCCGTTCACCAGCTTGCCTGACGGAGAGGGCCAAGATTGGATCCATTACGCCGAGAACATGCAGGCCATCGAACGTCTCAAACACCCACTGGGAGATATCATTTCGGTGGATGAAACCCAGGCGGTCATGCTCACTTATTACCGCAATAACGTGATTCACGTATTTGCTATTCCGTCTATGCTGGCGTGCTTGTTCATTAACAACAGCACAATGAAACGCCAAGAGGTGATTCGTTTTGCTAACACCATTTACCCCTACTTAAAGGCCGAGTTGTTTTTGCACTGGCAAGATGACGAAATTGAAGCGGTGGTTACGCAGTGGATTGATCTGTTTATTGCCAAAGGCTATCTGAGTGAAAATGGCGAATATCTAGTACGCCCAGCGGTTAGCTCCAGTAATTTCATTATTCTTTCTGTGTTGTCCGAACAGGTTATTCAGATTCTGGAGCGTTATTACATTGCCATTGCCCTGCTGCAACGTTCGGGTTCGGGTACCCTAAACAAGGACAGCATCGTTAAAAACTGCTCATTAATGGCCCAACGCATCTCAATCTTGCACGGGTTAAATGCCCCTGAGTTTTTCGACAAGTCACTTTTTAGAAACTTAATTGATGAACTATTAGAACGTGATGTGCTGACGCTGGACAGTGACGGCAACATATTGTTTGCCCACAAGATTGAAAATATCGCTAATGATGCCAAAGTGTTGCTGGACGCTAATTTACGCCGCAGCATCTTGCAGGTCACCCTAGACTAAAATAGATGCCCTATGGCGGGTTGTGAACAAAACACAACCTGCCTCTTCCCCCAAGCTATAATTAAGCTCGCTTCTTTTTGTTATTAAGTCCCTGCGCGAACTGATGGCGCAACTGCAGATACCTTGGGGTTAGGCCCACATCTTCGTATAACGGGTCCCCCATTTCATCCACTGACACCACTTTGCTACCCGCCTTGTAAGGCATTTGCCTCTCCACTTCATCCAAGGCCACCTCTATGAGTTGTGCCAATACCTCATTTTTATCCAGCCCCGGATACAAACTGGCCAAGGCCTCTAACCGAGCCGCATCACGTCGCGGTAAACGTATGTGATACTTTTCCTCCCCATCATTGTGATGACTAGTGGATTCCCATGAGCTCATAAGCTCCCTTACATTCATTTGTCGCTCCCCTTTTTTGCCACGGCTTTGATCATAAGTTTAGTCCAGCCTGACTCCCTTGCAGTGAAATACACAATTTTTTACAGTTTATTTTTTCGTTAACCTGTCGTCACTTAAGGCTGCGATTAACAACAAAATGACTACACTTAAAGGAGCCGTTATCAGGTAGGTAGCCGCTTATAAAAATAGAGTCTTGGCATCATGACAACTGACCTGAATTAGCGATACTCCCCTAAGCGCTCCAGGGAAGATAACCTCAACAATCGGAGCCCAAGCATCATGGCAACTGACCAGAATTAGCGACATTCCCCTAAGCGCTACAGGGAAGATAACCTCAACAATCGGAGCCCAGGCATCATGGAAACTGACCAGAATTAGCGACACTCCCCTAAGCGACACATGGAAGATAAACTTATTAACCGGAGCCTAGGCATCATGGAAGCAATGCTGGATAGTGAACTGAAAGAAAATGTGCGCCTACTGGGAGATTTACTCAGTGAGGTTATAGAAGCGGATAAAGGGGCCGATTTTGTTAAAAAAATCGTTCACATTCGCACCCTCGCTAAACAGGCTAGGGCCACCCAGCAAACTACCCCCATTGAACTCATTCACGCTCTCAACCGCCTGGCCAACGATGACATCACACCCATCACTCGGGCCTTCAACCAGTTTTTAAACCTGGCCAACATCGCCGAGCAATATCACGATGTGGTTCGCAGCCAAGAAAAACAACTGCCAAGCCAGCAACTATCCGAGGTTTTGCAGCAGCTAACCAAGAAGCTCAGTAAAGAAGACGTAGCCCAGCGTCTGGCCCAATTACAAATTGAACTGGTGCTCACCGCCCACCCCACTGAAGTGACTCGGCGTACTCTAATTCAAAAATACCAGCTAATTTTTAAGGCGCTCAACCAACTCGACGCCCACCCTCGCCCCCATGAACGTCAAGCAATTCTAAGGGAAGTGAAGCAGATCATCGCGCAAATTTGGTATACGGATGAAATACGCCAGACTCGCCCTTCTCCTGAAGACGAGGCCAAATGGGGTTTTGCTGTCATTGAGAATTCCCTATGGCAGGCACTGCCAAGTTTTTATCGAGAGCTGAACCAACAATTACAAGACCAAGGATTACCTGCTTTGCCCATGGATGCTATACCTTTACGGTTTTGCTCGTGGATGGGAGGCGACCGGGATGGCAATCCCAATGTCACCGCTAAGGTCACCACCAACGTGATTCATCTGGGTCGCTGGATGGCGGCCGATTTGTATTTACGGGATGTGCACAGCCTTATTAATGATTTGTCTATGCAAGACTGCAATCCGGTTCTCAGGGCTGTGGTGGGGGATATTCACGACCCCTATCGCAGCCTGTTGCGTCAACTTAAAAAAAGGCTCAAAGAAACCCGCGCCTGGGCCAAGAGTGCACTGAACCATCATAAGGGTTTAGAGGCACAACCCCCTTTGCATCATGTATCCAGTTTAATCGAGCCTCTTAAACTGTGTTACGACTCGCTCATGGATTGCGGCATGGACATCATTGCCAATGGCAAGTTACTCGATACCCTGCGTCGCGTGAACACCTTTGGCCTCACCCTGTGCCCTTTGGATATTCGCCAGGAGAGCAGCCGCCATGGACAAGTATTTGAGGAACTCACCGAATATTTAGGTCTAGGTGAATATCGGCATTGGGATGAACAGAAAAAGCAGCAATTTTTAATCACCGAATTACAAAATAAACGGCCACTGTTACCCAGGCATTGGCAACCCAGTGCCCAAGTCCAAGAGGTACTGGATACCGGCACAGTACTGGCTAATCAATCGCAAGATTGTTTTGCCAGCTACGTGATTTCCATGGCCAGCCAACCCAGCGATGTGTTGGCGGTGGCGTTAATATTAAAGATGTGTGGACGCATTACCCCTATTCCCATCGTGCCTCTGTTTGAAACCCTGGATGACCTAACCGGGGCCAAGGACAGCATAAATGCCTTGTTGCATTTGCCCTGGTACCAGCAATATTGCCAGGGT
>Ga0209290_1000380_pt1 | contig 34617 bp, 29 predicted proteins | sample EN1Hudsemesocosm_2_FD_184632 | JGI IMG/M metagenome (GOLD analysis project Ga0209290, IMG submission 184632) | Methane-oxidizing microbial communities from mesocosms in the Hudson Canyon - EN10B Hudson Canyon (SPAdes) (version 2) | ecosystem: Environmental > Aquatic > Marine > Cold seeps... | reverse complement strand
ACAACAAGGCCGAGTTCCCTCGCACCTTTAATACTCAGTTCATCAAAGCCCAAGACATGCGTTACGGTGAGAACCCTCATCAAAATGCCGCATTTTATGTTTCGGCTAAACAAGAAGAAGCCTGTATAGCCACGGCGAAACAACTACAAGGTAAAGCGCTTTCCTTTAATAACGTGGCCGACACCGATGCCGCTCTTGAATGTGTTAAGTCTTTCACTAAACCTGCTTGTGTCATCGTTAAACACGCCAACCCTTGTGGTGTGGCAGTGAGCACAAACGGTATTAAAGAAGCCTACGATTTAGCCTTTGCCACCGACACTGAATCTGCCTTTGGCGGCATCATCGCTTTTAACCGCGAATTAGACGCTGAAACGGCTACCGCCATTACCGAACGTCAGTTTGTTGAAGTTATAATTGCACCGTCTGTTAGCCAAGCCGCACAAGATATTGTTGCGTCTAAGAAAAACGTACGCTTATTACAAACCGGTGAATTCGCCGACACCCGTGCTGAAGCCTTTGACTTTAAACGTGTAAATGGCGGCTTGTTAGTTCAAGACCGTGACAACGGTATGATTACGGTTGATGATTTAACGGTAGTGACTAAGCGTCAACCTACTGAACAAGAATTAAACGATCTAATCTTCGCTTGGAAAGTGGCCAAGTATGTTAAATCGAATGCCATTGTTTACGCAAAAGATCGTCAAACCATCGGCGTGGGCGCAGGCCAAATGAGCCGAGTTAACTCTGCTCGAATCGCTGCTATTAAAGCTGAACATGCAGGCCTTGAAGTGAAGGGCTCGGTCATGGCCAGTGATGCGTTCTTCCCATTCCGTGACGGTTTGGATAACGCCGCTAAGGTGGGTATTGCTGCAGTGATTCAACCGGGTGGCAGTATTCGTGATGAAGAAGTGATTGCCGCGGCCGATGAAGCGGGTATCGCCATGGTGTTCACCGGCATGCGCCATTTTAAACACTAGGTTATAAATTAGGCCTGTTGGGAGGATATATTATTCTCTAGCTTTGTTGTAGAACCTTTCGCTCTGCTCATGTGGTAAACCACACTGCGCTGCTCGAAAGAACCTACGCTTCACTAGAAAATTAAATCTCTCTCCCATACCCGATTCGGTTTTAAGACTTTAATTATTTGATTAAAGTCTTTTTGTTTTATTGCAGATAACTAAATTCTAAAGTGATGATGTATCTGTTTTTAGAGTCTTTGCTGGCATGGATGCCAGCGTGAGCCCACACGGACGTGTTCACGGCGCACTCTAAATACAGGTACGTCACCGCTAGCAGCATAAAGAAATTTCAGCGGAGAATAACATGAACGTTTTAATCATTGGTTCTGGCGGTCGCGAACACGCACTTGGCTGGAAAGCTGCTCAAAGTACTGGCGTTGAAAAAGTCTTTGTAGCACCTGGCAACGCAGGTACTGCTTTAGAAGCCAACCTAGAAAACGTAAACATCGACATCCTGGATTTTGAAAAGCTTACTCAGTTTGCCCAGGACAACAACTGTGGCCTAACCATCGTGGGCCCTGAAGTGCCTTTAGTTGAAGGCGTGGTGGATTTTTTCGAATCTAAAAACCTAAAATGTTTTGGCCCATCAAAAGGTGCGGCGCAATTGGAAGGCTCTAAAGCTTTCACTAAAGACTTTTTAGCCCGTCAAAATATTCCCACCGCAGGCTATGGTAACTTTACTGAAGTTGAACCTGCCCTGGCTTACCTGGATAAAATGGGTGCGCCCATTGTGGTTAAGGCCGATGGCCTGGCAGCCGGTAAAGGTGTGATCGTAGCCGAAACCCTAGATCAAGCCAAAGACGCCGTGAAAGATATGTTATCTGGCAATGCTTTTGGCGAAGCTGGTTGCCGCGTCGTCATTGAAGAGTTTTTAGCTGGTGAAGAAGCCAGCTTCATTGTCATGGTAGACGGTAAAAATATCTTACCTATGGCCACCAGCCAGGATCACAAACGTGTGGGCAACGGCGATACTGGTCCTAACACCGGCGGTATGGGTGCTTACTCACCTGCTCCAGTGGTAACCCCAGAAATTCACGATCGCATCATGAAAGAAGTGATTGTGCCCACGGTGGAAGGCATGGCAGCGGAAGGCAATGATTACACCGGTTTCTTGTATGCCGGTTTAATGATTGATGAAAGCGGCACTCCAAAAGTAATTGAATACAACTGTCGCTTTGGTGACCCGGAAACTCAGCCTATCATGTTGCGCATGCAGTCTGACTTGGTTGAGCTTTGCCTGGCAGCTTTGGATGAAAACGGTCTTGCTGGCAAAACTGCCCAATGGGACCCTCGTGCTGCCATTGGTGTAGTCTTGGCCGCCGGTGGTTATCCTGAAGCTTATGCTAAGGGCAATGTAATTTCAGGCATTCCTGAAGTCGACACGGACGGTGAAAAAGTATTTCACGCTGGCACCGCGTTAAACAGCGATGATTTGGCGGTGAGCAATGGCGGTCGTGTATTGTGCGCCACTGCCATGGGCGACACGGTAGGCGCTGCTCAACAACGTGCCTATGAACTGACCAAAAAAATCAGCTGGAAAGACAGTTTCTATCGCACCGACATTGGCTACCGAGCCATTGCCCGCGAACAGAAATAATCAACGTAAGATCCTGGCGGCAAACCTTTCGCCAGGATCTATTATATTCTTAGCACAACAAAAATAATAAAATATCATGCGCCTACTCATTTTGTTTTGCCTGCTCTGCCTGGCCGCCACTCAGCCCACCCATGCCAGTCCTTTCGCAAAAAACAAAAGTGAACACAGTATAATATTGGCCGATGGCCCCATTAAAATACACCTGCAAGACAGCGTGCAATGGCTTAAGGCCGACCACACCAGTTTCAGTTTGGGTCAATTACAACTGGCCACCACTCCTGATTTTCAAAGCCTGTCATTCAATCCCTTTATGCAAGGTAAAGAAAGTTATTGGCTGCGTTTTCATGTTATTAACCCTCTTAACCATAACCTGCCACTGGCATTGAGCCTTAGCGATAATACCTTGTTAGTGGAAGGGGCTTACCGACTCATAAACAGTAAATGGCAGCGTATTAACGAACTTAAAAAAGAACAGCGCCTCTCTGGCCACACCGCCATTGTGCTTAACTTTCAAGCCGATATGGACCAGTGGATATATTTAAGAGTGCACCCTTTACAGACCAGTAATCTTAAACCGGTATTGCAAACCCTTGAACAATATACCCAGAGCTTAAGTTTCTTTCAGGTCATCTTGGGCGCCATGATGGCGCTATTGGCTTTCATTGCTTTGCTGCATATAACCGCCATTCGTTTTCATAGCCATGTTCGTCACTATTTAGTTGTCTATTTGGCCTCAGTGGGTGGCGTATGTGGCATGGCTCAATTACCGTTAACTGCTTGGCCACACTGGTTGGATAATTTCTGCAATCTTCTGCCCTGGTTATTGGCCGGCGGCTTAATGCTATCGAGCTTTAGTACCCAAACTTACCAGACCAAACTCAAAAGCAATCGGACAACCTTTCTGGTTTTGGCATTATTACTTGTGGCCTTACTCATATTTAATGCGCCTATTTCTGTTATTTTAAGTTGCTCATTACTACCCTGCATATTTACATTAAGTCGGGCAATACGCATCGGCATAAGCCTTAGCATCAGCAACCTTATTTTATTGGTATATATTGCGTGGCAACTGGCTTACTTGGCTTGGCCCAGTTACGTTTTCACTCCCGATAACCTAAGCATTTTATTTGCCACCACCTCGCTCATTTTCTTTGCCAGCATGAGCATGATACTGCCCTACTTCCAACGCCAATCGAAACTTAATGTGCCCAGTTCAGGGAATCGTAATTATTTATTTTTGTCCCATATGAGCCATGAGCTGCGCAGCCCCATGAACGGAGTACTGGGGATGTCTGAGTTATTAAATGAAACCCCTTTGAGCCATACCCAGCGAGACTATGTGGATACCATTCAAAGCTCTGGGGAGGATATATTACGCACCATCGATCGCATTAGTGATTATGCAAAAATCACCTCGGGGCGCTTACAGCTGGAAGAAACTCAGGTAGACCTGGCCCAATTACTTGAAAATGTATTGTTGCGTTTTCAACACAGTGCCAACCAAAAAGGCATAGAACTGGTTTTAAACCTGGAGCCGGATATCCCCGAATACATAATGGTGGATGAACGCCGCCTGCATACCTTGATCGATTATTTATTGGAAAAAGCCGTCAACCATACCGAGCATGGTGAGGTAGAACTGCGCATAAAATGGGACCCTCAGAATACGCAACAACACCTATTGTTTTCCATTCGTGACACCGGCGAAGGTATGCGCAAAGAAGATTTAAAAATGTTATTTCGCAGCATGGATCAAGTGGAGCACTTAAAAACAGAGGTACCCATCTTTGGCATTGGCATGACCCTGTGCAAACAACTGGTGAAATTAATGGGCGGCGATATGTACGTAGAGAGCACACCTGGCCTGGGCAGCACCTTTAGCTTTTCCATGCCCTATGGCCTCGCCTCACACTCCATAACCAATCCCAATCAACTGGATCTATTGCAGGGGCTATCCATGTTAATCGTGGACGACAACAGCACTCTAAGAAAAGTGATACAACGATATGCCAAGAGCTGGGGCATGCATGCCGATGCCACCTACAGCGGCAAAGAAGCCCTGGCCATGTTACGCAACCAAGCCAACCTAAAAACACCTTACGACATTATTCTCATCGATCAGAATATGCCCATCATGGATGGCTTTCAGTTGGCCAAGCGCATCCAGGAAGATACCGACATTAACCAAAACTTGTTAAAGATCATGCTCACCGGCCTGGCTATCTCCAGTAAACACAAAAGTGTGGTGCAAGCCGACATTCATCAGGTGATTAGCAAACCGGTGAGCTCACGGGCATTGCAACAGGTATTGGCACAACGTATTCAGCAAAAAATTGTCATGAAGTCGTCTTATTCTTGACCTTAAACATGCATGGTCGTTGAGAATTGATTAACATGTCGGCAGCAAGTCACAAATATTGGGGTTTTCACTATGCGCTCACTCTCAGCCATCGATAAGTTCATCGGGCACGTGGACAATGTTTTAAAAACCCTGGCTCCCAACGCCGCCAGCGCACAGCGTGTATCCCCGGCTCAAAACATTCCTCACGCCCAGCTGGATGCCCCACAGCAGAAACACGCCGCTGGCTTAATGCGCATTAACCATACCGGTGAAGTGTGTGCCCAGGCCTTGTATCAAGGGCAATCCCTCACCGCTCGCCTGCCCGAAATTCGAGAAGCCATGGAAGAGGCTGCTGAGGAAGAGATTGATCATTTGGTTTGGTGTGAACAGCGCCTAGATGAGCTCAACAGCCAGACCAGCATTTTAAACCCGGCCTTCTATGCCATGTCTTACACTGTGGGCGCCGTGGCTGGTGCCCTAGGGGATAAATGGAGCCTAGGATTTGTGGCCGCCACCGAAAATCAGGTATGCGCTCACCTAACCGCTCATTTAGAACAATTACCTGAACAGGACCAGCGCAGTCGCGCCGTTTTAGAAGGGATGTATGAAGACGAACTTAGGCATGCCAGCACCGCCATCGAGGCCGGTGGTGTGGTATTTCCTGACTGGTTTCAAAGCGGCATGACCCTAATGTCCAAGGTCATGACCAAAAGCTGTTACCGCATCTAGTGCCAATATACCCATGAACCCGCCGTTCATGGGTATATTGGTTCATGGATAGCATCCAGAATATTAAGCCTGTTCACTCAATTCGATGACTTCATAGTCATGTGTAATATCTACCCCACCTTTTTCCAGCATGAGGCTGGCTGAGCAATATTTCTCAGCCGACAAGGCCACCGCGCGCTTCACTTGAGCGTCTTTCAGGTTGTAGCCTTTCACCGTGAAGTGCATGTGAATTTTAGTAAAAACACTGGGCACCGCATCGGCGCGCTCAGCTTCCAGTTCAGCCACACAGTCCACCACATTTTGACGAGATTTTTTCAAAATACTCATAACGTCAAAGCTGCTGCAGCCCCCTAATCCCATAAGCAGCATCTCCATGGGGCGCACCCCCATGTTACGACCGCCGTGGTCTTCGGGACCATCCATAACCACACAATGACCACTGCCCGACTCGGCCAAAAACATGGCATCTTTAACCCACTTAACACTCGTTTTCATAATCTCAATATTTCCATTTTATTCACAACCAAGCGCCCCTGGGCCAGAGTTCAAGCCGGCCAGCAGGGGTTTGGATGGTAAAAAGATAAAATCTAAAAGTGGCTTAGATTACCACAAACACCCATCTATCATGTACCCGATTTAGCCTGCCCAAAACACCTAGATAACAAGCACTAACAAAATAGGCCGAATGCCCCCTAGCAATATTGTCGCCATAGCATTACTTTTTACTTAGGCGAAGTAAGACGCAGTTCCCAAATTGACAGTTTTGCCGCTAAATTATGCCTTTCGTCTAATGGTTATTCACCTATTCCCCTCAATAAGTGCATAATCATTGGGCTTAGTGCTATAAATAATAATGAATACAGATTTAATGGTAGTGATTAACATATGAATACAGGGTTAAGGGCAGATAAACATAAACATTTGGATTATTTCTTATCCCAATGTCATCGTCGTCGTTATCCTGCACGCAGTACCATTATCTATGCAGGCGACAAGAGCGACTCGCTTTTTTACATCATCAAGGGTTCGGTTACCGTAATCATCGAGGACGATGATGGTCGTGAGATGATCATGGCCTACCTCAATGAAGGAGACTTCTTTGGTGAAATGGGTTTATTTGATGAAATGAACCCCAGATCGGCCTGGATTAAAGCCAAGGTTGAATGTGAAGTGGCCGAGATCAGCTATAACAAATTCCGCGAGATCAGTTCACAAGAACCCAAGATTCTCTATTTTATCGGTGAACAGATGGCCAGCCGTCTGCGCAAAACCACCCGCAAAGTAGGTGACTTGGCATTCTTGGATGTAACCGGTCGTGTGGCCCGTGCACTGCTGGATTTAAGCCAGGAACCGGATGCCATGACACACCCAGACGGCATGCAAATTAAGATTACTCGCCAGGAGATTGGCCGCATCGTGGGCTGCTCCCGCGAGATGGTGGGCCGAGTACTTAAAGTACTGGAAGAACAAGGCCTAGTAGGCGTTAAAGGTAAAACCATGGTGGTATTTGGCGCTCGTAATGCCGCCACACTGCCCAGCCGTAAAGAAGCCCTGTAAGCATACTCAGCAAGGGCCTGAATTCTATCAGGCTCTGTGTATACCTCCCCCGCTCAAAACTCTCATAACAAGCTCATTTATACGGTCTATACTCAAGTGAATTGCTATTTCGTTAGTGAGTGCAGAGCTTTAGGGTATGGAAGATTCAATTTTCGCAGACGAACCCGAACCATCACAAACACAAAGCCTAAGTGAAGACTATTGGCACATATTGCTGGTGGACGATGAAGAAGGGGTTCACCAGGTAACCGAAATGGTGCTGCGCGATTTTCACTTCGATGGCCGCGCCCTAAAAATCAGCAATGCTTACAGTGCCAAGGAAGCCCTGGCGCTCATGGAGCAATACGACGATATTGCCCTGGCCATTGTTGATGTGGTCATGGAAACCGACGATGCCGGCCTTGAGTTGGTGCGCCATATCCGCTCAGAACAACACAATCACTATACTCGTTTGGTATTGCGCACCGGACAACCAGGGCAAGCTCCGGAAGAGGAAGTGATCCTTGCCTACGACATAGACGACTACAAAGATAAAACCGAACTCACCAGTAATAAGCTGCTCACCCTGCTCTATGCCGCTCTGCGCTCATACCGTGACATCTGCATTCTGGACCAACACAGGCGCAGCCTGGAACATGTAATTTTGGCCAGCACCGAAATTTTTGAAGCCAATAACCTGTCTATTTTTGCCTCGGCTGTGCTGCGCCAAATATGCAATTTATTACATATTAACGGCGCCCTGTTTTACTGCACCAGTCTCAACGAAGATTTAGAAGAGTCGAATAACTTTCGGGTATTGGCCGCCTCCGGCGACATGTCTGAATACACCACCAAACACCGCAGTGAATTGCCCGAAGCCGTCAGAGCGGCCTTCGATCAGGCCCTAAAAGACAAAAAACCCTTTACCCAGAAGGATGCCTACACAGGATATTTTTCCACCAGCCATGGGGGAGAAAATCTGCTGTACGTCTCTCTCGAACAGGAGCTCAACGACATAGACATGCAGCTACTGGATATTTATGCCAGCAACGTGGCTGTGACCTATGAAAACCTATTGCTTAAGGATGAAATTTTAGCCAGCCAAAAAGAGTTGGCCTACATACTGGGTGAAGCGGTGGAGCAACGCTCTAAAGAAACCGGCAGCCATGTGAAGCGTGTAGCCCATTTCAGCTATTTACTGGCACTGGAATATGGCCTGAATCAGGAGCAGGCCGACCTGATAAAGCTGGCCAGTCCACTGCACGACGTGGGTAAGATTGCCATTCCCGATCGTATCTTAAAAAAACCGGGCAAGTTTACTCAAGATGAGTGGGAAATCATGAAGAGCCACGCCCAACAGGGTGCAGACTTACTAAAGAGTGACGACAATGAAGTACTGAAGATGGGTGAAATAATCGCCGCTCAGCATCATGAACACTGGCAAGGTGGCGGTTACCCCAGCGACCTAAAAGGCGAAGACATTCACATTGCCGGGCGCATTACCGCCCTAGCCGATGTTTTTGATGCCCTAGGGTGCAAACGTTGTTACAAAGAACCCTGGCCCATCGAAGATATATTAAACGAAATAGACAAACAAAAAGGCAAACAATTTGACCCCAAGTTAGTAGAGCTATTGCACAAAAACCTGGATGAAATGTTAGCCATTCGCGATGCCTTTCCCGAGTAAAGTATTCCATATTAAAAGGAATGTACTTTACTCAGCTTAATGAAGCGCCCTTAGAAAAATAACGCTTTAAGTTGCGCACCTGGATCATCGGCGCGCATGAAAGTTTCACCCACCAAAAAGCTGTGCACATGTTTTTCACGCATCGCGTTTACATCGCCCGCATTCATGATGCCACTTTCTGTCACCAGTAAAGTGCCTTCTGGAATGCGATCTAACAGGTTAAAGGTGGTATCCAGCGTTACTTCAAAAGTATGCAGGTTACGATTATTAATACCCAGTAACGGAGACGGCAATAGTAAGGCACGTTCAAATTCGGCTTCATCGTGAATTTCCACTAATACATCCATACCCAGTTCACGGGCACAGTCATCCAGTTCTTTCATTTGAGCATCTTCTAGGGCTGACACAATTAACAGGATGCAATCGGCTCCCATGGCTCGCGCTTCCACTATTTGATAAGGGTCCACCATGAAGTCTTTGCGCAACACAGGCAAAGAACAGGCGGCACGAGCCTGTACTAAATAGTCGTCGGCCCCTTGGAAAAAATCCACATCGGTCAATACCGACAAACAAGCAGCACCGCCAGCCTCGTAAGACTTGGCAATTTCGCTGGGCACAAAGTGTTCACGCAACACCCCTTTACTGGGTGACGCTTTTTTGATTTCTGTGATCACCGCCGCCTGGCCGTTCGCTATTTTGTTTTCCAAGGCCAGCTTAAAACCACGACAAGCGTCCTGTGTTTTAGCTCGAGTTTGCAACTCATTAATAGAAACCTTGGCAGAATGCTCTTTTACTTCCTGCCATTTTCGATCGATGATCTTCTTTAAAATCGTTGGGGTATTCATTTTCTTCTTCACTCACAAATATTAAGCGGGGCGTTTATTTAAAGACCTGTGAAAACGCCGCTAATTCTTTTAACTTTTCCAGAGCCAAGCCGGTGCTAATGGCGTCTTCTGCCATGGCAATTCCTTGTGCTAAATCGATAGACAAATTGGCAGCATAAATAGCCGCGCCGGCATTGAGCGCGATCATGTCGGCTGCCTTCACACCGTTTTGGGTTTCACGTTTGCCCAAGGCATCGGTGATGAGTGCTAGGCTTTGCTGGGCGCTATCCACAGACAAACCCTCCAAAGATTGCTCTTTAATATTAAAGTCTTGAGCACAAATTTCGTATTCGCTTACCTTACCGTCTTTTAACTCTGCCACCACGGTTTTACCTGACAAACTAATTTCATCCAGACCATCTTTAGCATGCACCACCAATACGTGGTTAGAACCTAAACGTCCCAACGCTTCGGCAAGTGGTTTACACAAGGCACCGTCAAATACTCCCAATACCTGATTAGGCACAGTGGCTGGGTTAGTGATGGGGCCCAAAATATTAAAGATAGTACGCATGGCCAATTCTTTTCTGGGGCCAATGGCGTGTTTCATGGCGCTGTGATGAGCCGGGGCAAACATGAAACCCACGCCAATTTCTTCCACCGCACGGGCCACTTGCTCGCTGCTTAAATTTAGATTTACCTGAGCTGCTTCCAGCACATCGGCGCTACCGGTGGAAGAAGACACACTTCGGTTACCGTGTTTGGCTACTTTGCCACCCGCTGCCGCCACCACAAATGCGGCGGCGGTAGAAACGTTAAAGATGTTGGCGCCATCGCCGCCGGTACCACAGGTATCTACTAGGTGATCACCTATAACTTCTACCTTGCTTGAAAGCTCACGCATGACACGGGCCGCACCGGTAATCTCATCTATGGTCTCGCCCTTTAAACGCAAGGCCACCAGGAAACCACCAATTTGTGCATCTGTGGCCTGACCCGTCATGATGAGCTCCATCACGGCACACATCTGTTGCTCGCTCAAATCCTGTTTGGCCACCACTGCATTGAGGGCTTGTTTCATATCCATGACGGGTTCCTTAGATTCTTGTTGCTTTACCAGCGCCTAAATTCGTCTCGGCCCACGGCTAAAATGGGCTAACTATACCAGCGAACACCAGTGCCTCCAAGGGATTAGGCGGTAACTCAGGCCTACCCAAACCCGGCCTCAGCGGTTATAGATTTACCTAACTTGCCAAACCCCGTCCTTAGCTCCCATACTCAAACAGACAATATCCCCCAAACAAACATAACCAACTGGTCAACTTTTGAATATTTCGCTAATATTCATGTAACCTTCTTAGGATGCACACCATGAAATACCCGCGCGATATGATTGGCTACGGCCAACACCCCCCAAAAGTCACCTGGCCCAACAAGGCCAAGCTGGCCATCCAGTTTGTTATTAACTACGAAGAAGGAGGCGAGAACTGCGTATTGCACGGCGATAAGGCCTCTGAAGCCTTTCTGTCCGAAATTGTAGGCGCGCAAGCCCTTGAAGGTGTGCGTCACATGAACATGGAGTCTATCTACGAATACGGCAGCCGCGCCGGCTTCTGGCGCCTGTATCGCATGTTCACCCAGCGCAACCTGCCAGTAACGGTATTTGGCGTGGCCATGGCCCTAGAGCGAAACCCGGACATAGTGGAAGCCATGCTAAAAGCCGATTGGGAAATTGCCAGTCACGGCCTGCGCTGGATTGATTACCAGAATGTGCCGGAAGATGTGGAGCGTGAGCACATAGAACAAGCCCTGGAGATTCATGAGAAGGTTACAGGTTCATTGCCAGCGGGTTGGTATACCGGCCGCATGAGCCCTAATACTCGTAAGCTTGTGGTGGATACCGGCAAGCTTTTATACGACGCCGATGATTATTCCGATGACCTGCCGTTCTGGCATAAGGATCATAAAGATCATTTGGTGGTGCCATACACACTGGATGCCAACGACATGCGTTTTGCCTCACCCCAGGGCTTTAACAGCGGCGATCAGTTTTTTAGTTATCTTAAGGATAGCTTCGATGTGTTATACGAAGAAGGAAGCGATGCTCCCAAGATGATGAGCATCGGACTGCACTGCCGTTTGGTGGGTCGACCAGGTCGTGCCGCTTCACTGATGCGTTTCCTGGATTATGTAATGCAGCATGACGATGTGTGGGTGTGTACCCGTGAGGACATTGCCAAGCACTGGGTTGAGAATCATCCGGCTTAGCAATAATTAAAGCCGTTTCTTCTGAACATAAAAAAAGAGGCCTAGGCCTCTTTTTTTATGTTTGCTATATTTGTATTAGTGGCTAAAACTTTCGGCCTGTTTAGACCAGTTCACCATCTCTGTTCGCTCTTCGTCGGTCATCTTGGTCATATTAGCCAGTGGCATATATTTGCTTTGTACCGCGGCCAATATACGCGCCTTATTGGCTTTCAACTGTGTCATCGTTTCCAGCTCGATGCCCCCTGGTGCGGCACTGAACATTTCACTGCTGGGCTTCGCCGCATGGCAACTGGCGCAGCGTAGTAGTGAAACTTCAAGCACACGGGCATCACTCACCTGCGCCGTTACCTGATTGCTGTCAGTACTTGCCGGCATGGGCATCATCCAACCGATTATGGCAAACAACATCACCGCGCCGGCACCCAAGATCCATGGCTGATGATTGTCTTGATGCTTCAGGTTGAAGTAGTGACGAATAAACGCCGCATTGGCACAAATTAATGCCAGTACTAACCAGGCCTGGTCATGAGCAAACGTCATGGGGTAATGATTGCTGATCATGATAAACAGCAAGGGCAAAGTGAAATAGTTGTTGTGAGTAGAACGTAACTTGGCAAATGCTGAAGGCCTAGGATCAGGTTTTTCACCGGCTTCGATAGCTCGCACTAATTCACGCTGGGCAGGCATGATGCCAAAAAACACGTTACCGGCCATGATGGAACCGATTAACGCACCCACATGTAAGTAAGCGGCGCGGTCGCTGAAAATTTCACCCAGCGCGTAAGCGGCAAAGGTAAGACCTGCAAACAAAATGGCACCAAATACTTTTGGAAATTTCTGTAACGGGCTTTTTACCAGGGCTTCATAAAATACAAAACCGCCTACTAAAAATGCCAGGCTGATGCCGATGGCTTGCAGCTGAGTCAGTTCCATCTTGCTAGGGTCAATCAGGTATTGATCTGCTCCCCAGTAATACATCACAGACATAAGCGCAAAACCGGTTAACCAGGTGGTGTACGCTTCCCACTTAAACCAATGCAACTTGGTTGGCATTTGTGGTGGTTCCAACTGGTACTTGGCCACCTCGTAGATGCCGCCGCCGTGAATGGCCCACAAATCACCCTTCACCCCTTTATCGGTTTTCCATTGAGGAGGCTGGCGCAGGCTTAAATCCAGCCACACAAAATAAAATGACGCGCCAATCCAGGCCACACCGGCCACAACATGGAACCAGCGGAAAAACATGTTTAACCAATCAAAAAAATAGGCTTCCATAACTCTCTCTCTTTATAATTCTTAAATCGGCCACGGGGTGGCCTCGTACGAGGGCAGCCCCTGCCCGACTTCTTTTAGGCAACCCTCTGCCCAATTTTGGTTATTTTTGGTAGGCAAGTTTACCGGCCACATGGGTTTCACTGATGGCACGGTCATCCCCTAACATCATCAAACTGAACAGCACTTCATCGAGGGTTTTGCACTTGGATTGCTTGCGTTCCATCAAGGCGGTACTGGCTAAATCCACCACCACAAAGTCGGCTTCTTTTCCGGGTTCAAAGTTTCCGATTTTATCGTCCAGCTGTAGCGTCTTGGCGTTACCCAGGGTCATCATATAAAACGCCTGCCTGGCATCTAGGCTGTAATCCTTAAGCTGACCAATTTTGTAGGCTTCATTAAGAGTTTGCAGCATAGAGAAGCTAGTACCACCACCCACGTCGGTGGCGACACTTACCTGTACGTTAAAATCTTTACTGGCTTGCAAATCAAATAAACCACTGCCCAAAAACAAATTGGAAGTGGGGCAAAATGAAATGCTACTGCCTGTTTCACTTAAACGCTTGTAGTCAACTTCATCTAGGTGCACACCGTGGGCAAACACACTGCGTTCCCCCAACAGACCATAATGGTCATATACATCTAAATAACTTGAACGCTCCGGGAACAACTCTTTTACAAATGCAATCTCGGCCTTGTTTTCCGACAGGTGAGTTTGCATGTATACACCTGGGTTATTCTTAATTAATTCGCCGGCTTTTTCCAATTGATCACCCGTGCTGGTGATGGCAAACCTTGGTGTTACCGCATAAAGCTGACGGCCATTACCGTGCCACTGATCAATGAGCGCCTGGCTATCATTAAAGCTGGACTGAACATCATCACACAAACCATCCGGGGCATTGCGATTCATCATCACCTTGCCGCAAATCATGCGGGTATTGCGTTGCGCGCTTGCCTCAAAAAAAGCATCCACCGATTCTTTAAATACGGTGCCAAAAACCAGGGCGCTAGTGGTGCCGTTTTTAAGTAATTCATCTAAAAAGAAGTTGGCGGTTTCACTGGCGAACTCAGGGTCTTTAAATTGTAATTCGGTGGGAAAGGTGTAGTTATTTAACCAATCCAATAGCTGCTCACCGTAAGAGGCAATCACATCCACCTGAGGGTAATGGATGTGAGTGTCGATGAACCCCGGCATGATGATCTTGTTTTCATAGCGCTGAATGTCAACACCGTCTAATTTGGCCACCATGTCCCTGGCATCCCCCACGGCATTCACAGTACCTGTCTCAGTGTCTATCAGTAAGATACCGTCGTCAAAAAACTGGGCTTGGGCATCATCTGTAAAATGCAATATGGATGAACGAAAGGCTTTGATGGCCATAGTTTTATTCTCTACAAAAAGTTATATGTACTAACAGCACAAACAGCAAACTAAAGGGATATTTCAATATTCAGTGATTTGGAAAAATCCGTTTCTTCCAGGTTGTTACCCGGTCCGGCTCTATCCACCACCCAAAAGTCACTCACCTCGTCCAAGGCCAGTAAAGGGTGGTGCCAGCAGTTAGCCTGATAATTCACACCCTGGCCCTGAGCTAAAAACAACTTCAAAGTCGTTGGGTCTGGGGCCGTTTCACCTTCACATACCAGCACTAGATAGGGTTTATCATTGCAGGGTAAAAATGCCTGACTCCCTAAAGGGTGGCGCTCCATCATGGTAATGTTCATGGGCAAAGTGCGCGGCTGGGCACGAAATATATTCATAATCCCCAGCCCTTCACCCACTTCCACATCACCCAACCTGTGATAACGTTCTGTGGTGCCTTCATTAATCATTACAGGCTTCCCGCCCACCGCAATCACATCGCCAAATTTCTCAAAGGCTTGTGATGTTAATGGTTCAGGGGTTAACTTTAAAACGTCCATTAAGAGCCCCGGTAGGTGGAGAAACCATAGGCACTTACCAATAAAGGCACGTGATAATGTTCATCTGTGGCAACAATGGTGAAATCTATGGTCACACTTGGGTAAAAACATGTTTGTCCAAGCTTCTCAAAATACGGATCGGTGGCAAATTCAATGCGGTAAACACCTGCCTTGCGTTCGGTCTCATCCATCCATTCCATAATGCGACCGTCTTCATTGGTTTTACCCTGGGCAATCTGGGAGAAACCTTCATCGCTTTTACGGTAAAGTGTCACGGCAATATCCGCCGCTGGCTTGCCAAGGTTGGTGTCTAATACGTGGGTGGTAATTGGGCTTCGCATGTTTTCTCCTGGCTCAATTGGCTAGCTAGCCAAGCCTAACAATTTGTTGATGCGTAACGCGGTGATCTTGGATTGCTCCAGAGCCGCATTTTTTAATTCAGTCACTCTATCGTTGGGCAATCGTGCCTGCAATATTTCCAGCATCTGTGCGGCACTCTTGCCGGTGGCATACACAATAAAGATAAAGCCGTTTTTATCATCATATTCGTTATTGCCATCACACAGGGCTTGCAATACGGCCTCATTGGCGTCATTGACGCCACTTTGCTCGTTACTAGCCAAGCCCTTAGTGTTGGCATATTTTTTTCTAAGACTGGATACATCACCTATCTTTGGGTGCCCTTCGAAGGCTTGCAAGAAGTCTTTTTCTTCACAATTAGTCCATACATCCAATGCCGCCTGTTGAGTATGATCAACATCCTTAAACGGACGCGCCTGCACCATGCCTTCAATCCAGGTAGCTGAGGTACAGCACGTGCCAAACGCATCTTTGGCACCCTGGTTATCCAGTGCATTTAGATCGGTGATGTTCATATCTTATTTTCCTTCAGGGTAACCAATAACACGTAAGCGGCTAACACCACCATCAGGGAAAATATTTAAACGCACATGACTAAACAGTTCATCACCACTGATTACTTCATCTTTATAAAAGTGCTCGGCATCGGCGGTTAGCTTTTGACGCTCAATCACACTGGTCCATTGCGTGCTTTCGTTAGGCTGTTCACCCTTAGGCAATTTACAAGCATCCAACGAAAAAGTATCCGGGAAATTTCCCTTAAAGTGCGCAGTATCAATCACAACTTTTTGAATGTTACCTACAGCACCCAGCTGCACGATGATCCAATCGCTAATGCGGCCGCCACGACGACGCTTGGTTTCCCAACCGTCACCCATGTCTTTGCCACGGTTAGGCATGATCAGGTTTTCCATGTTACTGAAAAACATGTCGGTACATTCGATTGGACGGCCGCCGTTTTTAACGTAAGCCAAATCCACAGGCTCGCCTTTTAAGAACCAGCTCCAATCAATGACAGGCTCGCCGTAAACACGTAAACGGGCCACGCCGCCATCAGGGAAGATATTTAAACGAAGGTGTGTCCAAGCTTCACCACTTTCAATATCAAAAAAGTTATCGCTGTCTGGCTGCACATCACTGGTGGTTAAAATTTCGGTCCACTTGGTATCTTTATTCGGGGCTTCTTGAACGTTACAGCCTTCAATGGATACTTTTTGTGGCGCGTTACCGGCAAAGTGGCGTGTACACACGTTCATGCCGTGAATAATGCCCTGGGCACCCAGCTTGATGATGCACCAGTCATATCCCTCAACACGCTTACGGCGCGACTCCCAACCATCCATCCACTTACCACGGTCGGTGTATTTGTCATCGATAAATACCGGTGCGGCAGGCTTTAGCAGGTTTTCCATTTCGGCAAAAAAGTCATCACTGCATTCAAGGGCCTGAGCGCCTAAACGGCTGCTGGCCAATTCGATCCAGGTTTTGTACGGGTGCGCTTCGGGCTTAAACATTTTTACTCCTAATTAGTCTTGGATAGTTGGGCCACTTTGGCGGCCAATTTTATTTTTTGGTATTAAAAATTCGTTATTCGATGATGGTGATGTGGTGATCAAATTGATCCTGAGGCTGGCCCAGTTCATTTTTCATCTGTTTCCAACTTACCCCTTGGCGCAACACTTTTTCATCACCTTGATGCAAGTGCTGAATCAGCTGTGCCGCCATGGACACCGCCACTTCTATGGGTAACTTGCCAGGCACATCCTGGTTACCCACAGGGCAAATAAAGTTTTCAATCATTTTGTCCTCCATGCCTCTGTGTTTAAGACGCATCTGAAAACGTTGGGCCTTAGTATCAGAACCAATACAGCCCACAAACGACAAGTCATCTCGCATCAGTGCCGCCTGCGCCAACTCAAAATCAAGCTGATGGTTGTGGGTTAAAATGAGTACCTGAGAATCAGCCGGCAGGGTTTCGATCATCTCCACCGGGGATTCCAAATACATAATCTGCACATTGTCCGGCACATTTTGAGGAAACATATCGATGCGGTTATCCACCCAGCGAATTTGGCCGGGCATTTCAGCCAAAATATTCATCAACGCCTTAGCCACATGGCCGGCACCAAAAACGGTTATGTTTAAACCCTGCATAACAAAACTCTCCAATAAAACCGTGACACTGCCACCACAACACTGACCCAGGCTGGCCCCTAACGGGTAGTGTTTAACCTGATTGCCCGCCTCCCCTGTTTTAATTAGCAAGCGTGCGTCTTCCATCACCTTATATTCCAGGTGACCGCCACCCAGGGTGTCGATTTCCTGGTCCATGGTGATCACCATCTTGCTGCCCTGGTCGCGGGGGGTTGAACCCGCCACACCCAAAACAGTGGCAATCACATAGGCAATGCCGCGCTGTTCACATTTTTGAACAGCTTCAAACCATTTTTGGCTTTTCATAGCAGTGGTCCTGTTTTAGTCGCAAGCACAGTTACGCGTTTTCTTTGCAAAAGTTCACCGCATCCAATACACGCTCTGGAGTAGCCGGTGTATCCATGGGTGGATTCACTTTGTAATCCGAAACACTGGCGGCGGCATCACGTAACGCCAACCAAACCGACATGCCCAGCATAAGAGGCGGTTCACCCACGGCCTTGGAGTTGTAGATGGTTTCTTCTTCGTTGGGGCGATCAAATAAACGGGTATTAAACTCGTGAGGCACATCCGCCGCGGTAGGAATTTTGTAACTGGCAGGCCCGTTGGAAATTAAACGGCCACCGTTGTTCCACGATAATTCTTCTGTTGTTAACCAACCCATGCCTTGTACAAACCCCCCTTCAATCTGGCCAATGTCGATGGCTTCGTTTAAGGACTTACCCACATCGTGAATAATGTCGGTGCGCAATACATCGTATTCACCGGTAAGCGTATCTATTTCTACCTCGGAGCATGAGGCGCCCATGGCATAATAGAAGAACGGACGACCTTGGGCCTTGTCACGGTTGTAATGAATTTTTGGTGTGCTGTAGTAACCGGTAGACGACAATGATATACGCGCCATGTAGGCCATTTCTACAAACGGTCCAAAACCAATCCACTGCTCATCTTCGCCTTCTTTTAGCGCAGTACTAATAACCACATGGTTGTTTTCAAAACGCACATCACATTCGTTCACGTCGTAATGTCGGCAAGCAAATTCAACCAGGCGCGCCTTAATGGTTTGGCAAGCATTTTGCGCCGCCTTACCATTTAAATCGGTACCACTTGAAGCCGCGGTGGGCGAGGTATTAGGTACCTTGTTGGTATTGGTAGAACTCACCATTACCATATCCAAATCAATTTCAAATTCGTTGGCCACCACTTGCGCCACCTTAGTAAACAGACCCTGGCCCATTTCTGTGCCACCGTGGTTAAGGTGCACACTACCATCGGTATACACATGCACTAACGCACCTGCCTGATTTAAAAACTGCACGGTAAAGGAAATACCAAATTTCACAGGGGTTAATGCCAGGCCACGTTTTTTGTAGGTGTTTTCACTATTAAACTTAGTGATGGCATCACGACGAGCACGGTAATTACATTCAATTTCCAGTTGCTCAATTAGCTCGGGCATCAGGTAATGTTCTATGGTTTGCCCGTAGTGAGTTTTGTCGCCATCTTGGTATAAATTTTCTTTACGTACGTCTAACGGATCACGGCCCACGGCACGGGCAATGTCATCCATAATGTATTCGGCAATCACGGTGCCTTGCGGGCCACCAAAACCACGGAAGGCAGTGTTGGAAACCGTATGAGTTTTACATCTGTGCCCCACCACTTGAGTGTCTTGCAAGTTGTAAGCGTTGTCGCTGTGAAACATGGCGCGGTCAACAATGGCGTCGGATAAATCAGGAGAGTAACCACACATGCCGGCCACCATAATATCGCTGCCCAGTAACTTGCCGTTGTCGTCAAAACCCACACGGTATTCGTTATAAAAATCGTGACGCTTGCCGGTCATGACCATGTCGTCCTGACGAGCTAGGCGTAACTTAACTGGGCGTTCTAACCGTTGTACAAACAGGGCCGCCATACATGCCCAAGGGGCTGCCTGGGTTTCCTTACCACCAAAACCACCACCCATGCGGCGCACATCCACCTGCACGTAGTTAAACGGCAAGTCCAATACTTCAGCTACCAGCTTTTGCACTTCGGTGGGGTGTTGCGAAGAGGTATATACTTTCATGCCCTTGTCTTCGGTGGGCACCACGTAACTAACTTGCCCTTCCAGGTAAAAATGTTCCTGGCCTTTTACGTACAGCTCGCCGGTTAGTTTATTGGGAGCCTTGTTGATGGCTACCTCAAAATCCCCTTTTTGCATACTGTGGGTGGGGCGCACAAAAAATTGTTTTTTAAGCGCGTCTTTAATATTTAAGATCGCAGGCAAAATTTCATATTCAATTTTGGCCAGTTTAACCGCGCGTTTGGCCGCTTCAAAACTTACGGCCGCCACCGCAAATAATGACTGTCCGATATATTCCACCTTGCCGTGGGCAAACAACAAATCCCCTTTAAATACTGGGCCAATGTCGGTTTCACCGGGAATGTCATCGAAGGTAATGATGTCCACCACCCCTTCGGCGCTTCTTACCGCGGATAAATCCATGCTTAAAATATTGGCGTGGGCCTTGGCACTTTGCCCCACGGCCACATGCAAGGTATTAGGCAACTCAGGCATGTCATCCACATAGACGGCGGTGCCCAATACGTGTTTTAGCGCGCTTTCATGTTTGGCACTTTTACCGCTGCGACCCTTTGGTGGACGCTGACGACGATCTTCATAAGATTCAAATTTGGACGATACAAAACTCATATTATTTCACTCCCGCTTTATCACACGAAGCCAGGCCGGTTTTAATGACCAGGTTAGCCGCCACATTTAGTCGATACGCATCACTGGCACGTACATCGGTTATGGGGGAGTAATCATTTTTAATGTGTTCACTAGCCGCTTCAAAGCTGGCCAATTGCAGTGGCTGGCCGTTAAGGGCCGCCTCGGTGTCACGGGCACGCAGTGGCGTCGCCGCCATGCCGCCACAGGCAATGCGCGCCTCTTTAATCGTATTGCCATCACGCTCAATGCGCGCCGCCATTAACACCGCAGAAATATCATCTTCTTTGCGTTTGCTCACCTTAAATACATGCAGGCTTTGCTGGGCGGTTAACTTTGGCACAATGATGCTTTTTAAGTATTCCCCGGCCTGTAAGTCGGTTTGTTTGTAACCCTTAAAGAAATCTTCTATGGCAACCTCTCGCACACCTCGACTGGAGGCTATTTCAACGCGAGCGTTCAGCGCAAAAAAGACGGGGGGGGTATCACCAATGGGCGAACCATTGGCAACATTCCCCCCCAAAGTGCCCAGATTACGAATTTGGCGCGAACCAATGCGCTCCAAAAGCTGGGCAAACGAAGGGAAGTGCTGTTGTAAAACTGAGTGAGACTTGTGATAGGTGACCATAGCGCCAAAACGAACGTGTTCGTTATTTTCTGACACATCAGTCAGGCTGGCCACCTTATGCAGGCTCACCAGTACATCAAATTGCTTAAATTGCTGACTTATTTCTAGGCCAAGGTCGGTGCCGCCCGCCCAAATAGTCGCTCTTGGATGCTGAGCCAAAATGCTGGCCAACTGCTGTTCGTCTTGGGGAATAAATAGCTTACGGCCTTGATGGTCCACAACCGCCTCACCGCCCTCATTTGGTGCGGACGGATCAAAATGCCCCACCACATTACTAAGTACAGGGGCGCCAGCATGGGGAGCTGGGTAATTATTCATGGCCTTGGCGGCCTCAATGATGGGTCGGTAGCCGGTACAGCGACATAAGTTACCGGATAGCGCATCATGAATCTCGTGATCGCTAGGGGAGTTGCCGCCCTGATTATGATAAAGCGCTGCCAATGAGGTGACGATGCCCGGGGTGCAGAAACCACACTGGGAGCCATGATGGTCCACAATAGCCTGTTGTGCAGGGTGCAGTTGTTCCCCGTCGCTTAAGCCTTCTACGGTAATGATGTACTTACCATCCAGGCTGCCAAGCAATGCGATACAAGCGTTCACCGCCAGGTATTGCACCGCTCCGTGAGAATTGGCTTCGCCAACTAAAACCGAGCAGGCACCACAGTCACCACCAGCACAACCTTCTTTAACCGAAAGCTGCATTGCTTTGGTGCGCATATAGGCCAATATGGTCCAACTTGGATCAAAACTCGTCTCTTCGATCCATTCACCGTTCAAACAAAAGCGAATCACAATAACACCCGTCTCTTGGAATGAGGACTAAACCACCGGCATAAACCGGACAATCGCCTCACTCTCAATTAATTATCTATTTTATGCCTCTATTTTTTGACCAAATGGTCAAGAAATCAAGTTATTTCGTGTTTTTTGAATTAAATTTTAAAAAACATTGCCTTTTTGGCAAATTATTTGCAATCTGATCCTGTCTATTTGGTCAAGAATATTAATAACAAGGTTTGCCCTGTTAGACAACATCACCCAAATACTAAAATTTTAAACCCTGGTGGGCATAGTTGCGTGCCGGGTTCAGGCGTCTACTAGTCTATAAACAGTGTAGATCAGCCAATGAACCAAACCGTCCAAGGGCGGTTTCGTATTTATGGCGTTCGCTTTCCTATAGACAGTGTAGGCCAAGTATTTAGAAGGGCGCTCAAGGGCGATTAAGCATTTATGGCAAGATTAGCTTTAACGGGCATCACTAAGGCGTATCCGGGTTGCATCGCCAACCAGGACGTCAGCCTTGAAGTGAAGGCCGGGGAAATTCATGCCCTGCTCGGTGAAAACGGGGCAGGCAAGAGCACCCTGATGAAAATCATCTATGGGGTGGTGAAACCCGATGCCGGTACCTTTCTTTGGGAAGGGCAAGCCATCACGGTGAATGGGCCGTCTCATGCGCGCTCCATGGGCATCGGCATGGTGTTTCAGCACTTCTCCCTGTTTGAGACCCTCACCGTGGCCGAAAACATCGCCCTGGGCCTGCCTAAAGAGGAGGGCCGTGACCTGGCCGCCTTAAGCAAGCGCATTAAGGAAGTCTCGCAGCACTACAACATGGGCCTGGACCCAGAGCGGTATGTGCATACCCTAAGTGTGGGCGAGCAACAGCGGGTGGAAATCGTGCGCTGCTTACTGCAAGACATCAAATTACTGATTCTGGATGAACCCACTTCGGTGTTAACCCCACAGGAAGTGAAGGGTTTGTTTAAGACTCTCAATACCCTGTCCGAGGAAGGCTGTGCCATCCTGTTCATCTCCCACAAGCTGGATGAGGTCACCGAGCTGTGCCATGGCGCCACCATATTGCGCAACGGTCAGGTAAGTGGCGACTGCAATCCACAACAGGTCACCAGCGCCGACATCGCCCGTATGATGGTGGGCAACGACACCCCCCTTAGCGAAGATTACGTGAAAGCCGAAGGCAAAGAGGCCGTGCTGAGTATTCGCGAGCTGGACTACCGCAGCGATGATCCGTTTGCTTCTCCCTTGCACAAATTAAGTTTACAGGTGAAAGCCGGTGAAATTCTTGGCATCGCGGGGGTGGCCGGTAACGGTCAGGATGAACTCATGGCCCTGTTAAGCGGCGAAGAACGCTGCGAGAAAAAAGCCATCAATTTGTTGGGTGAGGACATAGGTGACTTGCCCCCTGGCCTGCGTCGCAAACTGGGTTTTGCTTTTGTGCCTGAAGAACGTCTGGGCCGAGGTGCCGTACCCGACATGTCCCTGCAGCAAAATGCCCTATTGAGCAGTTCCCACTTAGGCCTTATCAACAAGGGTCTGATCAACTTTGCCAAGGTAAGCGAATACGCGCAAAACGTCATCACTAAATACAAGGTAAAAAGTGCCGGCTTATCTGCTCAGGCCAAGTCGTTATCTGGCGGCAATTTGCAAAAATTTATAATTGGTCGTGAGATCGAACAAAACCCAAAGCTGTTGGTGTGCTCTCACCCTACTTGGGGCGTGGACATAGGCGCGTCAATTTTGATTCGTCATGCCCTCATCGATTTACGTGATCGCGGTGCGGCTATTTTAGTGGTATCGGAAGATATTGATGAACTTTACCAAATTTCTGATCGTATCTGTGCCATTTGTCACGGCGACTTAAGCCCCATTAAAAAAACTCAGGAAGTGAATATCGAAACCCTAGGGCAGTGGATGGCGGGACAATTTGGCGACGAGAGTGCCGGCCCCACTGAAGGAGAGCCAGCTTATGTTTAACGTCTCACTCAAGTTAGAGAAACGCCCCAGCGACTCTCAAACCATGTCTTTCCTGTCACCGTTGCTGGCCATTTTACTCACGCTCATCTGCGGCGGCATCCTGTTTGCCTTACTGGGTCACGATCCGTTAGAGGCTCTCTATACCTTCTTTATTTCACCGTTAAGTGACGCCTATGGCTGGGCCGAATTGGGCATTAAGGTGGCACCGTTATTATTGTGTGCCACTGGCTTAATGATGTGTTTCAAGGCAAAAATTTGGAACATTGGCGCCGAGGGGCAGTTCATTATGGGTGGCCTCGGTGGCAGCTGGGCGGCGTTGCAATTTATGGATGCCAGCAGCAGCTGGGTACTGGTTCCCATCATGCTCACCGGCATGGCATCGGGTCTTGCTTGGGCGGCCATCACCGCTTATTTAAAAACCCATTTTAAGGCCAACGAAATTCTTACGACCATCATGCTCAATTACATTGCGGTGAATGCTTTGTTGTGGGCGGTACACGGCCCATTAAAAGACCCACAAGGGTTTAATTTTCCGGAATCGGCCCTGTTTGTAGACACTACTTTGCTGCCGTTAATCAATGAAGATTACCGCTTAAACATTTCAATCTTTTTTGGTTTGTTTGCCGTGGTGGCGGTGTGGACTTTAATGAGCCGCACTTGGGTGGGTTATCAAATTCAGGTACTGGGTGAAGATGCCAAGGCTGCCCGTTATGCCGGTTTTAAAGAAAACCAACTTACCTGGTTTGCCTTATTAACCTGTGGTGCCCTGGCCGGCTTAGCGGGCGTATCGGAAGTAACCGGCCCCATTGGCCAGCTGATTCCGTCTATCTCTCCGGGTTACGGTTATGCCGCTATCATTGTGGTGTTTTTAGGGCGCATGAATCCCATTGGGTTAGTGTTTGCCAGCATGTTATTGGCCCTCACTTATATGGGCGGCGAAATGGTGCAAATGGAAATGGCACTGCCTAAGTCTTTAACCGGGCTGTTCCAGGGCATGTTGTTATTCTTTTTATTGGCCTGTGATTTGTTAATTAGTTATCGCGTTGTTCTGGTTAAAAAAATGCTGGATAAAAAAGTGTCACCTTCAGCCACCGTTGATGCAGCCTAGGAGTAGAAAATGGATATCGATTTAATTACCAATATTTTATACGCCACGGTGCGTACCGGCACGCCGCTTATTTTAGTGGCACTGGGTGAGATGGTATGTGAAAAATCAGGGGTATTAAACCTGGGGCAAGAGGGCATGTTGCTCATGGGGGCCGTGGTGGGTTTCATGGCGGCAGTCACCACCGGCAGTTTATTTGTGGCGGTGTTGTTGGCGATAGTGGCGGGCATTTTAATGTCCCTGTTGTTTGGTTTTTTATCCATAACCTTAGTGAGTAATCAGGTGGCCACCGGTTTGGCGCTCACCATTTTTGGCGCTGGTCTCAGTGCCTTTTTAGGGTCTAGCTACGTGGGCGTGGGCATCACCGGCATCGAGCCTATGAGCATTCCCTTGTTAAGTGAAATCCCTATTATTGGCAAAATATTCTTTCAGCAAGACCCACTGGTTTACTTATCGTTTATTTTGTTTGGCCTAGTATTTTGGATTTTCAAGAGCAGTCAAATCGGTTTAAAAATTCGGGCCGTGGGTGAAAACCCGGAGGCCGCTAATGCCATGGGTATTAACGTGCACAAGGTACGTTACCTGGCGGTGATATTTGGTGGTGCTATGACGGGCTTAGCCGGCGGTTATTTATCTTTGGCTTACACACCGCTTTGGGCCGAAGGCATGTCGGCCGGTCGCGGTTGGATCGCCTTGGCCTTAGTGGTATTTGCCAGCTGGAAGGCCGAACGCATTATGTTAGGCGCTTATTTATTTGGTGCCTTCAGCATCATGCATTTAGTCATGCAGGGTTTGGGCTTTGAAGTGGCCCCTAATTTGTTGGCCATGTTGCCATACATAGCAACCATAGTCGTACTGGTATTGTTATCCAGTGATCACATGAAAACAAAACTCAGTGCACCCATGTCGCTAGGCGTCCCCTATCGACCACAAGTGTAAAAACAATAATAAAGAGTAAAACCAGGAGTGTTTGTTTTTTAATGAACACTCTTAAAACCACAACGGGGAATAAAATGAAATCCTTAAAAACTCTAGTAACCGCTCTAACGCTCAGTGCCACAGTGATGGCTCAAGCGGCGGATAATGTAAAAGTTGGCTTTGTCTACGTGGGCCCAACCGGCGACGCAGGCTGGACTTACAGCCACGACGAAGCACGTAAATACGTGGTAGACCAGCTGGGCGACAAGGTTGAAACCTCGTACGTTGAAAGCGTAGCCGAAGGTGCCGATGCCGAGCGTGTTATTCGTAACCTGGCCGCCAAAGGGCACGACCTAATCTTCACCACGTCTTTTGGTTACATGAACCCCACTCTTAAAGTGGCCAAACGGTTTCCGAAAGTTAAATTTGAACACGCCACCGGTTACAAACAGTCTAAAAACGTGGGCACTTACATGGCTCGTGCCTATCAGGCCCGTTACCTAACTGGCTTGGTTGCCGGCAAGATGACCAAGTCCAACGTGATTGGTTACGTAGCATCTTTCCCCATTCCTGAAGTAATTCGTGGCATTAACGCCTTCACTAAAGGGGTGCGTGAAGTGAACCCGGATGCCACCGTTAAAGTGGTTTGGGTAAGTACCTGGTATGACCCAGCCAAAGAGCGTGAAGCCGCCGAGACTTTGATTTTGCAAAAAGCCGATGTACTAACTCAGCACACAGATTCTGCTGCGGTAATTCAAACTGCCGAAGCGAAAGGCAAATACGCCATTGGTTACCACTCAGACATGAGCGCCTACGGCTCTACCGCACACTTAACCTCAGCGGTGCATGACTGGCGTCCAATTTACCTGGCCAAAACCAAAGCGGTTCTTAACGACAACTGGACCAAAGAAGATCTTTGGTACGGCATTAAAGAAGGCGTAACCGATATTGCACCGTTAAACGATGCGATTCCTGCCGACGTTAAGGCCATGGTATTAGCGAAAAAAGCCGCCCTTAAGGCCGGCACCATTCGTGTATTTGATGGCCCAGTTAAAGATCAATCTGGCGCAATAAAAGTTAAAAAAGGCGCGAGCTTAAACGATGGCGACTTGAAAGGTTTTGGCTGGTACGTAGAAGGTGTGGAAGGCAAGTTGCCTAAGTCCTAAACCATAATAGTGCGTATTGGTAAAAAGAATAAACGGGCTGTGAATGGTCACGGTCCGGTTTATAAAGCAGTAACACAATAATAAATACCCAAAGCGGTAAAACACAACCTCGGAGTAATACCCTTGAAAAAAACACTTTTAACCCTAGCGGGCGCCACAGTACTTTCCATGTCTGCACAGGCTGAACAATTTTGGGCTGATAACAGCATTTCTGTTTTGCAAGGAAGTGATTACGAATTTAACGATTCAGACACCACTACTATGACACTTGAACACGTTTCAGGTCATAGCTGGGGTGGTGTTTTCATGTTTGTTGATCGTCATAACGGCGGTGGCTACAAAGAAACTTATAGCGAAATCTCCCCTAAATTCACCATTGCAAAAATGGATGGCGTAGTAAGCTCAATCAACGCTGCCTTTACCTATGAGCTTGGAAGCAACCCATTTGGTGCGTTTGATAACTACCTATATGGTGTTGGTGCAGATCTTAAGATTCCTGGTCTTAACTTCGCAAGCGCTACCTTCTACCGCGCCTTCAACGATAATGGTGCAGACGACAACCAAGTTACTCTAACTTACGGTTTCTCTTCTGGTAACTTTAACATCGATGGTTATGTGGATTACTCTTTCGACAACGATGATGGCGAAGATCAACTACACATCAATCCTCAGGTAACTTATAACGTAGGACCTATGCTAGGTACCTCTAACAAGGTTAAGCTAGGTCTTGAATACTCTAACTGGAATAGCCAGTTTGGTACTGCCGGTAAAGATCAAGATGCCTTCAGCTTGATCTTGAAAGCTCACCTGTAATTATTAAATTACCGTGAATTAAAAGGGCCTTTTGGCCCTTTTTTTAATTCGACTTTCCTAATCCAACAATCAACATATCCACTTACTCTTATTAACCACCCACCCTTAATTTCTACCTCCTCCCCCTGAAAAGCGTTTTTCTCATTCTCATCTACACTGTATGTAGCAGTTATTAGCCTATAAATGTGAAACTTGGAGCGAGCTATGAAAAAAGTTCTTTTAACCCTAGTGGGAACGGTGTCTTTGTCCGTTACTGTTCAGGCAGAACAGTTTTGGAGCGATAACAGCGTTTCCATTCTCAGCGGTTCAAGCTACGTAGAGCCTTTTGCAGGAGGCGCTGTGGACGATGAATATTCCTACACTACTCTCACCCTAGAACATGTGTCTGGGCATAGCTGGGGCGGCCTATTTTATTTCGTTGATCACCATAGTGGCTCTGACAATACCAGTAGCTACATTGAAGTAAGCCCAAAATACAACCTAATGAAAATGGAAGGCATGGTGAGTTCGGTTAATCTGGCATACACGCTGGAAACTGGTGGCGCCACAGACAACCACTTGTTTGGTGCCGGTGCCGACTTGAAAGTCCCAGGCATGGACTATTTTGGGGTAACATTTTATCGGGCCATGAATGATGGTGAAGACATGGACGACAACCAAATCACAGTGGTTTACGGCTATTCTAATGGGGACATCACTGTGGATGGTTTCATGGATTACTCCTTCGCCAGCGACAATGATAACAGCGAAGATAACATGCACCTAAATCCACAAATAACTTACAACCTAGCGCCCATGCTGGGGTTTAAGAACAAATTTAAGGTGGGCATTGAATACTCATACTGGGGCGCCAAGTACGGGGTGGATGGAGCAGACCAAAGCGCCATTAGCCTATTACTCAAAGCGCATCTGTAAGTATTTGTTAACACAGTGACAATAAAGGGCCCATGGGCCCTTTTTTTGTCTCAATATTTTTGAACATAGACACTTCTGTTATATGATAAGGCCATCGTGACTTGAAGGCTGAACCCAGAGTGACCAGTAATAAGAAGTACAAAGTTGGCGCCATCCGTGAGCGCAACAGTGATCGCATATTAATCGCCGCCGAAGAAGAGTTTGTATTGCACGGCTTCAAGGGCACGAGCATGCAATCCATTGCCGATCGCGCCGACCTGCCCAAGGCCAATATCCATTATTACTTCAAGAACAAAACCAATCTGTACCAGGCCGTACTTGAGAACATCATGACCGCCTGGAACGAAGTACTGGCCGACATGAATGAAGACAGTGATCCGGCCACCGTGCTCACTAAGTTTATCCACTCCAAGATGCAGCTTTCCTATACCAACCCCAATGGCTCCAAAATATTTGCCATGGAGATCATTCAGGGAGCGCCTCACTTAAGAGAATACATCAGCCAGGACATGCGCATCTGGGTGAAAGAAAAAAGTGCCGTCATTGAGAGTTGGATCGCCCAGGGCAAGATGCGTGCGGTAGACCCGACACAATTGATTTTTATGATCTGGGCCACCACTCAGCATTACGCTGATTTTAATACCCAGGTATTAGAAGTAATGAATCGCCGTGAATACGATGACGATGGCATTCAGAACATTACTCATTTTTTAACCGACATGATCTTAACCGGTTGCGGATTAACGGCTCCCGAGCCAGCTTAAAAAGTTACTGAGCCTAGAAACTTGCTCCTGCAGTTTCTAGATACCGTCCATCCATGGACATAAAAAAGGGCCAATCAGTAAAACTGATTGGCCCTTTTTTATGCTGTTATTGAGCGGTTAAGAACTCTGCTGAGCGCTCTCTTCCACTGCTGCCTCTAACTCATCTTCACCCATGTGTTTGGGCAAACACACATTAAGAATGATGGCGGTTAAACCACTGGTGGTTACAGCTGAGCCAAAGATACTCTGCACTATTTTAGGCATCTCTTTTAAAACATCCGGCACCATGGCCACACCTAGGCCTAATCCAAACGACACTGCCATGATCAACATAGTACGACGATCAAGTTCCAGAGTAGCGAGAATACGAATACCGGCTGCTGCTACGGTACCAAACATGACAAGCGTTGCCCCACCCAATACAGGCTTAGGCATTTGCTGAAATATACCACCAACCACAGGGAACAAGCCCAATATAATCAGAATGGCCGCCGCCCAAAATGCCACGTAACGACTGGCGGTACCGGTTAACTGAATCACGGCATTATTTTGGCTAAAAGTGGTGTTAGGGAAAGTACTGAAAGTTGCCGCAATTAACGAGTTAACACCGTCGCCCAATACACCGTTTTGAATGCGCTTCTGGTAAACAGGGCCAGTAATAGGCTGTTTGGACACCATGGAGGTAGCGGTTAAATCGCCAGCGGTTTCGATGCAGGTAATTAAATAAATTAATGCAACTGGAATGAAGGCGGCCAAGTCAAACGACAATCCGTATTTAAGCGGCATTGGCAATACCATAACATCAACATCGGAAAGCCCGGAGAAATCCACCTTACCCATGTACATGGCAGCGAAGAAACCAGCGATCAAACCAAAGAAGATAGCCCCAGAGCGAATGTAAATATTTTTGTTCTGGTTTAATACCACTATGGTCACCATCACAAATAGACCCAGCCCTAGGTTTTGCAGGCTACCAAAATCGGCGGCTTTAAATCCACCGGCCAAATCTGTCATGCCCACTTTAATGAGGTACAAACCAATAGTGGTGATAACGATACCGGTAACCAGCGGGGTAATAATATTTTTTAACTTATGCAAAATACGGCTTAAAAATATTTCTACAAAGGCACCAAAAAAACATATACCAAAGATTAAGCTGAGTATTTCGTCCGGGCCACCGCCCTTGGCTTTGGCAATAAATCCCGCCGCTAATATAGAACTTAAAAAGGCAAAGCTGGTGCCTTGAATGGCCACTAACCCTGAGCCTACCGGACCAAAGGTTTTGGCTTGAATAAATGTGCCCACGCCCGAAACGATTAAGGCCATGGATATTAAATAAGGAATTTCACTGCCCAGGCCCAATACACCGCCTATGATAAGGGTAGGGGTAATGATGCCCACAAAACTGGCCAATACATGTTGCAACCCGGCTAAAAAAGCCTGAGGTGCGGGGGGCTTATCGTCTAAGCCATAAACAGTTCGGATGATCGAGTCATACATTTTCTCCGTTTTTATTTTCAGTATGAGTGCTATGCAAAATCATAACCACTTAGTCAGTTTAAAGCATTTTTTAAGCGGACATAAGTAAATAAGCGTACAAAATGGGCCAACTTTGATGTTTTATAGGGGGGGGAATGTGGAAAGAGGACAAGTTACAAATATTATTCTACGCACCAAAATGATGACCTACTGGTCAGGCTTTGCTAATATGGTGCAGTTGCTCTGGCAGATTAACACGCGAGTCACTGCCATGTGCCTATGATGATTTAAATCTTGGGTGCGTGGTCATTTATTGTCCGTGCACCCGTAATATGAGTGCATGACATGACCCAAGAAAATTTTTCCTCGCAATCTGTAATGTGGATAAAAACACCACAGGCTATTTACACCGCCAACCAGCAAGATGCCAGCAATGGGGTTTTAATAAAAGGCAATACCATCATTGAACTGGTGGCCACAGGATGCCAACCCACTCTTCCCTATGACCAAGTATTTGATGCCAGTAATCACGTAGTCATGCCCGGCATGGTGAATACCCACCATCACTTTTATCAAACCCTGACCCGAGCCTGCCCACCGGCCCTCAATAAAAAACTATTCCCCTGGTTGCAAACTCTTTATCCCATCTGGGCACAATTAACCCCCGAGCAACATGAGGTGGCCACCGAGCTGGCCATGGTGGAATTATTATTAAGTGGCTGCACCACGGTAAGTGATCACCATTATTTATTTCCGCAAACTTTAAGCCAGGGCATAGACCAACAAGTAAACGTGGCCAGAAACTTGGGCATGCGCGCCACCTTCACCCGCGGTTCCATGAGCTTGGGTAAAGATCAAGGCGGATTACCTCCCATGTCGGTGGTGCAATCTGAACAGACCATCATGGACGACAGTGAACGTTTAATTAAAAGCTATCACCAAAAAGATGACCTTATTGAAATAGCCTTAGCCCCCTGCTCGCCATTTTCGGTGACCCAGGATTTAATGAAAAGCACCGCACAGCTTGCCAAGCAATATGACGTAAACATTCATACTCACCTGGCGGAAACCGAAGACGAAAACCAGTTTTGCCTGGAGATGTTTGGTTTACGACCACTTGATTATTTAGAGAGCGTGGGTTGGATGCATGATAAAACCTGGCTGGCCCATGGCATTCATTTTAACGATGACGAAATTAAGCGTTTGGGAAAAAGTCGCGTGGGTATTTGTCATTGCCCTTCTTCTAATATGGTATTGGCATCGGGCATTTGTCGAGTTAACGAATTAAAAGCCGCTGGTGTGCGGGTAGGATTAGGGGTGGATGGTTCGGCCTCTAATGACCACAGTAATCTTATGCAAGAAGTGAGACAAGCCTTGTTAATTCAGCGCCTGCGTTATGAGGCCGATGAATTTACTCACCTGGATGCGCTTGAGCTTGCCACCGCTGGTTCGGCTCAAGTATTAAACCGGGGGGACATAGGGCAACTGGCAGTGGGCATGAAGGCCGATATTTCCCTTTATAAACTGGACGAACCCAGGTTCAGCGGTAGCCATGACCCGTTGGCGGCTATGGTCTTGTGCGGTGCTTATAAGGCTGACGCGGTGATGATTAATGGCCAGTGGAAAGTGAAAGACGCACAGTGGTTAGCCGGGGATTTGGCTGAGTTAATGGACCGTCATGGCCGTGCGGCTAAAACCTTGTTTAAATCTGCTGGTTATTAAACTGTAAGAGGCTGCTGCATACCTACATGGACGTAGGCAGTAGGGCAATGCAGCAGCAATTGCCGAGGCGACAGGTGTCGGCAGTTGGAAATTGCCTGCAACACTGGTCGCCTGCAAGCAGCCTCCTACAAAAATAATGTATCAAATAAAACTGCCAACAATCATTACTTAGTGCTTGGACTTATATTTTTTAATTAAAAGCACTGCCACACTAGCCACAATAATACTGGCCAAAATTGATTCAATACCAAACCCAGCAACAGACCACTGAGCACTGTCCCACATTAGGTGCTTGCCATGACCTTCATGAGCCATTGCTAAAGCGGGTAAAAAGGTGGCGATTAAAACCAATAAATTTTTCATTCTTTAATTCCTGTTTTCTAAGTTTATGCCGTGGCTAAGGCTGAATATTCTTGTGCTATGGTGTCGCTATTACGCAACATGCCCTGTTCAATAATGAACTCCACTATGCGCTGTACACCTTTTCCACTTTCCACATTAGCCATCACAAACGGCCGCTCACCGCGCATCTTTTTAGAGTCGCGATCCATCACCTCAAGGGATGCCCCCACGTGCTGCGCGATATCAACCTTGTTAATCACCAGTAGATCAGACTTGGTAATACCCGGACCACCCTTACGGGGGATTTTATCCCCGGCGCATACATCTATCACATACAAGGTTAAATCTGAAAGCTCCGGGCTAAAGGTGGCCGACAAGTTATCACCACCACTTTCAATTAATACCAACTCCAATCCGTCGTGACGGTCTTGCATTTCTTTCACCGCCGCCAAATTCATGGAGGCATCTTCACGAATGGCGGTATGAGGGCAGCCACCGGTTTCCACACCCATGATGCGCTCTTCTTCAAGCGCCTTATTGCGAATTAAAAACTGCGCATCTTCCTTGGTATAAATATCGTTGGTTACCACCGCGATATTGTAATGCTCGCGCATGACTTTACAGATGGCAGTTAACAATGCAGTTTTACCCGAACCTACCGGACCACCCACTCCTACTCTTAATACTTGTTTTGACATGATATTACCTATCTAAAAATACATTAAGTTTTGCCACCTTAAAGAGGAATGGCGAATTTATTTAATGGGTGTTTGAGGCATGGATGCCGAATCAAGCCTCCATGGATGGAATCTCGGCGCCCCATAAAATAAAGTCGCTATTTCTCTCATGCAGCAACAATAGCCTTGAGAAATAAATACTAATTACAATTTACGATCTAAATAATCGAGAATACTGAAACTCATGCAGCGACGACGCCATGGCCAATCCAAATAAACCAGTACCTATGTCGTCATCTTCAATGCTCATAGCCTCTTCGATAGCCAATTGCATCTTAGGGATAAGCCGCTGCAAGATTTGTTGTGCTTGGGTTTGCCCTAATGGCAAGGCCTTACAGGCACAAGTAATTTGGTTTTCACACCAACTCCACACAAAACCCTGAATGGCCAGGTTAAACGGTATATCCACTAATACAGCCGCCAATGACGACATGCTAACCACAGTGGGCTCGGTTAATTCATCCAGCCAAACTTGCCGGTCTTCACCTTGCCCCAAGTGCCATTGCACATAGGCCGAGCCCACCTGCACATCTTCCAGGTACAACTCTTTGCTTTCGCGAAAACACAACAGTTCTTGATTCCAACGCCTAATACTTTCAAAGTCTTTTATCTGCCAAGCTTCGTACATGCGTTTGTATACGGGCAAATCCAACATGCCTAACCCGTATTGCAAGGCACTCTCTAACCATTGCTCTATTTGTGTTGCATCTTTACACCACTGAACATCCAGTGCATATTCCAGCCCCTGACTGTAAGCAAACGCACCCACGGGTAACGCCGGGCTGGAGATATGCAGCAACGACAACAAATTAGCCGAGTCCTTA
>Ga0209290_1000379_pt1 | contig 34630 bp, 32 predicted proteins | sample EN1Hudsemesocosm_2_FD_184632 | JGI IMG/M metagenome (GOLD analysis project Ga0209290, IMG submission 184632) | Methane-oxidizing microbial communities from mesocosms in the Hudson Canyon - EN10B Hudson Canyon (SPAdes) (version 2) | ecosystem: Environmental > Aquatic > Marine > Cold seeps... | reverse complement strand
CCAAACTTTTTTATCTTTCAGAATATCAACTTAAGACAATCCAATGAATTACTGTCAGTCTCACCTCGTTTATTTATTCGTAGAATTATGTATATTAATAGTCGAGAGCTCGACATGTTGGTTATTGATCAGAGATATCAACTTTTGGAAATTAAATAGACTTTTTCTGAACACTTTAAGTGTTTTTGGGTTATTAAATGACTAATGTAATTCAGCAATCACTTTATAGGTTTCTTCTTGGTATTGTGCTTTTACTAGCACCACTAGCCTATTCTGAAACCATGGAAAAAAACTATTCTATGGGGAGTTTGGAACAAATCCCATACGGTTTCAAAGAGCCCAACGGCAAAGTAAGAGGCATATTATTTGACATTATGAACGAAATCATAAAACAAAGTGGCCTCAGCGCAACTAATCTATTATTGCCACCGAAACGCCTCATAAACGAACTAACTAGAGGTGTTGTGTCATGTTCGCTTTTAGCGGACACACATTATGCACAAATGTTATTTGATATAATTGAACCTATAGGGCTAAAACTTCCGGCAGGCATTTTACCTAAAAAAGGGGTTCAATTGCCGAATTATGAAGGCCTTAAAAATATCACTATAGCGATCCCTTTGGGGATTTATTTTGATGACATTTTTGATAAAGACGAAGCTCTTACTAAGGTTCATCCTCCACAATATTTAAACTCTATCCGCATGTTGAAATATGGGCGAGTCGACGCTGTTGCAGGTGCGATACCCAGTTTGTTATATATTGCAAAGAATGAGGGAATGACTAATAGAGATTTTGGAACGCCACTTATTTTATCTAATCATGAGGTCAACCTTACTTGTCGAAGAAGTGTAAATAACAATGTGCGTGAAGCAATGCAAACCGCCACTAAAAAATTAAAAAAGAGCGGAACAATCCAAGGAATAATTATGCAACACCCTACATTTATATCCCCCCCTTAAAAAGCTATTGGCAAAAAGACACCGTTCTAACTCAACTTCATCATTCAAATATAATCTCAACTATAATAATCCGACCAAGTTAGCACTGACGTTCACGTTCAGTGCCTAGAATTGACAAAGTATGCCGTCTGGTGCCATTAGCAATGGTATGGAGATATGTACTGGGTCGCATCATTGGTCTAGAGAACTAATTGCCAGAGGATATAATTCGTCCCAATATGCACCCTGTTAAGGTAAAAAGTGTTAAACAACAGGATATGTAGGCAGTCCATCGAATCAGATATTAATAATACTTCTTAGCAATTTCATCGTACTCACTCGATTCACGAATATCTCGGATGCCATCCCATATCGCTTCAGCTAGTTTTGTGTTTTCCTTTACAAAATCATGAGATAGCATTAAAAAAAATGGTTTGCTTTTTATAGGAGGAAACACTTTAACAACCTCCCTGAATTCATCAGGATAAGCTTTAATAATTATATCGTTCATAGCTTCAAGACCGGCTACACCTTCAATTCTCCCTAACAGTAACTTTCTCAGATTGCTTCGTTGAGTGGTAACTTCTTCAACGTTAACATTCATTTCTTTTAAGTCAGCAACAACGGAATATTTAATTACTGCACCGATTGACCCCTTTAAATGCTCAAAGTTTTTTCCGTCCCAGCTAAGTTTTGAGTCTTTAAGCTTGTATAAAACATATGATTGAGTCATGAGCTGCCTGCTTAAATCTAACTCACCCTTGTTCATAGGGTAAGCGCCGATGTCTAAGCGTTCTTTTGAAAAACTAGCGTGAAAAATACCGTCAACCCTACTATCTTTTACCATTGTTAGTCCCCTAGCCCAAGGAAACCGTTCAAATGCTATTTTAATATTCAGCTTTTTCTCTAGGCGTTTTAATACCTCTAATGTAATCCCAGGTTTTTTCCAGTCAATCGTTCTTTTCCCCAAATAATATGGAGGGTTAGACTTCACCTCATAAGCTAAAGTGACAGCTTGTTTTGGCACTGACAAAATTGAATCAGCAAATGAATTTATTGATATTGTCGTACCGACGAAGATAAAAAAGCATAATTTATAAATAACTAGTTTCATATACTTAACACCTCTTCGAATTGAAAAACGGTATTATATTATTTTGACTGTCTTGAATTAAATTCCGGATTAAATTTTTTTAATTCGTACTATTAAGCCGAGCACGGATTAGTAAAATTGATATTAAAAACCTACACTACACTAGCTAATATAGACTATAAATTTAGCTCTAGCCGCTTAAATTTTTAAGCACTCACATAATAGACTCATAGACTCATAGACTCATAGACTCATAGACTCATAGACTCATAGACTAATAGATCAAAGAAGCCGTGATCGTCTCATCGTGCCAAAAGTTGACATCGGTCGATTGGCTTTCTGACGTTTCAAAGACAATTTGGCGAACTAAATTTTCCTAAAAAAAACCTCTGGTTAGCAACTAATTGAAGACATCACTTTATCGATAGCATGAGTGTCGGCAAAATTCCCTCTGATTAACCTTGCGAAACTAAGGACATTTCAGCCAGCTTGAAAATTGTGATAACTAACGAAAGTGAGCATTAGTGCTCCCACTTAGGTTTGCTAATAACCGTTGGTTAGACCGCGCAAAGCGAACCCTTATGTTCAAGAGTCTTTTTAATATTTTGGAGTGTAAAAGCGATACTTTAAAATGGTGCAAGAATTCAGTTCGCTTGCTGGATTTGTATTTGTTTATCTGGACTATCAGCTATATTGGTGATGTTAAAAATAATGAGCCATATCCATTTATTGATGAAGAATACGGATAACATGAATTCCCTTACCATTCAGGCGAAAAACACCCATCCTAGCACCCCCTCATGAATTTATATGCAGTGTCTCAAATTGCATATTGACCTGTATAAGCTATATTAATATTTAATATAGAGAAGGTGGGATATATGAAAATGATGAAATACTTTTCTCTGTTTCTTTTTATTCTAGCTAGCACCGCTTCAAACTCAGTCTCATCCGAGGAACTGAAATTTGCAACTCAAGACTTTGCTCCTTTTAATTATCGGATTAATGGCAAAGTATCTGGGCCCGCAGCTGATATTATTCGTTTAGTTTGTTCCAGAGTAAGCGTGGACTGTAGCTTCCAACTATTACCCTGGCGGAGAGCGCAAAAAGAAGTCAAAGATGGCAACTCGCATGGTCTGTTCGTTATTGGCTGGAACAAAAAACGCTCTGAATGGTTACATTACTCCCCACCTATCATGAAAACAGAATACGGTTTTTTTGCACAAGACGATAGTAACTTAACTTATTTGCAAGCTAGCGATATAGCAGGGCTTAAGGTGGGAGTGTTTGGACCATCCAATACCTCCAACTCTTTAGAGAAAATTAAAAACCAGTTGATTGAAAATGGGCTAAAAGCTATTTCGATTGATATGCGCCCAAATGACGAGGATGGGTTTAAAAAATTGCGAGCTGGTAGAGTCGATGCAGTTTTTTCAAATAGAGATGTTGGTTATGCACTACTCAAAAAACTGAATATAAAAAACGTACGTTATGCAGGTGCGCAAAAGAAGCTCAAATACTATATAGGTTTTTCAATGGAGCATACTGATAAAAACCTGGTAGAGAAATTTAACGCAGAACTTAAGGGCCTTTATCAACAAGGCAAAATCCAAGAAGTTCTTACCTCCTACCAAATGGAATCTGTTGATTTAGAGTAAATTAGGTAGCTGACATGAGGAGTAAAACATTTATTAAAATAGTCTCGCGTACCTCGAACAAATATAATGTTCGTTTATAGGCAACTGATTGTTGTTTTTCTTTTGCTATGTATAGCAAAACCGCTGCTTGCTACTGAATTGAGATTTAACACTCAGGAATTTGCGCCGTTTAACTACACTATCGATGGTCTTGTATCAGGCCCAGCAGTGGATACGATAAATAGAATATGCCAAGAAATGAGAATTGCCTGTAAGTTTAGTGTGTTGCCTTGGAGACGCGCTCAGGCAGAAGTGAAACAAGGTCTAGCCCATGCATTGTTTGTTATTGGCTGGAATGAGAAACGAGCAACGTGGTTGCATTTCTCACCGCCATTGCTAAAAACAGAGTATGGATTTTTTGTTCAAAAGAACAACCACCTCGAGTTTGAAAATGCTGATGATATTTCAGGTTATGTTGTGGCTGTTTACGGGCCTTCAAATACCTCCCACTCACTAAGTGAAGTTAAAAAGAAACGGGACGGGACTGGGTTTGAGACAATTTCTATCGATATGCAACCAGATGACGAGTCCGGTTTTAGGAAGTTGGCACTTGGGCGTGTTGGTGCTGTTTACTCGAATCGTGACGTGGGTTTTGCTCTCATTAAAAAAATAGGTTTAAAGAATATACGCTACGCTGGAGACCATAAGAAATTGCAATACTATATTGGGTTTTCAAAGGAGCACACAGACAGAAAACTAGTTGAGAAATTTAATTTCACATTTCGAGAATTACATAAACTTGGTGATATTCAAAGAATTATAAGAAGTTACCAACTGGAAGTGGTTGAAAATCTTGAGAAACATTCAACAATCTATCCACAATAGGCAGATCCGCTTTCAAAATCAAGGTCGAAGGCTCTATCATTGCTAATCATATTTACCCTTCTGTCTGATCTTTACTAAGTCCTTTGAAGAAAGCGCTTGTGAAACCTATCACGAGAAAGCCGTTAATTGGTCGAACTAACGAAAAGAGTACAAAGCGTCCCTTTCCCTAGGTTATAAACCCCTAGCTATGAGTTAAAAGCCATACCTTATACTTTTTCTCCGTGGTCTAGTCTTCGCATTTTACCGACTATTACTCAATCTCGGGACGGTAATAACTAGTCGCACAGTTCAACCCAAAAAGGACTGCTCATCTGCAGAGTTCACGTATGGGGTCTGCCTAACAAACAATGCTGGAAAATAATTTGCAGCCCGCCCCGAGCTGCACACTAATAGTCATAGACTTCTGTAGCCGCTTCCGTCATGTGGTAACCAGCCGTAGCAAACTTTGTCATCGATATTTGAGCCTTCATAATCCCGCTAACCCAAACTGGTGCCCAAAAGTCCTGGGTCACCATAGGTTTTTTTAAACTTACATAGACTATTTGATTCTCTGGGGGCGGTGGCGTATGTACGCACGCACCAACATAGGGAACCAATAGAAACTCCGATACCGACGAGGCGTTGAACTTGATTGGAATCATATAACCCGGCAGTTTGAGTTTTTGCTTATCCAATATTTTTACGATCGGAGCCATGTTTGTTTCTGGTAGCGTTTCAATTCGACCATCGTAAGTTTCACCTTCAAAAAAACCTTGCTCTTCAGGCGCAACCGGCATCCAACCCTCCGGCATTAAATCATCCCAGCTGACTTCTTTGTAGTCGTCTGAGTGTGTCAATGGCGATATAGCAAGCATGAGTAGTAATATAATTCTTAGTGTATTCATTATTTCTCCTAAAGTTTAATCGACATACCATCGGCTAAAGATTGTTTATAGGCTCTATAGCCTGGAATGCTCCCTATCAGGAAACTCACACCTATCACAAAGGCAATCAGTACAAGTTGTTCAGAACCAAAGCTGGAAATCGGTATATAGAGCCCATACTCCTGAAGCAACGGCTGACTTGAGACGATTGCGATCAGGAATAAAAACACCCCAAGAAAACAACCTATTATGGAAAATAATAAAGACTCGAAAGCCAGCAGTATAAAGATCTGATTTGGGCGACAACCTAAAGAACGGAGAATAGCGATCTCACGACGTCGCTCATTCAAACTGGTGAGAATAACGGTGAGCAGGCCAACAAAGCTATTCACTAATACAAACACGGCGATGATTAATAAAGCATTTTCTGCCACTCCGATCAGCTGCCACAGCTCACCTAAGGCAAGCCCAGGCAAAACAGCTAGCATAGGCTCTTTCTTATAGTTATTAATGGCGCGCTGCACACGAAAAGTTTCCATTTTGGAATTTAGACCAAGCATGAGTGCTGTAATTTGCGTCGGCTGTAAGTCTAAGTCTAAAGCTTGTTGTGCGCTTACCGTCTCTCTTGATCGAGTCCCTGTTTTCCAATCAATGTGAAGCGCCTCTATTCCTTGCAAACTCACGTGAATGGTTCGGTCAACCGGTGTACCTGTTCGTTCTAATATTCCTGTGAGAACAAATGGTTTGTCATCATGACGCGCAAAATCGGTATCGTACACACCATGTGCCAGTGTCAATTCGTCACCGAGTTGATATCCCAGCTTTTCGGCAACGTCAGCACCAATGACCGTGTCATATACTACTGAAAAGGGCTTACCTGCTTTAAACGCTAATACCTGATCATCCGCAAAGCGGTAATGCTCAAAATAAGCCTGAGTGGTGCCCATCACTCGAAAACCTTTATGTGAATCGCCTAGCGAAATAGGAATAGACCACGCGACAGATTGATGAGAAGAGATCTTCTCGTAACTGTCCCACCCAATATTGTTAGTGGCATTGCCAATACGAAACACTGAGTAAAGTAAGAGTTGCACTGAGCCACTTCTTGCGCCGACCAACAGATCAGTCCCTGAAATTGTATTGGTAAAGCTATGCTTGGCTTCCTTACGAACCGTATCGACCCCGACTAGGAGAAAGACACTTATACAAATACTGAATAAGGTCAGATAACTTGTAAATCTGCGATTGAGTATGCTTTTAAACGTAAGCTTAAGGAGCAATGGCAGGTTCATGACACACTCTCCTGTTGTTGATATTTGTTATCAGCTCTATTCAAACGGCTTAAGCAAATACTTCGGTCAAAGCTACTCTCCAAACCCCGATCATGACTGACAAACAGAACCGTTGAGCCGCTGTGTTCACACTCATTCAATAGCAGGCTTAAAAAATACTCGCGAGTATCGGCATCCAATGCCGATGTAGGTTCATCCGCGATGATTAATTCAGGCGAGCCAATTAAAGCTCGCGCAGCAGCTACACGCTGCTGCTGGCCAACACTAAGATCTGACACAGGTTTATTAAGTAAACGACGATCAGACAACTGCAGGTGAGAGAGTAAACGATAAGCTTCGTCTTCGAGAGTGCTCGACGTTGACAACGCTTTGGCTTTTCGTTGGCTAGAAAATTCACATGCCAGGGTAATATTCTCAATGACTGACAAATAAGGAATGAGATTGAAAAGCTGAAAAACAAAGCCGATATGATCGGCTCTGAATTGATCACGACGGCTCTGCTTCAGTTGGCCAACATCTGTTCCAAGGATATTGATAAGGCCGGAGTCAGGCAGATTGATGCCTCCTAAAAGACTCAATAAAGTCGTTTTCCCTGAGCCACTTTCACCTTTGATGAAAACTCGCTCTCCCTTTTGAATCGATAATTGAGGAATGTCCATAACCTCCCGTTGGCCAGAAGGCCAGCGGAATCGCAAGTTTTCTACTTTCAATAGCGGTTTATTTGTGACCATACTCATAACTTGATGCTCACATTCTCGCGGTCAAGCTCAAGCAATTTCTGGCCTGAATTGGTGATAATGTGCGTCTCAATCTCTTCTATCGACGTAAAAATCTCAAACAACGCAAGCTTGATCTCTTTCAATGCGGTGATGTTTACGCACTCAAAGTGATACTCAGCCTCAAACTCACTATGTGAGTCATTGTCACCACCAGTATGACTATCATGATCATCCATCTCATGATATTCGTGCTCATCACTATGCTCATCCTTCTCAAGCAAAGATGAAGTGATAGCTATATGCTCTAATTCACATTGTGCGTTCTGACTCACATGAAATAAGCGAGCAGCATCGCTTAAGGACTTCTTAGCCCACTCAACTTTTGCATGCTGTTCGCTTGAATTAGCTTGATGCTCAAACCCGATAATATTCATAGCAGGCGATTTAAATACTAATTGAAGCTCATCTTTTTCTTGCACTAGCATTAAAGTCGCGTGCCCATGCTCATGGGCTGCGTGCTCCTCTTCAAAAGCAAAGGCAGCACGCGCAGAAAGGTTAAAAAACAAAAATACAAATAGACACTGAACAAGATAGTTCTTCATACAAAACTCCAAGGTAAACGGTGCAAACTTGCACCAGAAAAAGTAACAACTTAAAAATGTAAACTACGCGTTACTGGGGGGAGCTCGGGAGAGGTATGTTTGAAATGACTGTTTTTTAGAATGGACTAGGTTGACTAGTCGATGCTTCGATCTTTCAAGTGAAGCGCTTAAAGACATATAACCTAGGCTATATGCCGTGAGGTTTGACAAAATCAAACACGCTTCACACAGAGATTCAATACTATGATTTTTTCCAGGAGAGTCGGTTTCTCCAAGGTCATGGGGTTCAGACTCAGAATGAAAATAGTCTGTACTGGCTGTAGTTAAGCCAGCCGTAGCAGAGTCAGTCTTTCCAATAGCAATATGTTCGCTGCCATGAAACACAGCAACGCTCGATGCAAATAGCACCGTAAACGACAATATATAATGGAAGAAAGCTCTCGAAGTCATAGCGGCATTCTAACCGAACAAAGCAACAAATCAACTAAAGTTATACCTTCAGCTACTAACGAAACCACGCAAGCATCGTAAGATGGACCGACCTTAAGTTTTTTTCAAAGTAGCTAGATAGTTTTCCGTTAAACAGGTAGCTTTACAACTGGTAGATCAGACGCCATTCATTCACAGAATTAAATGACATCAATTCGCTATCAAGTCGTTAACGGCTTGAGCAAAAACGGCGCCAGAATCTTCTTGTAAAAAGTGTCCACCGACTAGTGTTTTATGGGGCATGCCCGTACAACCAGGCACGCGCTGCAAAAATATTTTGTCCAGCCCTCTCATAATCGGGTCACCATTGCTGAAAAGCGTTAGAAAAGGTTTTTCCCATTTCTCCAGTATTTTCCATGCCTCTTTATTCGCGGCATTTGCAGGGTCCTTTGGCGTGGTTGGCACTAACCTGGGAAATGCCCTTGCACCCGCCTTATATTTTGATGAAGGAAATGGCGCGTCATAGGCTCTGCGTTCTTCTTTACTAAAACCTTTAAATGCACCCGATTCGACAATGCGAGCAATTGGAAACCACGGGCTGTACCGAGCGAAGTTTTGCCAGATTTTAAAGGCTTTCGGTATACGGCCTTCATCACCCGTTGGCAACATGCCATTACCCAATACAATTGTGCTGAAGCGTGATTCGTTTTCGGCGGCTAAGCGCAAGCCAATAAGCGAACCCCAGTCTTGGCATACGAGCGTAATGTCGTCTAGTTCAAGCTGGTCGATAAAACTTTGCATCCAGTCCATGTGCTTTTGATAGGAATAATCAGACACGTCAATTAACTTGTCAGATTTTCCAAAGCCAATTAAATCAGGCGCGATGACACGATGGCCTGCGGCCACACATACCGGAATCATATGGCGGTATAGATATGACCAGCTTGGCTCACCATGCATCATCAAGATAACGCCTCCATCTTTCGGACCTTCATCAACATAGTGCATTCGAATACCATCTACATCTAGGTAGTTCGGTGAGAAAGGATAATTTGTCAGCTTCTTAAATCGATCTTCTGGGGTTCGGATGACTTTCATTTTTTTTACTCTTCGTTGCGAACATTTATTACACAGCTGGGCTGTATTGCAATTGCTTCAAAAACATTTCCACTGCCGGCACGAGGTTTTTACTGCTTTTAAGATGTTTGGCGGTCATAAGTAATCCGCTAAAAAATATTTGAATTAGCACGAGTACTTCCCTGTCAGGGATAACTGAATTGATTAAGTCTAATGACTTTGCTTCTTTAACCGTTCTCATAAGCGCCTTTGCAACGTAGTCACTAGCATTGCTCGCAGCAGTTTGTATCAGTGAGTCACCTTTACCAAATTCATTTTGCGTGTTAAGCACTAAGCAAGATTGATAAGCCACCTGTTTTGGAATGTTCTCTACACTCGAAACTAAAAAAAATTTAAGGCGAGTAACCGGTGAATCAACGTCATTAGCACTTAGGAAAGCGGGCTGCTTTGCCAATAAAATAGTATCAACCCGTGGTTTCATAACTTTCTTGAAGTAATGTTCGACAGTGGCCGCATACAAGCCCTCTTTACCTTCAAATTCATTGTAAAGAGTGCCGGTCGTCATATTCGCCCCTTTGGCGATATCGCGTACAGAGGTGCCTTGATAACCTTGTCGCCAGAATAGCTTAACAGATTCATCCATCAGCTTATCTATATCGAAGGTTTTGGGTCTTCCGGTCATATTTCTAAGCACTCTTCTACGTGACGCCATTAGGCCAATTTAATTATATAACACACGTTATATAACAGCCGTTATAAAACAGCAAGCATTAACCCTATGGTAAGCGAAATAAATGTTATCGCGACTACGTCATTCCCGCGGACAAGGTGAATTGCGAAGCAAGAGAGGGACTACCTAAGTGGAGCTGGAATCTATGTACGATCAGGCGCAAAAGTGCCTTATACGGACATCAGGTTATTAAATTTGTGGAGCCTTAAATTCGAACTACCAGCCTGATAAAGCAAAATTTTTACATCTGTTTGGGTGCTTATAGCGGACATGATGAAGACAGAGAAATATGACTCTTGCCCTAGCAGTTTACTTATGTTGCTTTCAAGCGAGTCTTACCCCGTTGTTTTAGAGATTACAGTTCTAAAGCCTATTAAAGAGCGTCAAATAAGTAACTTAACTTCTTAGTACGGCCTGGGGATATCAAAGCAGCGCAAGAGAAACAATAATTTGTAGCTTCTATAAAATTGATAAGATTTACTCTCTAACCACAATGATCAAATCTTAGTCAGAATAAAGTTTGAATATACCTAAGTGAGTACTAGACTTGAGATATAGCAAGGCCAATACAATCTGCATTCAAACAGATAAGGAGTCTCCGCATGTCCAATCATCATATTTACAAAAAGATAGAATTAGTCGGTTCCTCGAAAGTTAGCATTGAAGACGCCATCAATAACGCCATTAAAGAATGCTCAAAATCTATTTCAAATTTAGACTGGTTTGAAGTCATTGAAACGCGCGGACACATCGAAAACAATGCTGTAGCGCATTACCAAGTCACTCTAAAAATCGGATTTAAAATCGCGGATAGTTAACACTTCTCAAGCAATACTAAATTGGTCGACTGACTAAAGCATGTCTGCCATACCACTAAATAACAGCCAAACTATGGCAGTTTTTATGTAGCGTCCAATAACTAAAAACCAACAATATAAATAATCACTGGCTATATTTTTTACTTATCGTATTTATTTTAACAGAACGAAATTAGTGTAAGCCAATAATATTGCTACCGATTGTAAATTCTCATCAATATAAAGCCATCTGATGGTATTACCAATAAGGAAAATAATAATGCGAGCAGATTACCTCATTGTAGGAAGTGGTTTATCAGGTTTGGTGTTTGCCGCGTTAATGGCTAAATCTGGTAAGCAAGTACAAATTCTAGAAGCGCATGAGTTCGCTGGTGGTTTTGGTCACACTTTTAGTATGGGCGGACAGCACAAATTTAATGCTCAATTACACTATGTTTGGAATTGCGGCGAAGGGCAAACTGTGAACAAGGTTTTAAGGCAGTTAAACCTTGATAAAGATGTCACCTTTGAACGCTATGACCCAAATGGTTTTGACCATATGAAGATGCCGGGTTACTCGCTTGAAATACCTTCCGACTCCCATGAACTCATTGCCCGCTTAACGACCTTATTTCCACAAGACACAGATAAGTTCACCAAGTTTTTTGCCGCAGTACAAAAAACCAGTGCAGGTCTCGATGCCTTATCTGTATCTTTGTCCCCTGCTAATATTCTAAAACACGCTAGTGATACTTCTATTACACTACGATACTTGAAATGCACCCTGCAAAATGTTTTTGATAAGTTCAAATTACCCCAGGAGGCACAAACCCTCCTCGCACTACAGTGGCCTGACTTCCTGTTACCGCCAAACCAGCTTTCTTTTTATGCCTGGGTAATGCTTTTTACTGGCTACCAACGTGGAGCCTACTATCCAACCAATCATTTTGAGCATGTAATTGATTCGCTGGTGAAGGTAATCGAAGCAAATGGTGGCCAAATACATTACAACCATGAAGTGACTAATTTCACTATTAAAAACAACCAGGTAACGGCAGTGGAATATAAAAATCTGCTAACGCAAGAAACCGGAAAGGCCTGCGGTGATAAGATTGTATGCAATATGGATCCGAGAAAAGCTAGCGAGATGATAGGTTTAAAACAGTTTCCAAAAGGCCTGCGTAAAAAACTTAACTACGATTATTCACCCTCAAATTTTATGGCCTATTGCACCGTGAAGGGCATTGACTTACGAGACTATGGCTTTGGTAAGTGGAATGTATTTCATAGCAGCCATCTAGACTTAAATACTGCTTTTGAAGATATGTATGAGCGACACGATTTTTCTAAACTCAGTTTTGCCATCACGACACCAAGTTTAATGACGACGAATGAAAGCGATCGGCCTGAAGGCCAACAAATAATGGAGTTTCTAACGGTAGCCAATTATGACTATTTCAAGCATTTAAAAGATACCGACGAACGAGCATATAAGAAAAAAAAGAAGGAAATTCTCGACACGATCATCGATACCGTAGAAGAGAATTACATCCCGAATTTTCGAAAGCATATCGCATTTAAGATTACAGGCAGCCCAACAACCAATGAACGTTTTTGTTGGAGCCCGCAAGGTAACTCTTATGGCTCAAATATGACGCCTGAGAATATCGGCATGAACCGGCTAAACCATAAATCTTCCTTAAAAAACTTTTATTTTTGTAACGCCTCATCGGGTTATGCAGGTTTTGCCGGGACCTTTTGGACAGGGGCCAATTTATACCAAGCATTAACAGGTGCCGCTGTGCTTTAGTTAAAGCTGTTTTTTTTGATTAGCTTTGCCGCTGATTTCTAAAGACTTAATATCTAAAATCAAAAGAATCATAAGTAAGGACTGCTTAACATGGATATAGCAATTATTGGTGGCGGTGCAGCAGGTATGGCAACGGCTTACTATCTCAATAAAAATGGTCATCGCGTAAGTGTTTATGAGAAGCAGGCTATTTTAGGCGGCAATATTCGCACATTAAATAAAAATGTACAGGTCAGCCAGCTTGCACCCAATATCATTTTAGAAGCAGGTGTCGTCGAATTTCCGACTGTTTTTCACAATTTCATGAACTTGATGCAGGAGTTAGAGGTTGAACTTGAACCAGTTGAACTAGGTTCTGCCATTATGCTCAAAAACGGTCAGCATGTACTTTCACCCACTATGATCAAACGTAATATATCGGGTTTACAGAAAATACCTGAATATATCCGGCTAGCTACTGTTTATGCCAATGCAGCCAAGCTTTGGTTAAAAACAAATTGGACAACCTGGCCCCGTATCAAACTATTGAAAAACGGCGAACATTTGTATGATCAGCCCTTGTCTCAATACGTCAGTCAAGATAATGACGGCAATAATTGGTTTAAGTCGCTTGTAATGTACAGTTACTCAATTCCCTTTAGCAACATAGGTGCAGTACCAGCAGAGTTAGCGATTTCAGCTATTCGTGATTATGTTTGGGCTGATTGGGTCCGCATTAAGGGGGGCGTATATACGTATATAGATAAAATTACGCAACAACTCAATGGTGATATTATTCTGAATGCTAACATCAGTTCTATCAACCGGAGCAATAACCGGGTTAAAGTTGTTCTAGACAATAAAACAGTACATGAATTTGATAAAGTCGTATTTGCAACACCACCCGATCAGGTACTCCAAACACTATCTGACCCAAGTCCTGAAGAACTTAAACACTTCAAAGAATGGAAAAATAACCAAGCGTTTACCACTATTCATACTGATACCTCCATGTACGACCGCTATAACATGGCCCAATCTTCTGAATTTGATTTTTTTGAAACAGAATCATGCTGGGGTTATAACTGCTCGCTCAACCAACTTTGTGGCCTCGATTCAAAGACGCACTACAATTTGTCTTATAATCTGGCTTCACTCATTGATAAAAATAAAATCATACTCACTCAAGAACACAATACGCCCTTATACACGGTAGACGCCTTGCATTATCGTGATGAAATTATTGATAACAATGGTAACAACAATACCTACCATGCAGGCGCCTACCTTTATGATGGTTTACACGAAGGCGCGATTAGTTCAGCGTCTGATGTGGCAAATTTGATTGGGTAAATATAGTAAGTTACTGAATGCCTAGTTTAATCTGTTCACTATAAACCCCCATATCTAACGACACCTCCCACATCCAATATATTACCCTGTTAAATTTCAGTGCCTAGCTCCCTATTGACACGACTGGGTTCTTACTTCGACTCACTGCTATACCACAAAAGTAAAATTTTCCGCATGAGCACTAAGAGAGAACGAATATATTTAGGGTCACCCATAATGGTTGCTAAGAAAGCAGTAGCAAATAAATTAACCCGCGCATGCTATCACATGCTAAAAGAGAATGAGCCTTTTGATATAAAGCGCGCTTTCGGGTAAACCGAATATCGAGTGATGAGATCGTTTGGGGTCTGGCTAATAACCCTCTACTCTGAGTATCCGTCACTCGATCCTATTGTTGGTTTTAGATGGAGTGCCCTCAATACAAGCTAATGGAGGACTGGCGTCAAGCCATCTCACCACTGAATAGATGTATTGGGGTACAGATTATTTTATGGGGTAGTTAACTACCAAGGGCACTAGATAAACTGCCAAAAAGCAAAGCCAGCAGCCTTAATTCAGATGGGTGACTGAAGCACTTCCTTAGGAAGTAGCACTAGACAACAAAATCCGGGTGCAGACTACTAAAAATCAACCAAGAAGAAAAGACGGAGTAAAAACACTCGGAGTTTACTCGGCCTATTGACAGCTTACGACTAATGGGTGGCCCCAAACTTTTATATAGGGAGGCTCAGAACGGCCAAGAGCTGATACATTAAAAGTCTGCTTAAAGACTACTTTTAGTTTGCGACTCCGCCATCTGTAACAGCCCAGCCAAAAGAGTTGGTTAGCAGATCTCTGTGAGACTGAGTAGAAGATGAATATTTACTACTTCCAGCACTAAACACAACACTACTCTGCAAAGCTCTATTGCTCCACCCAATCAATAAAGCATCATAATTGGCGGGCGATAACTCAACTCCATCAAACATATGACTCATGTCAGTTACGTCGGTCAAATCCGGAGTGTCAACAGCATTCCCCTCTAAATTCTCACAATCCTTAAATGCGCCTCCCATGGATTGCCATTGGTTACCGCCCCATTGGTCAATAGATAGTATTTTTAAGTTGTCAGTATTTTCCTCGAATACCATTCGAGGAAAACTACCACTAATTGAAACCGTGTACGTTCCTGGAGTGCTGTAAGTATGAGTTATACCACCCGTCACATTCTCATCTTGGGTACTATCTCCCCAGTCAACGTTATAATTATACCCTGTTCCCTCAGTATTGATTTGTATCTGGTTGTCTTCAGAAGCCCCTGGATTATCAGTTTTCCATAAAGTGCTAAATTTTCGAAACACTTCTACAGAAATGCTTATTGTACTTGAGCTTTCTCCGGTTTCATTAAAAGCCGTTATTGTGTGAACGGTATTTAGTTGTGGTTCAGATGCTGTTCCAAATACTTCGCACGAGTTTCCATCAACTGTAATCTCGATACTTAACCCTTGCGGCAATGAGTCTGCCGTACAGGAAGTTAATAAGCCTCCCCCTGTGTTAGTCAAAGTTAGAGTTGGTATGGTTATATTCTGAGTGTAAATTTGAGCGGATATCTCGCCCAAACTAGGGTCTCCTAATGCATTAGTCGGATCAGAATGCTTATCACTGGCACCACCTCCACCACAAACAGTTAAGAACATTGTTAGTAAGGAAAAGATGAATAGTTGAGTCCTTTTAGCAAAGTGCATTCTATACCTACAGCATCCAAAAATAAGGGTGATTTTTTGTGGGGGCAACCTTGCCATATCCACATACAAATATTTATAAGAGCGTTCAAATATTGCTCTAGACTAGACAGTAATGAGAACAACCACTTACAAGAAAGTGCCATTAGGACATCAGGTGTTTAAGTCCACACCTTCTATTTAATAGACTTAGACGGCATCGAACAGCATTTTTTGATGGCAGCTTTGCTGTGAAAACCTGACATCATTTAAGCGTGATCAAGCGACATAAACGCCGACAAAGTCGCCAATCTAAAGCATCACTTTATTCTGGATATTTCAGCCAGCTTTAAATTTGAGATAACTAATGAAAGTGAGCATTAGCGATCATTAGGAAAAGGTAGATTAAGCACTAGAACTGCCCTTAATATGTTTGTCTTTTAGGGCTGCTCTAGCCTGAAAGCGAACACTTTTCTTAAGAGAAGAAGTCCGTTAAAGCGGGGGAAGTTCATGGGAGGGTTCCCCCCAATCAGTAGATAGTATTACGGAGACCGTTTGAGCGCATGGTTAAATGCTTTACAATGCGCAGAGTTATGCGCATAATTTATTTATTGCTAATAAGCGGAGTGTAAACAATGCAAGAACTTTATGATACCAGCGCACCAAAGAAAGCTACTAACCTTAGTATAAACAGCGACTTATTAAAAAAAACACGCTTGATAAATATCAATTTATCAGCGACTCTTGAGTTAGCATTGAGAGAAGAGCTTGCCAAATCAGAAGCTGAACAGTGGAAAAAAGAAAACAAAAAAGCAATTAATGCTTATAACGACTTTGTTGAAACACATGGCTGTTTTGGTGATGAGTTCAGGAGCTTCTGATGCCGCAATTTGATGTTTATAAAAACCCAAGCAAGGCCTCAAGTAAGTTTTACCCTTTTTTAGTGGATATACAAAACAACTATATTTCAGATATTGATACTAGAATCGTAATACCTCTAGGTAAAGCTGAAAACTTTAAGAACCAAATAATGCAGAGGTTACAGCTAGAGATACACTACGAAGACCAAGATCTAGTATTAATGACGCCGCAAATATCTTCAATTTCTAAGAAACTGCTCAAGTTACCAATCGGCTCTTTAGGGCATTTAAAGCAAGAGATTATTGATGCGCTGGATTTTGCAATTACCGGAATTTAACGAGGGTGTAGAAAAATACAAAAATTAGACACTCCCTATCACCCCTTAATAAACCATTATGGCCCGGCATCAACGTATGCCACCTTAAGAGGCCGGATATACGTATGCAGTCGAGCCAGCTGCCGTTTAACAGATTACTTGCAAACTAGGAGGAGTCTATATACAGACATCATGCACATGATGCTATACTCTTTACTTAATCAACTTAGGGAGTGTGAAATATTACTTTCTGACGGCAGCATTACCTGTATTAACAGCATTACCTTAGATAGCTGAGGTGCATTCACACTAATCTTACTCTTAGGTCTAGCTTTCAAACGAGCCCACCCCCATTGGTACTATCAACTGCCGGAGGTCAGATTATAGGCTCTTGTAATGTGAGTTTTGAGCTGCTAACGAATCAAGCTAGCTCCTCAAAGTAGTAAAATCACTTATAAGATTTAAAAATTTCTGAATAATTATGCAAGTTCACTGTTTCCCCAGTTTCTATGTAGTACTTCAAGCCAAAAAGGTGTTGAACGAGACCTTTCCCTAATTGACCTCTCATCAAATATTTCATAAACCCTGGAGAAAATGAAACAAAAGAAGTCATCTTTACTTCCGTCACTTCATCGCCAGTCATATTTCCAATTGAAGACAGCTCATAGGTGGCAGACATTCCTTTTATAAATGGGAGGTTATGCTTTGTCACTACAACGGTAAAGTTACTATTTTCATCAATTTCAGTTATCTTTTCATCGAGAGATAACTTGTCATTAAACTGGCAATGCCTTTCACAATTCAATTCGCCTCTTGCTGCATTGTGCATATAGTTTGAGGATACCATTCCTGGATTATGTACATGAATATCACCGTACTGAGCAAATAGAACCTCCCATGTTTTTTCTTTTGTGGCATTAATTACTACTCTAAATTCTGACTTGTTCATTTTCATATTTACCTCTTATAGCCGGCACATAACGCCCGTAGCAGGCGCGCGTTTTTGCGTCGTTTTGCCTGCGCCTGTTAATCATCTTACTTAGAAAAAGCTATTTTATTCTTATCTAAATCTCTCACATACGCAGAAAAACAAGCCCCCCATTGATTTGGCTCGCCCTCACAGGAGCCACCTAATTCAACAGCCTTTCTATGAAGTCTTTTTACTTCGTCGGTAGATCCAACACCAAAACCAATCATCGTTCCATTTCCATTAGTTGCAGGTTCCTTATTAAAGGGCATAGCAACTGCAACTGCAAATGCAGAGTCTTCATCTTCACCTTGCCAGAATGTCATTCTTTCGGCTGTTAAAACTTGATTAAGTTCTGTTTGTTCGAAAAGTGAATCATAAAATTTAGTCGAAGCTTTCAAGTTGTTTGTCCCAATAACGAAATAGTTCATTTTCATAATTTAATACCTCCTACTGTGAAGCAGGCAGATTATATATTCACACTACTGACAGCGTTATGTCAGTAACGTTATGATAATTGGGGCAGAGTATTTTTTTTTGTGACAGTTCGCTTGGTGCCATTCGAGACGCTGGGAGTTGTGTTGGATTGGCTTAATAATCATGATTTCGATGACGACCAGAATTCAGGCTTTTGGCCCAAAGCGATACATATTCAAGTGACGGTAAATCGCTAGGTCTGAAGCAAAAGTGAACCTTTTAATGCTCTAAAAATGTAGCGAGAGGTAACACTTCCCTCTACTTCTAAATAAACGCTCTTGATCTATACTGTTAGTTACTTAAACAAGTTAATCTAGCAAATCGTAAGATAAAAAACTGGAACGAGCGCAGTCTTAACTTTACAAATATATCTATTAGCGCATATGTGCGAACTGTTTGTGAAATAATTTCGAGGTATCGTATTCACTTTTCTGGAGTAGCATGACACTTTAGTAATATGCACTTATTGAATCAAGGAAAATTGATGCGGACAAAAATTACAGCCCTGTTTACCTCCGTTTCGGCGTGTTTTTCATTAGTTGTAAATGCGCAAGAATGCAACGTTCTGCGGGTTGCTGGAACAAGTAATTGGGAGCCTGTTGCCTATATAAATCAGGAAACCCATAAGCCAACAGGTATTGCATATGATTTCTCAAAAATTGTCGGGGAAAAATTAAATATCCCTGTCGAAGTTGATGCCGATCTTCCCTGGAAGCGGGTGCTCAGAAAGCTTAAGTTTGGTGAAATTGATATGACTGCAGGCATTTATTGGACGAAAGAACGTGCTACTTTGTATCAATATACCTCACCGATTTTTACTAATAATGTACGAGTATTTGTCGTGAAAGGTAAGGAATTTCCCTTTGAAAAACTAGAAGATTTAATCGGTCGTGTAGGGGGGGTTCCATTGGGAGGAAGTTTTGGTGAAGAGTTTGATACCTTTGCCAGAAAGCATAAGTTAAAACTGGAAAGCGTTGAAAGAAGAAAACAATTGGTAACAAAAACCTTACTTGGAAGGAATGACTATTTTATTCAGGATTACCTAGACGGTATGCGGTATCTCAATAAAGCTGGATTGCAAGGACAAATTGTCGCCTTACCATACCCTCTATCGATAACCAACGTGTACTTTGCCATATCCCGAAAATCGCCTTGCCTAGTTATTGTTCCACAAATAAATGCAATCATTAATAAAGCTAATCAGGACGGCACCCTTCAGACAATCATTAATAAATATATTGAATAAAACTTCTTATTGGTCAGCTATATAATGTAAAGCTAACCAATTAAAGCGAACTTAAGAAGCTGGCTATGGAATTGAACTAAATACCCCGAATACTCGCTTTTACTCAACATTCTTCGTCGAACCTGCTTTTATAAAAGGGTTGGCTCTGTGCTCTTAGTCAGCGCTTTTTAGCGAATCTAAAAGGCTGCAACCTTACCCCTTGATTCTTAACACAGTCGAACACACTTTATTGCTTTGTAATGAGGATCCGAAAATAAAATAGTTATCCTTCGATAAGAATATTCAAATACCTGCAGTTTCTCATTTATAAGAATCATCTTCTCATTGTTGTGGCTTTTTTTAATTGGTGAATTCACGTTAACCTAAACCAAATCAACTTTTTATTTAGGTTTGAGAATGACAGTTACTAAAAAAGCCGCGATCATTTTTCTTAGTACTCTGATAGGCGTAGTCAGTATTGGTTTTATATATGTTAAAGGCATCGCCACAGGCAGTCTCTCAAAATGGGACCCTGAAGACTACATAACCGTAGATGCGAATGGCATGAAATTCTCAGTAAATGTTCGCGGTGATAAGTCAAAAACACCCGTAATATTACTCCATGGATTTCCCGAATCTGCAGTTATGTGGGATAAGTTTATGAATGAACTTGCTGATAAAAGTTATTACGCTATCGCACCAAATCAACGAGGGTATAGTTCAGGTGCAAGACCGAGTGACATGAAATCGTACGAATTAGATCATTTAGTTTCTGATGTTATCCAGATTGCAGATAATTTAGGGATAAGGAAATTTCACTTAATTGGTCATGATTGGGGGGCTGCCGTTGGATGGAAGCTTGCTGCAGATCATCCTGATCGTTTAATGAGTTATGTAGCTATTTCGGTACCACATATTGATTCATTTGGAAAAGCATATCGTGAAGATCCTGATCAATATGAGTCCAGCGAATACATACGTTTTTTTCAGAAATCGATCATTCCTGAATTTGTGTTAGCACAGAACGATTATAAAGAACTTCGTGCCGTTTGGGATAGCCATGAAAACGCTGAGATCGGGCATTATTTGCACATTTTTAAACAAGAAAATACATTAACAAGTGCTCTGAACTGGTATCGCGCTAATTTCCCCGCGTTTGACGTTGGCCTCAATATTGGCAAAATTGATGTTCCGACGACGTTCATATGGGGTAACAAAGATATAGCGTTGAAGCGTTCTGGGGTTGCGGGTAGTCATGAGCTAGTCAATGCCGAGTATCAATTTATTGAGATGGATGCCGGCCACTGGATAATCCAAGAAAAGTACAAGGAGTTAACACCTCATATTCTTGCTCATCTTGCAAAGCATCGTTGAACATAGCGTCTCTTAAGCTTTGCAATAACGTGATTACAGTTGATGTTTAATTCGTCAGTCGTCTTTGCTATACAAAGAATAATTATAAGGAGAAAACAAAAGTGACTAATTTAACAAGCTCGCCCTCCACTATCGTAGACTGTGAATTGTGCATTTTGGGTACAGGGATAGCGGGCTTAAACGCGCTTTACGCAGCGACTCATTACCTCCCCCAAAATACGCGGGTGGTCGTTATCGATAAGAATGAAGAAGTGGGCGGTATGTGGCAAAACACCTACAAATATGTACGCCTACACCAACCTCATCAGTTCTTTACTGTCGGGGACTTGCCATGGAAACTCAAAAAAGCACCTAGCTACCTCGCGTCCAGAACCGAAATTATCGATCACATGACAGATTGCTATGCCAAAATTAAGGAACACTTTGATGTGCGCGAATTATTTGGCAGTCAATTCGAAAGGCAGGAAGAGCTAAGGGATCGCGTTCAGGTTTATGTCAGTTCAAATGACGAATCCATTCAAATAAACACCAAACAGTTTATTAAGGCCAAAGGATTTAACATTAAGCCGAACGAGCCGTTCAAGCTCAGCACTAAGAACGTCGTCTCCTGTGTACCTGAAAATCTAGATTTGGATCGAAATCCAGACAAGCCTGTATACATCATCGGTGGTGGTAAAACCGCTATGGATACAGCCTTAGAATTTATTCGACATAACCCCAAAAGACCTATCCACTTGATCGCAGGAAAAGGCACTTGGTTTATGTGTCGAGATGATTTCTTTCCTACCGGCATCAATCGTTATTGGAAAGGTTCCCTTCTCTCGAAGTTAAATAGAATGCTCGCTAGGAAATTTGACGGCGATAACGCCGAGGAGTGTTTGGACTATTTCAAAGAAAATGGCGGAATCAGCTTACAAGAAGACTTTCAATACTTCGTACTTGGACTTTTGTCACGAGAAGAAAATGAAACCATCAAAAACGGCCTAAGTAGCATCATTACCGATTACCTACTTGATGTTGTAGAAAGCGATACAGGCGCAGAACTTAGGTTCAAGAATTCGAACCCGAAAAAGGTTGAAGAGGGGGCAATTTTTGTCAATTGTTCCGGTTACCTCGTAAGAGATATGCCCGAATATGAACCTTACCTATCACCGGGTAAACGCATACTCAGCATTCAATCCTCATCATCGGCCATCGTATTCACAACCTATGCCTCGTACTTTTTAACGCATATGTTTTTCAGAGATAAACTCGAAAACAGTGGTTTGTACCAACTGAATTACCATGCATTGGACAAGAAGAACAAGAGCTCGTTGGCGTATGTTGCTAGTACGCATCTAATATATAATTTTCTAATTTTTACAGAGAACTTACCGGCAAGTGTGGTTGCTAAATGCCATCTTAACCTTGATCTATGGTTTCCCAAACATCGCCAATTGATATCTTTTTTTCAACTACTATTAAATAAAAAACATTATAAGGAACATTGCAAACAGTCTCTCGATCGATTTGAAGCTAAGTATCAAGTGGGTTGCAGACCGCTTTCTCTCATTGAAGGCGATGCCAGTCTGCTCGTTATGGAAGGTAGATCAGATTTGGCCCAGGGGGTTACGGATCAGATAACCGCCAACAGCAGATCTTGAAAACTAGCGCTTTGTGCTCAAAGCTAGATTCTTGTAACCTGAAAATTAGGCCATTCTGAGAATGGCCTTCGAGGTCTGCAAATGGCACGAACGTGCCAATTGCAGACTCCTGGCGGCTATATTTTCGGCGCTTAGAATCATCTTAGTGAACCAAAATTCGAATAATAAATATTCTCTGCTTGTCCTCCTATAGCTGACGCAAATTTGTCGGAGGCAATTATGTCTGCAAGTCTGGCGTTCATAGAGTTCATGCGTTTTGAGACGGTCAGTCGTGACTTTCATGACTCTACCGCAGTAGTGTCCTAAGGCTCCGCTCAGCTAGTAAAGACTTGATACCTAAATCAAGCATTACGATTTGATCAAAAATTCGTGTTTCTGTTTTTTCCTACTTTAATTTGCCCGGCTACAACACTAGTCTAGACTAATACTTAAACAGCCAAGTTGTTGTTACGGTAGATTTTCAAATCCAAAACTCACGAAAGTTCAACTAGGACAAATATATGACAGGGCGCGCAAAGACTCTCCTCAGTGATGCGACGCGGGAAGAACAGGCCGCCTGTATTCGACTGCTAGCATTGAGTGTGGCACAACACCGGGAGAAATGTGACTTCGTGGCGTTTAGGGAATCCGCCGAGTATTTCAAGCCTAAGAGCAATTGCAAAGAGAAAGCGCGGCTATTCATGCAGAGCAGGAACATCGTCGAAGAGGCTCTGGAAATAGTTCGCGTACTTGCCGCAGAAGCCCCGCCCAAAGCAGCGACTGCACCGGAAGAAAAGTTATCTGATAAGCGCAAGCAACTGCGCATCAATGTCAGTGCACCGGTCAAGTTGATCTGGCCCGGGGATGATGAACCTACCAATGCTAATCTGCAAAATATTTCTTGGGGCGGCGCCTCCATCACTGTAGTCAATGCTCGCACTCACTCCGGCGACACCTTGCAGGTTTTGCTGCCTGGCATTAACTCCTCCACTATAAATATCGAGGCAAAAGTACTCAGAACCTGGGAATTATCCTCAAGTCAGGGGGAAGGTATTGCCGTGCGATTTTCTAGCTTCGCCACCAAAGACCAGGACGAATTCGAAGATGTGCTTAAGCTGCTGGCACAATCTGAGGACAACGTAGGACTTAGGCAACACGCCAGACTGACTCAACGCCTGGACATACAATTCGACGGGCCCGATGAGTTACACGCCACACTGGATGATATATCAGCTGGTGGATTGGGAGTTACCGTGCCCGACCCACTACAAATCGGTCAGTCGTTGGAGGCAGTTATAAGCACTCTCGACGAGGGCTGCACGTTGAAACTGCGAGCACGAGTGGTGCGACTGGAACCTGTAAAAATGGGTAATATCGAGCTCTATCACGCAGGCCTGAAGTTTGAACACCCATCACGAGAACTGAACAATCTCACCCGGGAATTGATTGTACAGTTGGCCGGACTACATCAGTAATACGACCCAGACCTGCTCTACAAAAAACCGTGGAATTACAATACGTCCTAGACAAATACCACACATTGAAACGGCTTTAACTGATTGGCTCAATGTCATAATTTGAGGTTATTGGAAAAGAATCGTCTTAATTATCAGTGCCTCCAATTGGCACGAGTAAGCCTATTCGTGCCATATACGGACATCATTTGTTTATTTTATTACGTCTTAAATGTCACTTACCAGTCAGCTTTATTGGTTATTAGGATGGCTGCTTTCGGTTTGAAATCAGACATATAACTTATCAAAGAGATTCGATAAGCCCCCTTTAATTGCTAATTTTGTTCATGCAAAGGGAAAGAAGCGACGTTCCTTAATTGAGGTTATTAATTCGTAAATGCACGATGCAAGACCTGCCCCTGAGCCTCATCTCATGGCATTAAAGTCCGTCTAGAGAGCGGCAATGTTGGGCGAGTAAAAGAAATTTCAAGTGAATGCATGTAAGGGGAATAAACAAGTAATAACAGTTCCAGGCGTAAGCTCGTTGAGATTTAACTATTTTATCAAAACCCTCAATGGCTCCGATGTTCGTCCAGCAAAATGACTAAATTATTTAAAACAAGATGATCAACTTCAGAACATTATTCTTCTAGCTTATCAGTGAAAGATGCTACACTAACAATAAGTGAGATAAAATAACATGATATATTATCTCATAAAGAGGTAAGTCATGAGCATTGCAAATAGAGTAAGATCAGAATTCAAGAGCCTCCCTCCTGGGGGGGTTATAGCTAGCGCAGAGTTACACCACCTGTCAGAAGACAGTAAGCAGGTGGATAAGGCGGTGTCCCGTATTTTTAAGAAAGAAGGTATCCAGAAGATCCGAAACGGGCTCTATTTCAAACCATATATCAGTAACTATTTTGGCTGCCTTCCACCTAAGACCAGCGACATTCTTAAATCGGTAAAAAAACAGTATAAAGCCACACTACTACCCTCTGGAGAACTCGCAGCCTATGAGCTTGGGTTTATACATGATGCCCCAGAAGAAAAGACCTACGATACCGATAAACGCATTGCCACTATCCAAACAGATAACAACATCCTTCACTTTCGCCAAGTGAAAGAAAAAAAACTCACGTCAGCTAATACCCAATTAACAACATTGTTATTAGCACTTGAGTACTTATTTAAAGATTATCCAAAGTTAAATGAGTTACAGAATAAATCGATTAAAAGGAAATTGAACAAACACTCTCTCAATAGCATTAAGAAATCTCTAACCTCTTGGCCCAAGTGGTTTAGAGATAAAATCATACAATTAGTGAGGCCTGAAGGAGTTAGAAGCTACATCACCGGCACCAGTGCCTTCAACATCCCTTATAATGGAAGAGTGTCTGACTGGCACCAAATGGGAATGCTCAACAGTAATAAGTTTCAGATAACACAGAGCAACTATCATAGTGCACCAAACCTTAAAGATGATGAGCTATTTGATTGCTCTGACTTCCTAGATAAACATGAGATCAGATTAAACTCTCATTTTTGTGCAAAACCCAGAAGAGCTGTAAAGGACATACTTTATTCAAATATCTTTATTAAGAAAAAATATCCTTATTTCTTTAGTGTCGATCAATACATGCTCCCTCTATCAGATAAGGACCTTCTTGATTGCGTCGATAAATTGCGCCCGTTCGCAACCGAAGAACAATCTGTACTTCTAGACAAATGGCTGAATGATAATGGAATACACTGAAGAGCAGCAGAAAGATCATGAATTGGTCATGCAGACCATTTGTGAGAGTTTTCTTAAAAAGAAGCTTCCGATGGTACTAAAAGGAGGAACAGCCCTAAAGCTATGCTATGACTTGGATAGGTTTAGTGAAGATCTGGACTTTGACTCAGCAAAGCCATTAAAACTGGAAAGCTCCATTGAAGAAGTTTTCAGCCAGTTGGGTAAAGGGCAGTCGAAATTTAGAAAACCAGAGATCAGCCTAACAAAAGAAACCAAAACGGTTCGGCGCTATCGCGTTACCTATGCCGATAACGTCAATCTCAAAATTGAGACCTCCCTACGCGGAACACCAGACGACAAGGATATTACAGAGATTAATGGAATTCTAACTTATAAAATTTCAGTTCTCATAGAGCAAAAACTGAGTGCTCTTCAAGGACGAACAACCGCAAGAGATTTACATGATGTTATCTACCTCTACGAAACATATTACGATGATTTCGGTGACGAGGAAAAAGCTTCCATGCAAGACCTATATGACACACAGTCGACTATCCTAGATCGCTTTAACCCTGCGTACGATGAAGACACCATTCTGAGCACAAGCGATCTTTTGGGCGATTTGATGAAACTGATTGATCTAGTTGAATCACGAAGTACTGAAGCTGCTAGCTCTTCATAAAGCCCCCTGATTTCTAGAACCCCTGCAGAGTTTTAAGGCTTCGCTAGAGAATATTAACGAGCAAACTCACCTACAGTTAAAAACTGGCGAATTTGGTTTTGCACTTCATCGTTATAGCGCATAAAACCATGACCACTATAGATCATGATAAAGTCATCCATTTCCGCCAGCTTCATACTTTCAACAGAGACCGTACCATCATTTGGTTGAGGTAGCCAAGCCTCTGGCCAATAGCTCCAATCGCGATACGCGGCAATAATGCCAACCGACGCATCAATTTTTTTCAGCTGGGAAATAATGCCATTTTGTTTGGTTGAGAGTGAAACCCCTGCAGGACCGACCACCCACTGGTACCACCAAGTATCGCCAAATTTATCACTTAGTTCAGAACCTTGGTTTGGAGGGCTGAGCATAACAACCCTACTACCCGCCGGTAGCGTGCGATCTTGTAAGAATTGTCGAATAAGAATACCTCCCATGGAATGGGATACAAAGTGAACCTTCTCTGCGCCAGTTTGAACACAGCCATCAAAACTCTTGGACAAAAAACCTTTTACTAAATCAGGTATATTTTCTTGAGTTGATGGGTAGTCAGCACTAATTGTCCGATAGCCGTGTTCTTCCAAATTATTGGCAATGCTACTCATCGACAGACTGTCTCGCCAGAGACCATGAACAAGCACAACACACTCGGTATTATCTAAAACCTTAGATGCAAATAATGGTGAATCAATACGCGTGGAATTGGCCGAACAACTGACTAAGATCAAACCTAAAGTAAGACTACTTAATACCTTGAAAATAAAATAAAACATCGATTGCTTTGGCATATAAACCCACAGACAAAAACATGACCACCAGGCGCCTTATAAAAAACTTGATCCGTACCAGTTGAAACGGACACCCGGTTAAGCTACGTTTCTTATTTAATACTGCTCTGGGCTGAGATAGCCAAGGGCACTATGCTTTCTCTTTCTGTTGTAATCAATTTCAATATTTTCGAATACGGCTTAGCACATCGCAGCCCGATTCATCAGCAGCAGGTTGGTTTCAGTCCAACAGGTATTGCCGGCCACATCCACACGATTGGCGCGCTCGAGATTGATGACATTCATTCCTTTTTCAAGTGCGCTTAATGCGCAACTCAAACCAGTAGCACCTAAAATCTCCGGTCTTACAAAGACTATATCGTGCAACCCACCACACTTACTAAGTATCCAACTAGTATATTACGCACAATACTTACTTTGTCAATAGTAAGCATTGTGCGTAGCCTGCAAAAGTGAATTGCAAATTAACAAGTTGATGGTTAACAGTTTGAAAATTCAGGAATAAAGTAATCAAACTTTAATATAGAAGATTAAATTTCTACCAATGCAATATATACATTTCCCTACAGTGCCCCATCAACTAGATGAACTTTAGCAAGGCTTTCCACAGTGGGAACCAATAAGTCAAACTCATCTGCAAACTGTCGAACCAGCTCTTTTAGTTTTTGAGGGGGCAACTCACCACCAGCTTTTTTGATCCTGCTATGCAGAGCCTCATTAATCCATCGAGGAGTATCTTCCGCCACTTCGTCCAACTTAAAGCGAATTGGCCAAGCCGTTAAATTTAGTATGCTATTATCTCCCCGTACCATACGGGGCTTTGTCAGAGAGTTAGTGAAACTATATTTTTGTTCACGCAAAGGAGTATTTGATGCAAGTTGTGACAAAGAAAATTGACTCAATGCCCAAACTGAGTAGTTCTGCATTCTGATAAAAAAATCACCCGCTGTTTTTAATAATGAGTCAGATATATCTACCTCAATATCCGGGTTATTAATGGCTCGCTTAAAAGCTAATGCACCTATACGTAACATTGGAATCGCTTCAAAACGCCACCCTTCAACGGGGGGGGCTGAAAGCTCTCTTTCTACTGCTATGTAATGTAGAGCCTCTACATCAGGTGAACCTGGCATTAAGTATTTTAAGTTCCGGATAATGTTATCAACATTACTGTATTCAGCATGCTTTCCCAGAAACACCAAATGCAAGCCTAACAATCCTAGCATAGGGTCCACGAATTTTTCGTTAAGAAGATAGTGCACTAATTTGGATGTTGCTGCCTTATTTCGGGTACCCGAGGCCATCGTTTGAGTAATCGCATCAATGTTAATAGCGCTATAGGTTCTACTCTCATTTTCCTCATGCATACCTGATCTGGGGAAAAATATCGTTGCACTTGCAAGTACAAATTTATCATTCCAAATCATTGAGAGATTACAATCAAAACCGGAGGATACATGGATTGGCAGCCAGTCCATAAGCTGGTTTCCAGTTATGAACATTAACCTATAAAACCCAGGAGAAATTCTTGCTCGTAAGCGACAAAAACCTTCTTTACGATTGATTTCTACGTCCTCATCACCAAACACATAAACGTCAGAGTGACCCTCTCTCATTAGGGTAAAACCATCTAGCAAATTGAGCTTGTTTCCAAAGTCGTAAAGTGAACCTGAATCAGCCTCTTTGCTGGCTTTTACTTGTATAAATATAGATAAATACGGGTCACTTGTAACATCACTATTAATTGAATCTTTCGTTTCTTTTTTGCTTAAATAGCTTTGATATAGCATTCCAGTCTGGTTTGGTTCCCCAACAGAAGAGATAGAATATTTATCTGACGCTTTTAAACTAATGGTAGTAGAACCTTTACCTGTGATTGGAAACAGAGTGTCCTTAACCTGCCCAAACTGCTTTACTCTCGCGCGATAAATCCCTTTTGGTAATTTTAATTCAAAGCAGCCAAACTCAGTGGCAATTTTGTCTCCGGTTGGACTAAAGACTTCCGTTACGGTTAAAGCTTCTATTAGGCTTGCGTTACTACGGCCTTTTGCTCCGAGGAGATCAAAACTGACTTTAGTCAAACTGGACATTGATCTCTCCTTGTTCACCACTTATATCTATTACTTGTTTTTTATTGCCATGAAAAGCAATGTACTTACCATAAGGCAGCTCTGCTTCTAAAACGCCATCAAGAAGGTCGTGAGTTAGCACTGAGGTCAAGTTGATGCCTTCTAAGATATCAACAGTACCTACCTTAACATTGAAAATAATTCGTACAGTAGGTACAAGAGCTTTGCAAAATATAGGGTCATCTTTTGTAGTCAATCGAGGAAAAGTAATCTGTGGGGTTTGCGAAGTGCCATTTTGTGCAGCTATTTGCGGAACATATTCCTCCAAATATTTTTTCAAACTACGCCAGCTTATGTTGGCACTTCCATTATTCATACCATATTTTAAGCCTGTCAGAAGCGCCTGAGTAAATATGCTGTAATCACTGGATTCATTTAAGGCTTCATATGCTTCTGTGTGATCCAATGTTGCATAGGCAAACATTGTTTTTTGAGTATTAGCACTAGAACACGGGCTTGAACAGCCAATTTGAAAACTACCGGAATGAGTGATAAGAGACCTCGAACGACAACAATCCAACCAGATCACAACTTCATCAAATAAGGTACATGGGTTAATGTATTTTTTCTCAAGCTCATCAGCGTTAAGTGTCGCATTAGGTCTATCAACACTCCACAGAGCGTGACACATTAGAACCTCTGTATCTTTTGACACCCCATGACCGGAGAAATAAAAGTAAAGCCTCCTTGCCTTCTTATTTTTATCATTCAGCAATTTCGCAAATTTTTTTGCTTCAATCAGCTGGTTTTCGATTACAACTTGATCTGCTGTATCATCCTCGGTTCCTAACACTACTTTACAATTATCTTTATGCAAGCCCCCACCTTCATGATCTTGAAGCCATTCGGAGATGGCTCTCGCATCATCTACAGGAGACGTTAGGCTTTTATTCGGGTAGTGATAGTCATTTATCCCGATAATGACAGCAAAATCATGTGGATTAGGTACACTCATGAGTATGCTTCACCTATACAGATAAAAATTTAGTCAAACTTTTTAGTGTTGGGTGATCTTCATCAAAAGCACCATGGTCAATCGCATGTGATTGATACCCCTCGGCAGCTGAGTCATCTGTTTTGCTCAAAATACGTCTATCCTGCGTCGACAAAAAAGACTTAATGTTGTTAAACATATCGCTCGTATATGGTTTCTCGGCACTATGGTAACGCTCCATTCCGGCAATAGGGTAATCAGCTTTACTCTCAAGTACACCAGAAATGAAATACAGTAAAGATGAAGGGTAAAGCCATGGAACGCTGTTCACGAGATTATCATCAAGTTCATAACTGTCTGTCATGGTATACATTCTGAAAGCCTTGAAATCATCTTGATGATTAATAATATCCTTCTCGAACAGTTCGCAGGTACAAGCAGGAGCCCACCAAACAATTTTGTTTACATCAATTTGCCATTGTTCTTGACGTATCCGGTCCATCAAGTGGGAAACACAGACAGAACCGGCACTATGGCCTACCAGATTTAACCTAATATCTGGCAAAGCACCTTGCAGTTTTTGAATAAAGTCAAACCCCACTTTACCCTGCTGCTGCCACATTTCATCAGCTTTTTCTTTCATTTCCCCCCATACCCACTGACCAATATCACTTAGGTAATAGGTGCGACATACCTCTTCAACAACAGTCGCTTGTAGGCCATGGTCGGTATCCTTAATATATCGTTTGATAACACGAGCGGCTATTTTGACAATTGCTTTGGCAATTTTATACGTCGAGAAAAGCCCCTTAGCGCCTTTCACTCTTGGTTCATTGGCCGAAAATGCTTCGTTTAATTCATCGCTTACTTTAACCTTACCCGGAATGTCCCCCCAGGTTTCTAGAGGGTTCGGGTCTTCGCTATAACATTCTTCAAGTTCGAGCTGAATGATAGCCAAAAGCTCCTCATCATTTTCTTCGATGTCATCGACAAATGCGCTTTTGGTTTTGTTTACTATTTGAGCTTCCACACCATCAAAGGGCTTGCGTTTTTGACGAGTAGCGTCTTCCCATTCTTTCTCAATATCGTCTAGAGAGATGCCATCTGATGAACCGGCAGATTTTGTTGAAGGGCTCTTAATTCGCTTGGTGACAGCACGAATGGCCCATTTGAGTAGCGTCTTACCAAATTTGGTATTGAAGGAGTCCGTAATATTATCCCTGAGTGTAACCATAAGATCTGTTTTCCATACGAAGCCCATCGTATGGTGATTTGATATGGAACTAGCATTAGCAGCATCTATAACACGCTTAATACTACTTGCTCCTGAATTTTCAGATACAAGCCCACCATGAAAATAAATGGTGAGCTCTTTTATATCATTTTCCTTCAGGTAAGTAATAGTTTGGCTAAGTTGTTCAGGCGAGCTCTGGTAGTCTCCATCTGAAGCATAAGCACCATTTTTACCGACAGCGAGATATTGCGAATCAAGAAGTGTTGTCATGTTGAAGTCCTTTTTTTATATTGTTTTACGGCTACTTAAATTGTGAAAAATAAATTATTTAGGCAATAACGTAAGATAAGGCAAAATACTATCAAGCAAGTCTATTACTTTGGTTGGCAGCTGATTCTCTTTTATAATGAAGCTTCGATCAGAGTCACTGTACTGCATTTCATAAGACGTCAAGTCAGTAACGAAATCACTTTGACTTTCAGAACTACTCAGCCTTAATAGATTGCTTTCAGAAAGTTCACTCTGAACTTGTATAAGGAGGTTTTGGGGCAACGTTGATAATTCAATTACCCCTTGATAGGACACACCTATCCCTCCAGAAACTTTTATCAAAAGAGTCACTATAACTTACACCATCACTCCAACTAATCTCCAAACTCTTTTGGTGTAGAGCATCTCTCTACTACCAAACCCAAATCTAGCGGCAGCCATTTCAATCGTTTTATCTGCCCAGTCGATGAAAGTAGCATTGGGATTATTTATTGCTTGCATCGTGTCATACCAAATATGACCGGCTTTCTCCCACGCATAGCCTCCAAGGTATTGAGATAGTAGGTAAAATGCATGATTAGGAATCCCTGAATTTATATGAACGCCACCGTTATCACTAGCTGTATTGACAAAATAGTCCATATGATAGGGCTGCGGATCTTTACCTAGTAAAGAGTCGTTGTAGGCATCACCAGGGGTTTTCATTGACCGAAGAGCCTCTCCATTAATGCTTGGCCCGAGTATATCCTTACCAATTAACCAATCAGCTTCGCGAGCACTTTGCTTATGTTTATGTTGAACGGTTAAGGCGCCAAATACATCAGCAAAACTTTCATTTAATGCGCCAGATTGATCCTTGTACATAAGTCCACCTGAAAACTGAACAACGCCATGAGAAAGTTCATGCCCAATAATGCTTAACTCAATCATATTCGTAAAAATAGTTCCATCACCATCACCATAAGCCATTTGCTGCCCATTCCAAAAAGCATTGTTATATTTATTACGATGATGAACTGTTGAAACTAAAGACATGCCATTTCCATCCAAAGAATTTCTACGATATGCATTTAAATACAAATCATAAACATCTCCAGCTCCGTCATATGCAGCATTTACGTCTTTGTCTTGAGACGGGAGTGATCCTTCACTACGCGCAATATTTCCTGGCAAACTAGAAGAATTTTGTCCATCATAAATTTCGCGCTTGATTTTAGGGGCGGATGTAACAGGCAAAACAGGAGATGCCTGGAAAGAATTTTGTGGGGTAAAACTAATTCTGGAATTACGATAAGAGTCTGAGTCTTTAATTAAGTCAGCAACTATTTTTTTCGTCCTATCATCCCCCCTCATACTAATAGCATCAAGCATGTGAGGCGGTAAGATACACTGTATTGAATGCACGTGAGTCGAATTACACATAACCAAATATCCTATTTAAGTTTATGGTGAAGCTCAATTTTGATCAAACTTACACGTCCTTAGAGAAGTTTGAACCATTTAACAGCTTTCAATTACCCTGCCTTAGATGCGTATTCATATTTTATTTTTTATCAATTTCCTTTAGGTTAAATGTTGAGAGATCTAACTCAATGCGAGCACTATTCAATCATTTAAGCCAACAACATCAATAAAAACTTATTTCTAGGAACTACCCTTCAACTCATTGCTAAGTCAGGTTTTTTTATTTTGTACATTTTTTACTCTTGAACAAAAGTCTTGTCAACATAAGATTAGACTGAAATCTATTCATAAATTAACAAGTAGTCTCCTAATCCTGTTAAGTAGTATTGTTTCAATCCATCAAAGATATATAACCACCTCTGTTATCAATAAAACTAGACTAATTCTATGTAGTCGTATGGTTCAGTAATAAATAAACAATGTAGTATTAATTTTGCTTTCAAGATTTAAAGGTAATTTTAACCAGTCGGAAGGACCTTGAGATTGGGCAACATTATTGCCCAATAAGACACTCACCAAAATGTGGGAAATGATTATTTTCCCGGGTTTAATTCTTTTTATAGTTAACATCATAATCAGCTGTTCCTTGCCCCATTTAACAAAAGCGAACTAACTTATGACTATGTTTTGAATATTTAGTGAGCAAAAATAGCAATAATCTGGATCAAGTTTCTGACTCTAACGAGCAATCAAGCAAATTGTATTTTCTGGTTTTGCAAAAGAAATATAAACTATTTCGACTTAAGAAATGTAGAGCGCCCTCGTCAATTAAAAAACTGGAGATCTGAACGGGTACCATTATTACTAAGGGTACTTGATGGAAATTCGTCCTTATCCGAGTAGAGTACACTGTTAACTTATAAGACGAGAATAAATAGCATTCTATCTATGCACAACCTATGCACAACGCACCCAATAGACAGTCGACTTTATTAACTTTAATAGACTAAGAATGCTAAATAGGTAAGTTATGACAACTGCTGATAAAGATTATGCCAACGAAAAAGTAGCAATGAAACTTTATGGTAGTAATGAGATGGTAGTACTAGGTGGTAATAACGAGATGGCAGAAACAGGGATTTTGAAGTTTGGGTGGTGACTTCCATCAGCTACACCTCGGCACATAAGTCCACCACTGTGGCTGCTCCC
>Ga0209290_1000375_pt1 | contig 34932 bp, 31 predicted proteins | sample EN1Hudsemesocosm_2_FD_184632 | JGI IMG/M metagenome (GOLD analysis project Ga0209290, IMG submission 184632) | Methane-oxidizing microbial communities from mesocosms in the Hudson Canyon - EN10B Hudson Canyon (SPAdes) (version 2) | ecosystem: Environmental > Aquatic > Marine > Cold seeps... | reverse complement strand
TTCTTTCTCTGATCAATAAATAAACATTTTGCGTAATCCTTCGGATTCAGGCAGAATGTCGCACTTTTCTTGTAAGCAAGTTTATTTTCAGCGAATCGATTCATGCGGTGACACTTAACTTGTAGACCAAATACACGCTCAAATTATTAATGAGGTTACGCTTTAATGGCGAAAGAAGATGTCATTGAAATGGAAGGGACAATTATAGACACCCTCCCAAACACCATGTTCAGAGTTGAACTGGAAAACGGTCATATTGTTACCGCCCACATTTCTGGAAAAATGAGAAAGAATTATATTCGAATTTTGACTGGAGATAAGGTTAAAGTCGAAATGACGCCTTACGACCTTTCAAAAGGCCGTATTACATATCGAGCTCGATAAGTAATACGACACACTATTAAATGTGCGATACGTCATTTAATTAGGCAAAAAAAGAGACAAATATTATTTGCCTCTTTTTTTGTGCCTATCATATAGCTAACTTAATTAGCTGCAGGTAATTTCTACCAAATCAGAACTAAGCTGCCACTTCTTCGAAGTCAAAGACAATCTCACCCTTAACCAGGTTGATATGGACATCGCCACCCCCAGCCAAACTACCAAAGAGTATTTCTTCAGCAAGCGGCTTCTTAATATCTTCCTGAATCAAACGAGCCATAGGCCGTGCACCCATTCTGTCATCATAACCTTTTTCAGCCAGATGAGTCTTCACCTCATCATCCACATGCAATACGACATTTTTGCTATCTAACTGCACCTGAAGTTCCATCAAGAACTTATCAACCACATAACAAACTGTCTCACGTGAAAGTGATGCGAACGGAATAATACCATCCAAACGGTTTCTGAATTCCGGTGTAAAGACCTTAGTCAAAGCCTCCATACCATCAGTAGAGTGATCCTGCTCACTAAAACCAATTGAGCGGCGACTTATCACTTCCGCCCCTGCATTAGTTGTCATTACGAGTACAACATGCCTGAAATCTGCCTTGCGACCATTATTGTCAGTCAGCGTACCATGATCCATAACCTGCAATAGTAAATTGAATACTTCCGGGTGCGCTTTCTCGATCTCATCAAGCAATAACACACAATGAGGATTCTTATTAACAGCTTCAGTCAGTAGACCACCCTGATCATAACCAACATAACCAGGAGGCGCACCGATTAAACGACTGACTGTATGCCGCTCCATATATTCCGACATATCAAAACGAACCAGCTCAATACCTAGAACAGTAGCAAGCTGCTTCGTCACTTCCGTTTTACCAACACCAGTCGGACCCGAGAATAAGAAGCAACCATCTGGCTTTTCAACGGACTTCAAACCAGCTCGCGATAATTTAATTGCTGTAGACAAAGACTCAATTGCTTTATCTTGGCCAAACACCAGCATCTTGAGATCACGATCAATATTTCTAAGCATATCCTTATCTGATGTCGAAACATTTCTAGGTGGTATTCGAGCAATCTTCGCCACCACTTCTTCAATATCACTTACATCAATAACATCTTTACGTTCATTTTCCAGCAACAATCGCTGACTCGCACCAGCTTCATCAATAACATCTATTGCCTTATCTGGCATATGTCTATCGGTAATATAGCGATCAGCCAATTCAGCCGCTGCACGCAGCGCCTCATTGGTATAGGTCAGCTCATGATGTTTTTCAAACTGAGTTTTTAAACCTTTGAGAATTTTAATCGTATCCTCAACATCAGGCTCATTGACATCTATTTTTTGAAAGCGTCTAGCCAAGGCACTATCTTTCTCAAAAATACCTCTAAACTCGGTAAATGTCGTCGACCCAATGCAACGTATTTCACCAGAGCTCAATAAAGGTTTAAGAAGATTTGATGCATCCATCACACCACCTGATGCAGAACCTGCACCAATGATTGTATGTATTTCATCAATAAATAAAATGGCATGCTCTCGCTTCTTCAATTCCGCCAACAAAGCTTTAAAGCGTTTTTCAAAATCTCCTCGATACTTGGTTCCCGCCAACAAGGCACCCAGGTCAAGCGAGTACACTTCTGCACCAGAAATAATTTCGGGTACATTTCCATCGACAATTTGCTTAGCCAAGCCCTCAGCAATAGCTGTTTTACCTACACCAGCCTCACCAACCAACAAAGGATTATTCTTACGTCGACGAGCCAGAATCTGCACCACACGGTCCACTTCTTTTTCTCGTCCAATTAATGGATCAATTCGGCCTAAACTGGCCTGTTCATTCAGATTTGATGCATAACTCTCAAGTGGATTACTCTGAGAACCGTCCTCTAAACCTTCTTCAGCAGCAGACTCATTATCCCCCTCCTGCTCAGATTCTGAATGACCCGGTATCTTTGAAATACCATGTGAGATGAAATTAACTACATCAATACGCGCTATATTTTGTTTTTTCAGGACATAAACGGCCTGACTTTCTTGCTCACTAAAGATTGCAACAAGAACATTTGCGCCAGTTACTTCCTTCTTTCCAGATGACTGGACATGGAAAACGGCACGTTGCAAAACACGCTGAAAGCCTAATGTCGGCTGTGTTTCACGCTCTTCATCTGTCGCGGGAATAAGTGGCGTTGTTGAATCGACAAACTCCGTCAGTTCACCCCGGAGGTCAGATAATTCTGTACCACACGCCCCCAAAACTTGTAGAGCTGCATCATTATCCAGAAGAGCAAGCAATAAGTGCTCAACGGTCATAAACTCATGACGTTTTTCACGCGCATTCTTAAATGCATCATTTAACGTCAACTCCAGGTCTTTACTTAACATCTCTCACCCCAGAAATCATTCTCAATGAATATCATATTTTTCCTAATCACACCCACTTATACCAATCTACCGACTTACACTTGTTTCATTTCACACAAGAGAGGGTGATCACATTCAGCAGAGTATTGGTTTACTAGCGCTACTTTAGTTTCGGCAATGTCACGTGTAAAAACACCACAAACCGCCTGCCCCTGTGTATGCACTGCCAACATTATTTGGGTTGCTTTTTCTTCACCTATAGAAAAAAACTTTAATAACACCTCAATAACAAAATCCATCGGCGTGTAGTCATCATTTAACATAATAACTTGATACATAGATGGACGTTTAAGGGCCGGTTTAACGGGAGCCACAAGCAAGCCATCATCATGATGCGGATCACTTTTGGTCCCTTTAACTAATACTAGTCGACAATCTTGGTTTTTACTCATAGTTAGATACGTTTTTTTACATTTCTCTTTATTTGGGGGTAGTTCTCTATTTTGCAACAATTAATAAAATAAAGAAAAACATTCACAAGAATATACATAAAAAAGATAAATCTCCTTCATAACTTTTAAGTAAAGCCCTTGACTCCGATGAAAAAATATTCAACAGTATTCGCTAGGTGCAGAATGCATCAAAGGGCCAATAAAAATAACATTTCAGGCATCTGATTAAACTTTGTTTTTGTGTCAATCAATTCACACACTTAATGTACTTCAATGTACAAAACAAACACGATCAAATGCACGAGACACGGGAGTCGATATGCCTCAAGGTACAGTTAAGTGGTTTAATAACGCCAAAGGATTCGGTTTCATCATTGAAGACGGTGAATCAGAAGATCTATTTGCGCATTTTTCATCAATTCAAATGGAAGGCTATAAAACGCTGAAGGCTGGTCAAGCTGTCCACTTTGAAAAACAACCTGGCGATAAAGGATTTCACGCAGTAAATATTACTGCCGTCACCCAATCCTCTTCCAGCCCATCACCAAATTTGCATTCAGTTGATCATGATGAGTTTATTTCTGTAGACGAAGCACCTGATAATGCCCAGGAACAAACAGCTAAGTGTGACACAAACGAGCAAACACAAGACCTTAAAGTAACAGATAAAACCTTTTCTGCATAAAACGCAGAGAATACATTTTATTTAACTCTAATTTGCTTGATCAGCAGCAACCTTGTACTGATATATCAGTACAAGGTTGCTTGCCTCAATGAAAGCTATACAAGCAAGCCAATAAATCCAAGCAATAATACTGACAACAGCCTCCTACTTTCACTTATCTCTTACTTAAACTTTCCTAGCAGTCAGAAACCGGACAGCGTATTATGCGGGAATGGCGAAAATATACTTACTCAACAAACCCTTTCAGGTTCTATCCCAGTTCACTGATTCTGAACAACGAAGCACTCTTGCTGATTTCATAGACACCCCCAATATATATCCGGCGGGCCGCCTAGATTACGATTCAGAAGGTTTAATCATTCTAACTGGCGACGGAGCAATGCAAGCCAGAATCGCAGAACCGAAACATAAGTTAAGTAAAACTTACTGGGCACAAATAGAAGGAATAATTACCCCAGAAGCACTTAACTTACTCCAAACTGGCGTAACATTAAAAGATGGCATCACCCGCCCAGCCAAAGCCAGCGCCATCCCCCCCCCTAACATTTGGCCTCGCACCCCACCGATCCGTGAAAGAGCAACTCAAACGACCTCATGGATAGAACTCAGCATCACAGAAGGGCGAAACAGACAAGTTAGAAGAATGACTGCAGCAGTAGGCTTTCCAACACTTCGACTAATCCGCACGAGTATAGGACCATGGTCACTTGATAACCTTGCACCAGGCGAACATAGAACTTTAGATGTCCACCTACCCGCGACCAAGAAGCCCATAAAGAAACATCATAAGAAGCGTTCTTAGAAATAATTCTCGGATGATTTTCAAGATGCTTGGATTCTGTAAATTTTCAATGCTATTATCCCATCCATAATAATTACATTTATAATAAACCACACTCTTCTCGAACTTGCTTCCTGAAAAGATTCAAACAATTTATAAAATGAATGGAGAGCCCATCATGGCGATCGAACTACCCGCACTTCCGTATGCAATTGATGCCCTAGCACCACACATCTCACAAGAGACGCTAGAGTTTCACCACGGCAAGCACCATGCCACTTATGTCACTAAATTAAACGCAGCCATCCCTGGCACTGAATTTGAAGGCAAGTCTCTAGAAGACATCATCAAGACTTCAAGCGGCCCAGTATTTAATAATGCAGCTCAGATATGGAATCATACATTCTACTGGAACTGCCTAAGCCCAAATGGTGGAGGCGAACCAACTGGTGTAGTTGCTGACGCAATTAACACTGCTTTCGGCTCATTTGCTGACTTTCAAACCCAGTTTAATGACAAAGCTGTAAATAACTTTGGTTCAAGCTGGACATGGTTAGTTAAAAACAGCAACGGCTCTTTAGAAATCGTTAACACAAGCAATGCTGGCACACCCATGACTGAAGGCCAAACAGCACTATTAACTGTAGACCTTTGGGAACATGCTTACTATATCGACTTCCGCAATGTTCGACCAAACTACCTCGCCGCATTCTGGAAACTAGTAAACTGGGACTTTGTTGCAGAAAACCTAGCTTAAGTTCCGAACTAGCTGAAAACCTTGCACCCCTAAAGTACAAGGTTTATAAGACACAAAAAAGCCAAGATCAATATCTTGGCTTTTTTGTTTATGCTTAGACTTTGTTTATGCTTAGACTATCTAATAACGCCTATTTTACTGGCATACCTTTATAGATATCATTAATTCCAGGCTTTTCTAGCTTCTCAAGCTCCTCAACTTCTACACCGTTGCTTACCTTAATAGCTAAATTGAGCTGCCATAACTCATCAAACTTCTCTGTAGTAACCGCCCTAGTTGCCTCTTTATCTCTCAAAATGGTCGGCTTTAAAAAGACAACTAAGTTTTGCTTTGTGACTGTCGACTTCTCACTTCTGAATAAACGCCCCAGCCAAGGTATATCACCCAACAGTGGTACCTTACTTTCGCTCTTTACAACATTGTCAGTAATCAAACCCCCAAGCACAATTGTCTCACCATTATCCGCCAAAACATTTGTCTTAATTTGACGCTTAGTCGTAGTAATATCAGCGCCTGCAGTCGAATCCTTTACACCGGATATCTCTTGTTCAATTTCCAAACGGACCAGATTACCTTCACTAATACTAGGCGTAACAATTAACTTCACACCTACATCCTGCCGTTCAATTGTAGTAAAAGGGTCTGCAGTACCAGCCCCCGAAGAGGTAGACTGACCAGTAATAATAGGAATATTTTCACCAACGATAATGGAGGACTCCTGATTATCCATGGTAATTACTTTGGGCGTAGAGAGAACATTTGCTGTCGCGTCCCCTTCCAAAGCCTGAATCAAGGCCCCCCAACTCACACCACTATCACTCGAATTACCAACCCCTAAAGTAATACCATCAGATGCACCAGTTAAACCAGTGGCATCAAAACTACTATCATCTGAAGAGTCATTCGCAACTAATGCGCCTAATATACTGGCTGTACTTACACCAATTTCACTAAAGTTAGTAAACACTCCTGGAATGGATGAGCCTTTATCATACATCGCCCACTGGATACCCAGAGCATTTGAATTATCATCCGATATTTCAACAATAGCCGCCTCAATTAACACCTGAGCACGGCGAACATCTAATTGCTCAATAACGCCATCCAACTCTTGAATAACAGAAGGTTCAGCACGAACAACCAAAGCATTTAAGCCCTCATCCGCATACACACTTGCTTCCGTTTTTTGTGACTTTCCTTTAGCACCCTCACTACTAATATCACCCATCAAACCTTTTAATAACTCTGCAAGATCTTCAGCATCAGCATGCTTCAAACGAATAACTTTAGTTTTCCCCCCAGTTGATGAAGGCTGGTCAAGCTTCGCTATAAGTTCACGCATTTTTTCTCTAAAAGACTCATCACCCCGAAGAATCAGTCGATTACTACGCTGATCAGCAACAACACTAAACTTATTTGCAGCCCCCTTGCCTTTAGATTTACCCAATTCAGTTGGCGCCAACTCTTCAAGCAACTTTACCATATCGCCAACCCAAGCCTCTTTAAGCTGAACAACTTCTAACTCATATTTCGACGGGCTATCCAACTCATCAATAATTTTACTAATACGCCTTATATTAGCTAAGTGATCACTAATAATTAACGCATTAGCTGCTGCCACACCAGCCAAATGACCATACTTCGCAACCATAGGCCGCAAAATTGGCACCAACTCTAATGCACGCGCATTATTCACCTGAATTACTCGCGTCACAATTTGCTCAGAAGGCACTTGCTTCATAAACTTATCATTCTGTGCACTCTGCTTAGCATCATTCTGACGGATAATCTTAATTACATCCTGCCCTGGCACTGCGGCAAAACCATGCACACCAAGCACAGCGAGAAACATCTCATAAACAGATGCTTTATTCATGGATGAGTTCGAAACAACCGTCACCTTCCCTTTAACACGAGGATCGATAACAAAGCTATAACCGGTAATATCAGCAACCTGTGTCACAAACGCACGTACATCAGCATCCTTAAGATTTACTTTCCAAGTTTGCTCCTCAGCCTGCACATTCATAGCAATAACGAGCGCCAAACCTAGTAAAAATTTAAAGGGATTCGTCATAAAAAACGCCACATTAAATACTTTTATATTGAGCAATCTATGTCTCACTATCTGTAATGTATATTTCATAACATCCACTTTATATCTAAGTCATTCTTTTTTCCGGACTTATGTCCGAAAATATTATTATCGCAAAGGGTAATTTATATAAAAGCTCGCGCCATCACGAACAACCTCAACTTCTAAACTACCTTGCTCATACAAGCTCTTCATTAAATTCTTATCTTTCTTTACATCACCCAGAGAGTGCCCATTAACAGAACGGATCATATCCCCTTTTTTCAAATTCAGACCTGAAAGCATTGGATTCCCGCCCTGATAAACATAACCATCAGCAGTTGCAGATAAACCAACTGACGTCAGCGCAGCCTCAGGGTTTTCAGACAAGCGTTTTGCCGCTTCATCAATAAACTGCTCAGGAGTATCTACTTTCTCTCTTCGCTTCGAACCGGGTTCCTTTTTATTAGGCGACCTCTTTGAGATTGAGTTTTCTTTCCCTAGTGAGACGTCATCAAAAGCTAGCGTTTCTAACTTACCATTTCGACGCAACAAGATGCGATCACTATAAACTTCTTCAAGCGTTGCATTTCCAGGTAACTTATCGCCTAGCCCGTAATAGTCTGATGATTTACCAATCTCTTCAACTATAGCACCGGATGCGCCACCTTGCTCGGCAGTAAATACACCTTTTAAAACTAACCGCAAATTCGTTTTTGGAGCCACTGTCGGCGCTGCAACATTTCTTTTAACAACTTTCCCGCCCTCACCAAATAAATGAAACCGCGCTAATTGAGCTTCTCTCCCTTTAACCTGCTTCTGACTTACTGCACTAACTTTAGGCAAAGATATAGTTTTACCACTTTCTGGCACCACAAAAAACCAGATGCCTTTTGCAACTAAAAATGCCACATAAACTACCAGACATAAAAGTAAACAGGCCTGTATCTTTCCTATTATCGCTGACTCATTTTGGGACACTATCAATCCTGCCTAGTAAATCATTTTTTTAATTTTGAATACGACATCTTGCTCACGCGAATTCTTCGGCCATGCTTCATTAGAGATATCAAGTAAACGTCGAGTCACTTTTAGCATAACCTCACCCTTCTCATCCAACTTTAGATCTATCACATTAAATTTCGCGTCAGCATCCCTTATACCGAGTTGAACATCACCCTCAGCAGAAGAACTAAGCTCTGCACGGAATGAGGGAAGATTTCGCTCATGCAACTGCCTGCCAACCGGGTAAGCTATATCCCCACCAGACCAAGACGCAAGACCACTAGCAGAAGAAATTTTTCGCTCATTTATATTCACGAGCAAATTCTTAACCAACAGGTCGCCGTCAAGGACCACTCTTTGTCGCTGAAATACAGGTGAAAGCTTAGAAACATCGACATCAGCCTTAACAATTTCTAAAGATGATTGACTTAAACCAATACTTGCAAAAAGCTGCGCCTTCCCAACCTGACTATCTACATTAATTTCAATCGGAAGACTTAAAGACAAAGCATCTATTACGGAAATATTCCAATTAACCACAGACGACAAAGACTTATAACTAATAAGTGCGCGCCCCTGCCAGACAGTACCATCAACAGAAATGACATCAAGACCCATACCGCGCGTATTTACTTGAGGCGATAGGATACTTTGCCAAACAAAGTTAGCTGGAAGAGTCGCCACTAAAAAGCAGAATAAACTCAACAAAAACACACTTACATAAAAAAGAAACTTTTTAATCACCAAACAAAACCCGAAAAGATCAGCCAAGCGGCCCTAAAAACAACAACTCAAAATAGTTACTTAAGCGTCCTGCCACAAGTAAATATAAGCTGCCTAAGCGAAAGTGCTCAATTACAGACTATTTACCCTTGTAAATCTACTTTTATTAACTGTTTTTCATACCGGCGCCCATTGTTAAGCAAATAAGGAACACTTTTATGCGTTAACACACAAAGCAAAATAATATAGGCAAAAAAAACCTGGCCAAAGCCAGGCTTTTCAATAACAAACAGTATGATTTACATCATACCGCCCATCTATAACCTATCCATTTGTTCTTGCTGAATTAATCAAATGGGTAGTTTGTTGGTACCCCACCTCATACCCCTACAAACCAATACCCCTATAATTAATTAAAAAATCACCACTCTAAATTTTTCTGTTCATTAAACTTATACCCTAGCGCTTTATAGCCACTTTCACGCTTCTTCCACATCCGCTTCAGTGTCGGGAAGTCATCAATGAAATCGTAAACTTGAATAACCTTTTTATTACTCCATTCACGCTGAATTCGCCCAGCGTATTGCGCCAAAATTCCTTTCCAAGCTATTGGTAGCGTAATAAATAAAGTATCTAAATGAGGTAGATCAAAGCCTTCACCGACGTATTTTCCTGTAGCTAAGATAACAACAGGCTCTTCTTGGCTAGGCTTTTTAGATAAGAAAGCTATACGCTCTTGCCTTTGTTTTGCAGAAATACCTCCATGCAGTTCAACAACTTGTATACCTCTATTAGTCATCATTTCAGCAAGTAATTTAATATGCTCTTTTCTTTCGGTAAGTACCATTACAGATCTACCATTATTCACTGACTGCTTGATACCATTAACGATCATTTCATTTCTTGTTTTATTACAAACTAGATGTTTGTAAACCTGAGATATATGAGGCTTAGTTTCTGGAATTAACCACTCAGGAGGAAAACAAGTATTGGTGTTAACTACTTTTACGTATTGTTCAAAACTACTGGCAGTTGCTGCAGCCTTATATACAACCGAGCCTATTTGAAAGTGCATTAATTTTTCTAAACCATCTTGCCGTTTAGGCGTTGCAGTGAAACCATGGATATATTTAGCATTAACCGATTTTATCAAACACTCATAATTTGATGCTGGCAAATGGTGACATTCATCTATTAATATTTGCCCATATTTTTCAATAGCAGGTTTAATGTCTATTCCATTACGACTTACTAGACTTTGATAGGTAGCCACATCAACTTCATAAGTTAGTTTATCTTTACCCCCTAATAATGAGCCAACCTCTACATTTGCCAGGAATACTTTTATCCGTTCAAGCCATTGTTCAGCCAATTGACGGTTATGAACCAAAATTAAAGTACTTACCTTTCTTTTTGCGATAAGTGCTAAGCCAGTAACCGTTTTACCAAAACCCGTTGACGCAACAAAAACTCCATTTGATTGTTCAAATAAAGCATCTACAGCTTTTTTCTGTTGGCTTTTCAATTTGCCTGTGAACTTGATTCTTTCTAATTTGCTACCTAAAAATCGTTTATCGCAATATTCAATCTCTATTGCCTGCTCTGACATGATATTGATAATTTCAGCCAAGCACCCTCTAGGTAAAATTAAATAGCTATTTTCTATATGTGCAGCACAAATATATCGACTTGTGCCAATTGTTGATAAACGTAAAGCTTGTCGTTTGTAAAACTCCGGGTTAGAAAATACCGCACAATGCTTTAACTTAGAGGTCAGTTTTCCCGGTAAATTAGCGATTGGAACATATAACTGATCAGCCAGAGTTAATATAACCCTCTGAGGACAATCATTGATCTTAATGCTGTCATTTTCGTTAAATTTTTTCCATGGCTCATTATTCTCAATGCAATCAGGTGCTATTTCAACATAAGCATTTAACTGTTCTAAATACAATTGAAGCTGCGCCTTAGTTACTTTTCGTGTAGCAGCTAATATCGACCACTGATCATTATAAGGAACGCCCTCACTATTGATGAAAACACTATTATTATATTTTCTTGGTTCAAGTTGCAGGGGTAAAGCGATGAGGTTACCAAAACCTCCCTCAGGCATAATATCTTGATTAGGAAATAGCCTATCGAAACAATCAAATGACAGTAACGGATAGAGCTCCATTGTTTTACGAAGCAAGCCATTACCTAATCGTCGAGCATCACTGGCAGTTACAGCTTCCGAGAAAAAGATCCATATATGACCACCATCTCCACTTCTTGAGCGCTCCAACAGATAGGGAACATTTAATGATTCACAAGTAGTTGCAAATGCAGACACAGCCTCAAGCCAGTCCTCTTTGTCAAAATCCGCAGCAAGTAAATACGTTGAATTATCACTTAATAGAGGGTAAATACCTACGGTTTTAATACCTTTTAAATGCCCGTAGATGGCCTTATGGTCAGGTACTTTAAAATTCTGGTTTTTACAATCAGTACAGCTAATTTTCGGTTTGTTGCAAACTTTCGGCTGCCACTCATTCCAGCAAGCAGGTGAATAACCACTCTTACCATTTTTTGACTCCCATCTAAATGGGTAAACATCATTACGCCCCTTGAAATATGAAAGAAAAAGGTCAATTTTAGATTCGGGAGATGCGTGTAAATTGAAGTTTTGAGCCAATTCTGCTTCATGCTGTGTTATTAGCCCTTGCCGCTCATTGAGTAAAGCAAGACGCTCTTCATTTATTAATTGAAGGCGAGCATCTATTTTAGCGAGTTTATTATTATGATTTTCAGACATACTGAAATCTTATCAAAATCTAATTAGAAATGTTTTGATGGATCCATCCGTTGATGAAGAATACGAGCGACGTCAATACCATCATCACTGACTTGATAAAAGACAATATGTTTTTCTACAGGAAAACTTCTAGCACCTTTATAAATTTCACTTCTTTCTCGCCCAAAACTAGGGTACTGAGCAAGTCTTAATAAGGCTGCATCTATAGTTTGAGCATATACTTTCGCCTGATCGCCTCCCCATGATTCAATTGTTGTTGAAATTATTTTGAACAAATCTTCTTCCGCTAAAGGAGATAACCTATAGTTTGGCATTTGCATCCTTACTTGTAGGCTCTTTACCCGTAGAGAGTAAAGCCTGTTCAAATATATCCATTACATTACGGTTTGATGACTCGCCAGCAGCCAATTGCTCAAAACCTTTAGATACTTCTTCGCGTAATATTTCAAGTTGCTGACTTTTAGCAACGTCTTTTTCAAATAATAACCTTAACCCATCACGGATCACTTCACTTGCCGAGGTATATAAACCATCAGACACTTTTTCAGTAATTCTTCGCTCGAACTCTTTACCTAAAGTAATATTCATAATTAGTACTCCAACAACTACACACTCACATTATGCTCATGATATGCGCATACTTCAAGTTAATGATAAGTGAGCAACAAAAGAAAAAGCCCGAATATTTCTATCCGGGCTTTCGCTAAAATGAGGAGTTTACGCCACAATTTTTACATCATGCCGCCCATACCGCCCATGCCGCCCATATCAGGCATAGCAGGTGCAGCGCCACCCTCTTCAACAATGTCAGTTATCATACACTCTGTCGTAATCATTAAACCAGCTACTGAGCCTGCTGATTGCAGTGCCGTACGAGTCACTTTAGCTGGATCAAGGATACCCATCTCTAGCATATCACCGTACTCGCCCGTTGCAGCATTGTAACCAAAGCTACCTTCGCCTTGCTTAATCTTGTCCGATACAACAGAACCTTCTTCCCCTGCATTTTCAACGATTTGACGTAAAGGCGCTTCCATCGCACGACGAAGAAGGTTAATACCAACAGTTTGATCTTCATTATCACCTTCAAGCCCTTCAATTGACTGAAGCGCACGAATTAATGACACACCACCACCGGCAACCACACCCTCTTCAACCGCTGCACGTGTTGAATGCAACGCATCTTCAACACGAGCCTTTTTCTCTTTCATTTCAACTTCAGAACCTGCACCAACCTTAATAACCGCTACACCGCCAGCTAATTTTGCAACACGCTCTTGTAGTTTTTCACGATCATAGTCTGAAGAGCTATCTTCAATTTGCTTACGAATTTGAGCAACACGACCTTCAATATCTGATACTTGGCCCGCACCATCAATAATAGTGGTATTTTCTTTACTGATATTAACGCTTTTCGCCGTACCCAAGTGATCTATAGTTGTCGTCTCTAACGACAAACCAACCTCTTCAGAAACAACCGTACCACCTGTCAGAATAGCGACATCCTGAAGCATTTCTTTACGACGATCACCAAAACCTGGCGCTTTAACAGCTGCAACTTTAACAATGCCGCGCATATTGTTAACTACCAATGTAGCCAATGCCTCGCCTTCGATATCTTCAGCAATAATCAATAAAGGCTTGCTTGCTTTTGCCACACTTTCAAGTACTGGCAACAGCTCACGGATATTTGATATTTTCTTATCAACCAACAAAATAAATGGGTGATCTAACTCTGCACTCATATTATCTTGGTTATTAATGAAGTAAGGTGAAAGGTAACCGCGATCAAACTGCATACCTTCAACAACATCCAGTTCGTCTTCGAAACCATTACCTTCTTCAACAGTAATAACGCCTTCTTTACCGACTTTATCCATCGCTTCCGCAATAATGTTACCGACTGAAGAGTCACTATTTGCAGAGATAGTACCTACCTGAGCAATTGCTTTAGTATCTTCACATGGACGAGCAAAACCTTTAACAGCTTTAACTGCAACCTGTACACCCTTGTCGATGCCACGCTTAAGGTCCATTGGATTCATACCGGCGGCAACCGCTTTCAAGCCTTCATTAACAATTGCTTGTGCTAAAACTGTTGCTGTCGTAGTTCCATCACCCGCTGCATCATTAGTTTGCGATGCAACTTCTTTAACCATTTGTGCGCCCATATTTTCGAACTTATCTTTTAGTTCGATTTCTTTCGCAACAGAAACACCATCTTTAGTGACTGTTGGCGCACCAAAAGACTTATCCAATACAACATTACGACCTTTAGGGCCTAAAGTAACTTTAACAGCGTCTGCTAAAATATTTACACCGGCTAACATACCTTGACGAGCCGAATCACCAAATTTTACGTCTTTAGCGCTCATAATTTTTTCCTAATTTATTTTCTGACTATCAATAGCTATACGCTTATTAATAGCATTAACCTAATAGATAGATACGGGAAGATTCTCAGCAATAGCTATAATTAACCTTCACCGATTAACCTTCACCGATTAACCTTCACCAATTAACCTTCAATAATGCCGTACAGCTCACTTTCACTCATAATTAATAGCTCATCACCATCAATTTTAACTGTATTGCCAGAATACTGACCAAACACCACGGTATCGCCAACTTTTACAGCCAATGCTTGTACATCACCGTTATCTAATACTTTACCTGTTCCCACAGCAATGATTTCACCTTGCGATGGTTTTTCAGTCGCAGTACCCGGTAGTACAATACCACCCGCACTAGTGGTCTCTTCTTCTTTACGGCGTACAACAACACGATCGTGTAATGGACGGATTTGCATCTTAATGATTCTCCTAATAGGTTTTCAATCCGAGAATAAACTCGCTCTATATTTCTAAAGCGCTATTATTTAGATAATTAAACATTTAGACAATTAAAACAGTTACTTATGACAAATAACTTTACTTTCAATTGTCAAGTGACTCTATAAATGGGGGTAATGATTTGCTTTTCAAGCGCCTTATTCATCTTTTTCTGCTTTCGTTTCGAGCTTAGACCTTAATGTATCACTCGATACATCCTGAAATTCACCTTCAATAACGCCAGATTTATCACCTGCAGACCGTCTTGCACTTGCTGAAAATGGATTAACCTCAGGACCTGAGTTCTTTGTTTGATAAGTGGTTTGCGAATAAAAAGAGGCCTGCTGACTATTTTCTAGCACTTTTTGAAACAAAATTTTTGCAATTGAACTACGCAAGCCAGGCGTCAACAATATAAAGCCGATAGCGTCAGTCACAAATCCTGGTGTCAGTAAAAGAGCGCCTGCCACTGCAAGCATTAAACCTTCCCCCATTTCAGCTACCGGCATTTGACCCGTTTGCATTTTCTGATTTGCCTTCATAAAAGTACTTAGGCCTTGTTTCTTTAATAACGAAACACCTATCACAGCCGTCAATAACACCAACAACACAGTATAAAATGCGCCAATAAAGGACCCTACTTCAAGTAGCACAAGCATTTCGATAATAGGAACTGTCAAAAAACATAAGAATAAGATGCGCATAATGCCTCAGAATAAGATGTGATATTTTAAAAAAGTTGCGGCTTAACAAAATAAAAAGCCTGTTATGATGTAAGTACTCAAATAAGCTAAGTCATAATGTAGTCTTTTAAATGCAGTACCTTAAACACAGCACTTTAATAAAACCCATAATTATTAGAGTCAATTTTAACCAAACTAAGTTAAAACCAAACCCTAAAAGAACCACCAAACATTTACAATATATACGGGCAAAAAATGATAATTCAAGATGCAGTAATAGCCATCACGGGCGGCGCACAAGGCCTAGGAAAAGCAATGGCACTAGGACTGGCCAGAAAAGGCGCAAATTTAGCACTGATCGACATGAATCAGGAACACCTGACACAAACCCAAGCTGAGTGTGAAGCATTGGGCGCTCAGGCACGAACCTACCTTTGTGACGTTTCGGTCGAAAGTATGGTTGAAAATACCTTCCAAAAGGTCATTGAGCATTTCGGTAAACTTGACGGTTTGATCAATAACGCAGGCATTCTCCGAGACGGTTTACTACTAAAAGTAAAAGATGGCCAAATTCAGAACAAGCTTTCCCTAAAGCAATGGCAGTCTGTCATAGATGTAAACCTAACTGGCGTTTTCCTTTGTGGCCGGGAAGCGAGCATAAAAATGATTGAAAGCGAACGCAAAGGCTGCATCATTAATATATCCAGCATCGCGCGTGAGGGTAATATCGGACAAAGTAATTATAGTGCAGCCAAAGCCGGTGTAGTCGCCCTAACTGTCACATGGGCAAAGGAGTTAGCACGTTATGGTATTCGATCAATGGCGATCGCACCAGGATTCATAGAAACCGAAATGACGGCAAGCATGAAACCTGAGACACAAGCTTTCATGAAGAACATCATTCCTTTAGGTAAAGCAGGGCTACCAGATCACATAGAGCAAAGTGTCATTCACATTCTAGAGAACGACTATTTAAGTGGCCGTACTATTGAAGTGGATGGCGGCTTAAGAATCTGACACAAACAATATGTATATAAGAATAAAGTCGTATGCAAACTTCCTCTGAAGAAGCTAGACAAGCTATCATCACCGTTCTCGCAAGCATACCTTGCGGGTATGTGTGCACCTATGGGACCGTAGCTAAACTCGCCGGCCAGCCTGGTAAAGCAAGACTGGTAGGCTACATTTTAAAACATTTACCCGAGTCCTCAAATATACCCTGGCATCGCGTTATTAATAGCCAGGGACTCAGCTCATTCCCCGTCGATACAGATAAATATTTACTGCAAATATCAAAGTTAAGAAGCGAAGGCATTCGGACATCTACCGGAAGAATCTCCTTAAAAGAATATTTATGGCTAGCAGGTTAATCACCCTTCTAATACAAAAATCATTTAAATTCCCAGCGCATCACAGAAAAATAGTCTAGATTTATATAGATCAGCTCTAAATAACCGGCCGAATCACAGGGATTCCTTTTTAAAAAGCACCGTATTTTATGCAAACAATGAATAGCCACTTTCTATTTGAAGATACTCCAATACTACAACGCGCTATTAACGGGAAAATTTGACTTTGCCTTACCAGATAACAGCTACACAATTTAGTCAATACAAGATAAGCCAACGAATAAAACGGAAAACATGAAGTACCACCAGTTAATGCAAACACAAATCAATAAATTCCTTTCAGGAGAAGCTGAAGGCTACCCTCTGGAACCCTTCTTAGAAGCCGTAAATCATGTTTTTGAACAAGCAGACCAAGACAGAGAGCAGTTGCAAAAATCGATTGAACTCACCTCTGATGAGCTAAGAATCAGAAACACCGAGTTAGAGCAGCAACTCAAAGAACTGAAAAGCACCCAATTTGCATTAAAAGAATCTCATGCTTTATTACACGCTAGTCTGGCCTCTAGTCATGAGGCTTTATTGGTTTTAGATTTAAAAGGCATAGTTAGACTTTACAACCCCAACTTTTGTGAAATGTTTCAGATTGACACAGATAAGCGTCAGATAAATTCTTTAGATGATTTTTTAGACGCTACCAGTTTACTTATTTCCAAGCAGAGCAAACTGCCATCCGAGATTCAACAAACCTTAACTAAACCAACATATCAATCAGTTTGCGAGTTCAAAACCCGCTTTAGCAGAACGATCGAAGCCTACTCAAACCCACAAAGAAAAGGCTCAGAAATCATTGGCCAAGTGTGGAGTTTTCGAGATATAAGTGATTTAAAGCTCAAAGAAGAAGAGGCAAGACATCGGGCTTACCATGATTTATTAACCGGCCTACCTAATAGACGTCTATTATCATCAAGGCTCGACAACGCATTACTCAATGCAAAAGATAGTCACGACCAGACCGTTGTCTTATTTATAGACCTTGATGGATTTAAAGATGTAAATGACTCCCTGGGACATGGTATGGGAGACACGCTACTAAGATCTATCACTACCCGCCTAGAAGCAGAACTTCCTGAGAAAACGCTACTTTCCAGACATGGCGGTGATGAGTTTATTGCCGTGATGGAGAATCAAACTGGCCCAGAAAAAGCCCAAGATTTCGCTAAAAGGATCGTCAATTCTTTTGGCACACCCTATCACTTGGGTAATGAAGACATTTACATGAGCGCCAGCATAGGTATCGCCCTGGCCCCAGAACACGGCAATGATTCTGACAAACTAATCAGTAACGCCGATGTCGCTATGTATCAAGCCAAAAAACGAGGTAAAAATACCTATGTTACATACCAAACAGAGCATAATGATCAACCTGCGCATCGCCTTAAAATACGTAACCAGCTAAGTGTTGCACTGGAACAAAAACAATTTGAACTTTTTTTCCAACCTAAAGTTTGCTTAGAAACAGGAAGAATAAAAGGCGCAGAAGCCCTTATTCGCTGGCAACAAGTTAATGGACAATACCGTAGCCCAATAGAGTTCATTCCTATTGCCGAAGAAAATGGGCAGATCATTCCTATCAGCCAATGGATTATTCATAAATGCTGTGAAAACCTTCAAAATTGGCAGCCTGACCTGGATGATGATTTTGTTTTAGCGCTTAATATTTCAGCTCGCCACTTTCACCGCGGCTTGCTACAAGAAGACTTAGCCAAGTCATTAAACCAATTTAACATCGACCCCTCAAAACTAGAACTTGAAGTAACCGAAACGGCGATTATGGATGACCTTGATCTGGCTGTTCAAACCCTGTCAGAACTCAAGACAATGGGCATTAGAACTGCCATAGATGATTTTGGCACAGGGCACTCTTCATTAAGTTACTTAAGAAAATTACCGATCGAAATACTAAAAATAGATAAAAGTTTTATTGATGAAATATTAGTTTCACAGGAAGACCGAACCCTCGTCCGCGGCATCATTGAAATGGTTCACGCCCTCGGCATTGAAGTTGTTGCTGAAGGTGTTGAAAATCATCACATGGCTAGCCTACTTCAAGAAATGAACTGTGACTTAGTACAAGGCTACCACTACTGTCGCCCCATTCCAGAAGAAGAGTTTTTAACACTGATCAAGAATAGACAGTGCTACATATAGCTCAAGCATCCTTAAATGCGGTATACCTCTGTATCCAGTAAATAAGCGCAATAACGGGCAAGCCCATCAAACTCGCTATCAAAAAGAAATTTGAATACCCTAGGTTATCTACCATGCTACCTGAATAGCCTCCAATGACCTTTGGTAATAGCGTCATAAGTGAACTAAAAATCGCATACTGCACAGCCGTAAAAGAGATATTGGTCAGACTCGATAAAAAAGCGATAAAAGCGGCACTGGCAAGCCCTGCAGTAAGATTATCTGCCGATATTACAAAATAAAGCAGCTCGATGTTATACCCTGCTTGCGCCAATAACATAAATAACAAATTGGTCGCAACAGTTAAGACAGCCCCCACATACAGCATTCGTATCACACCGTATCGAGCAGATAAGATTCCTCCCAAGAAACCTCCGGTAATAGTCATAAACAAACCAAAAGACTTAACTACCGTCGCAATTTCAGTTTTGCTAAAACCCATATCCTGAAAAAACACGTTCGAAATGACACCTAGAACAATATCTGAAATACGATAGAATCCGACAAATACCAGCAACAACAAGGCTAACCTTAAACCGTAGCGACTAAAAAACTCTTCGACCGGCGCCACATATGACTCATAAATCAAGTCTTTCTCATATAATGAAGTATAGGATAAACACCGAATAAAAATCGCCACCAGCAGGAACCCAATAATCAAACGCATACATTCAACCAATAGGTTCGCCAAAGCCGTGTTTTCAAACAAATCACCTAAAGCACTTTTCGCGTTTTCTGCTGGCTCGGAACCAAAGATATAAGCCATTACAAACAAGCCAATACTAGCCATGAACAAGCAGAGAAAGCGTCCGTATTGAACTGAGGTGAACGCCCTGCCCAAACTTTCGTTCACGCTTGGCTCCTTAATCACACAGGTTGTGATAAGGCCCACCAGCATGGTCAAAGACATGAAAAGATAAGCAGCCCGCCAAGCATCATAAACATAGACCTCTGCAGAGGAGCCAAATGAACTGGCCAACAACAAAGCGCCCGCCCCCGAAACGAGCATCCCTATGCGATAGCCAGCAATGTAAGTGGAAGACATTAGTGCCTGTAAATCACTGCCCACCGATTCAATACGATAGGCATCTATCACTATATCTTGCGTAGCTGAGGAGAACCCTAGCATTACGACTGCGATAGCCATTACTGTAAGCGCACTCTCTTGAGCTGGATTAACCATTGCGATCATTGCAATAGACAACATAATGGCAAACTGGGAAACCAACAACCAGGCGCGTCGTCGCCCTAACTTTGCAGTGAGAAATGGAACCGGAAGCCGGTCAATAAGAGGCGCCCAGAGAAACTTGAACGAATAAGCCAAGGCCGCCCAGCTAAAATAGGTCACCGTTGAACGTTCCACACCAGCTTCTCGCAACCATAATGACAAGGAAGAAAAAATCAACAGCAAAGGAATGCCCGCCGAAAACCCAAAAAAGAGCATCGACAGAACGCGTGGGTGTTTTAAAGAGTTTAAAGACTGACGCCAACCTAGGTGCTCTTGGGACATACTATTATCTTTTTTATATTAAATTTAAGGTCAGGAAAATACTCAAAAGACCCTGAGATACTCTCAACGTGGACCTCTGCGTCAGTCCCTAAAGTTATTAAATTGTAAAGGCAGGTCTAGCTGCTCAGAGTCTTTCAGAAAACGCATCACTTCTTGCAAGTCATCTCGTTTTTTACCTGTAACGCGGACCTTGTCACCCTGAATCGCAACCTGAACCTTCAGCTTTGCTTCTTTAATGAGTTTGACCATTTTTCTGGCGCTATCCTGATCAATGCCTTGCTTAATATCAAAATTACGCTTAACTAATTTACCGGCTTTACTGTCTGCCGATTCAGATAAAGACCTAACATCCAGACCCCGTTTCGCAAAAGCCATTTTCAAAATTTCAATTAATTGCTCTAATTGAAAGTCCTGTTCCGCGGAAAAGGTTACTTTATCCTTATCTGCAATGATATCAGCTGTGACGTTCTTAAAGTCCCAACGGTTACCTAGTTCACGTTTTGCCTGATCAATTGCATTTGTGACCTCATGCATGTCAAGTTCTGAGACAGTATCAAAAGATGGCATGGTATACTCCTGCTTATAATATAATTAAAAATAAATAGCCCATTATAGCGATAACTTTAGAGCGTTAGTACTAAACTTTAGTCACAGAAACTAGAGAACACACTATCGTAAAAAACAGTTATGCCAATAATGAGGTAACTTAAAAAAGCTGAGCTACTTTTTCTCGTTGTAACCAGTGTGATCATGCAGTTAAACCTCAACATTTTCACAGCGATTGCCGAACATTAAAAACGGATTTTTTTTGCCTATCGCATTGCAGAAAAAGATACTTGGATAAGGATCGGAAAATATGCCAAACCTAGATTTGTCAATCCTCGTAGTGGATGACACAAAATTCAGCAGCACCATCATTGCAAAAACCTTAGCCAAATCCGGCTATCGTGATATCCGGATCGCCAATGATGCAACAACTGCTTTAAACATGCTCGACCAGCGCAAGACCAGTGTGCTTATTGCCGACTGGCTCATGCCAGAAATAGACGGCCTTGAACTCACTCAACGTGTGCGTCAAACAGATGAACAAAATAACCATTTCACCTATGTTATTTTACTCACCGCAAAGGAAGGCTCAAGCGCACTAAGAGAAGCCTTTGATAAAGGTATTGACGACTTCATATTCAAATCTGAAATGTCAAAACAGCTCTTACCCAGAGTATTTGCAGCTGATAGAATGGCTGACCGCCAAAACGCAATGCTGTCTGCCAATCAGCTACTAATGGAAAACAATCGCCTGCTTGAAAACAGAAATATAATAGACCTGGAAACCGGTGTCGGCAACCAAAGATATGCCCATGAGTCCCTCTCTAGCATTCTAAAGCACACTGAAGCACGAGGCGGTGCATGCAGCTATATGCTAATAAACATCAATAGCTGGCAAGCTATTAAGAAACAATTCAATCACATAACAAGTGATGAATTAGCGCTCGGAATCACTCGTCGTTTACGCAGTCTGATTCGCCCCTTGGACTCATTATGCCGTATATCCGAACATCAGTTTGTGGTGATTGCCCATTTCAGCCATATCGATCACTGCTCCATCACATCATACCGTCGAATACATGACGGTATTAACCTGAAGTCCTTCAGAACATCATCCGGTTATGTCTCAATTAAAGTAGCCTCTAGTATTTGCACCGTTGATAACCGCTTTTCTATGCCTAAAGTTCCTGAAATAGAAACCGCTTGCCAACAACAATTACATAAAGCCATCGAAACTGATACGGTTGTGATCTCCCACTGGAAACACGAATTAGATAAACATTATTCCTAAGTACTCGCTTAAAAACACGCCTCAAGACCTTCACTTAATCTCAAGCGAAGGTCTTGTGAAATATAACTATTAGCAATAAACAAGCTGCCGCTTAGACAACAAACTGATACAAACTTGCGACAGTTCCTCACATTTTTTAACGTGAAAACTATATTTTTTTATCCTTCGCTCACTTAAACTTATTTTCGTGGATTTGAGTAGTATCCCCGTTAGCGGAGGGTTATGTTGTACCTCCGCTGTTTTTACGGGCCTCTATCCCTCTCTTTAAAGTCCCCCCTTGACTAACATACAAACACACTAAGAACCGAGACTTCCCCTCACATGGTTATTAGTAAATACTTTTACTAAAACATTTGAGCGCTCAGCTTTCGCCCTGCATCCTCAGAAAAAAGAAGCTCAAATCGAAAGAGTACAAATGGATTAGCTTGATAAGCTTCACTCCGTGGATATTCCACCCCCGACGAAAGCTCATAGAAAAGCCAATCTTTATAGATTCGTCTCCGATAAGTCGCTTTAGCAAAATAATTTGATAACACGCTGTGGTTTTTCCGGTGTTCACCGGTAAAACCTAACACATACTGTACAGCTCGCTTATCGCTGATATTATGAAAAAATGCCACTTGCTCAAGCAGGTTGTAGGTTTCACTGCGTTCACGCCAATCTATTGCAGTAGTCTCTCTAAATAAAAAACTACTTGAGATCTTACGATCAAAATTAAACTGTGTTTGGGCACCCAAACCCTTACTTTCAAACCAGAATAGTTCCTGAGAAAAGTGCATATCCCAATATTCACCCAAATCCCAAGATCTCACAGCACGAGCCCTGGCAAAGATATCAGGGTAAAAACGAGCCTTTATACCCCAATCAAAAGAAAGCCTTTGCCAACGATCAGCTTGTAATAAATATCGAAAAGAAGCATACAATCCCTCATCCTTGTCACTCGTATCAACCGTACTAGGTAGCTCTGACAACTTACGTTCTTCTATACTTTGCTCTTGCTCTGAATCACTTTCAATAATGAAACGCAGTCTTTTTTTGGTGAGCGGTAAATCAAGCCTAAACCTGATACTGGGTTTTACTTCAGCATCCCCAAACCTGGACACGCCTGAAGCTAAGAATATTTTTAAATAACTCTTATTCGCATCCTGTATCGAGCTAATATCGCCCATTAGCCCATCAATATACTGCCCCATTGACATAACATCCGTTGACCATTCCTTTTGCTTTGCATCCACCCATTTCATTGATTTCTGATTAAAAAAGCTCTTTTCAGCTGCCTCTACAGAAGGTTTCGGTTCATATAAGTCGAGAGTGCCGTATGCTTTATTAAAGCCGATACTACTTGCCTCAAGCACGTCCGGCGTCAAAACTGAGACGAACAAAAGCATAAGTAATAAATTGACACGAGTAATCATGAAAAGAGTAAAAGCCCTAAAACACACTTAGAATAGATGTATTCTTAAATAATAGATGTAGGACTGAGATCACGCCAGCACTATCATTTCAGCGCTGAAGGCATTCCACATTTTGAGAGCAAATGTGGAATAAAAGAAATGGACTTTAGGCCAAATGAAGCACTAGGCCAATAGCCTAGTTTATTCTGGGTAACCCGTAATATCTCGAATACTCTTATATAAAGGCTGTAATTGTTTATACATATTTAAGTACACTTCATTGTATAAACGAGAATACAATTTCACCCGTTCAGGATCTGGCTGAAAAACTTTTCCGACACGTGTCATATTCGAAATAGCTTCATCAAAGCTCTGATAAATACCCAAACCGACTGCCACATCAATCGCGGCACCTAAGCCGGAAGTCTCATAGGTATGCGGTCGTTCAGCAGGCATATCAAATATATCCGCTGTTAACTGCATCGCAGCATCACTTTGTGAGCCGCCACCCGATACACGTAAGATTTTAATTTTAGTGCCATTCCGTTTTTCAAGCCTTTGCATGCCTTCTTTTAAACCATATGCCAAGCCCTCTAAAATAGCCCGGTAAATATGCGATCGCGTATGCACATCACCAAAACCAATGATCCCCCCCTTTGCCTCAGGACCAGGGTCTCGCACACCAGGGGACCAGTATGGCTGAAGCATTAAACCCATTGAACCTGCCGGCACTTCATTCACGAGCTCATCAAACAGCTGCTCAGGATCAATCCCTCGCTCTTCAGCTATACGCTGTTCACGCAAACCGAATTCTTTCTTGAACCAGCTAACCATCCAGAAACCGCGATAGATCATAATTTCTGAAGAGAAATACCCAGGAATGGCTGCAGGATATGCCGGCAAGAATTTAATCGGCTCAATATGTTTTTTATTGGTAGTATTAATAGTCGCTGTCGTACCATAACTCATGCAAGCGACTTCAGGTCGATTGCCACCTGAGCCAAGTATTTCACACGCCTTATCTGAAGCTGAAGCCAATACAGGTAAACCGACAGGTAAACCTGTATGCTCAGCAGCTACCTGGGTTAATTCGCCTAATGACTCTCCTGGTTTGACAAGGTCAGGCAACATCGCGCGCTTTAATGAGGGTAGTATTTTAAAACGCCAATCTGACTCTGCAGCCCACTGCAGTTTTTTATAATCAAACGGGATATACCCCACCTGAGCGCCCGTTGAGTCCCTAAAATTACCTGTTAATTTGTGCGTTAGAAACCCTGATAACAATAAGTATTTATGTGTTTTCTTCCAAACATCAGGTTGATTCTGCTCTATCCATACAGCTTGTGACTTTTCACGAAAGCGATGAACCACATCCTCAACGCCGGCTATTTTGAACAACCATTTCCACATACCGGGCACATCGCCCTTCACTTCTGCACGGCGCTGATCCAGCCAAATAATGGCAGGTCGCAGCGCTTTGCCTTGCTCATCAACGTTAACGACGGTACCACGCTGAGTCGTTAAGGTCGCGGCAATAATTTTTGAACGGTCGATATCAACACTAGCCCATAACTTTTGACAGGCTTTTGCTAATGAGTTCCAGTAATAGTCAGGGTTTTGTTCAGCCCAACCCGGGTGTTCTGAGAAATAAGGTTCTAATTCTTCTTTGCCTTTAGCTATCAAATTCCCTTTGGTATCAAACAAGATCGCACGAACACTTTGTGTGCCATTATCAATAGTAAATATATATTGCTCTGCCTGCTTACAAGTGCTCATGAAACTATCCTCTCAACCTTCACTTTGTAGACTTTGCTTGCTTGGCAAAGAATAATGCTGCTGGATAATGTCAAGATAACGACTTCGCTCTGACTGCCATTTGAGATCATCCCAATTTAAATACTGCTGGCAAACTTGCTTAACCTCGTCGAGAACTGCCAAGGCACCGTCTTCCAGTAATAAGCCAATACGCGTTCGTCGAAGCAATAAGTCATCTAAGTGCTGCACACTTTCAACCTGGCAGGCCCATATTAATTCTGCCAACAAAGTTTCAGTTGACGCTATTTTCTTAAGGCCAACGCTACTTTTTATTGCTTGATTAATAAGTGATTGAGCAGATAAGCCGTGACGCCCCATCAAGCGTTTTTTAGCTTCAGAGCTTAACTCCGTAAAACTTGAAAGAGAGCGATTTGAAAGAGAGCTGCTTGCCTTAACATTAACCGCTTCGAAATGACTGCTATTTTTGAGTTTTTCAGCTGGGATAGATAAATAAGAAGCCGCTTTTTGAAGTACATCTAAAGCAATTAGCCGATAAGTGGTTAACTTTCCGCCCGCGACACTAATCAGGCCATTATCATCCCAAATAGCATGCTCACGCTTTTCATCAGAAGGCTTATTGGGCTTACTGGTATCAAGCTTCTCCGTACCCGCTGCTTTACTAGCTGTTTTACTTAGCACAGGCCTAACACCAGACCAAGTAGCGCGCACATCATCTAGTGAAAGATCCGCATCTGGAAACTGATGATTAGCGGCATCAAGAAGATAACTTACCTCGGCACCGGTGATAGAGGATTCTTTAGCTGAAGACTGCGTGTGATCCAAGTCTGTTGTCCCAATAACCGTCACTCCCTCCCAAGGGAAAACGAAGACCGGTCGCTTATCATCTGAATGGAAAAAACTCACCGAAAAAGCACTCGGTAAGCGCCAGAATGGCACCACTAAATGACTGCCTCTTAATGGCCGAATAACTTTATTTTGACCCAAGGTTTGTCGTAAGTCATCAGTCCATGCACCCGTGGCATTAATCACCACTTTTGCCGACACATCAAAGCGCCCACCCGTGAGCTGATCTTCTAACGCCAAGCCTTTAACCCGCCCCCCATCTTTAAGGGTATCGACGGCTTTAAGATAGTTGAAAGCGACCCCACCGTCTTTATTACCATCATGTAGCACACGTAAGACCAGGCGAGCATCATCTGTTACTGCATCTGCAAATTGCGTGACACCTTTCAGACCTTTGGTATTCATACCAGGCACTAAAAAATCACGAATGCCTTTACTGAAAAAATGACGATAGCGCCGACCAGCCATAAAATCATAAATGGCCAACAACTTGTCAAAAATCCAGGGGCCAGGAAACATACCTTTGTAATGCCCCATCATGAATGGCAGAGGATTTACCAAACCAGGCAATTCATTCATTAGGCTCTGCCGCTCTTTAACAGAGTCATTCGCCAAACCAAACTGCCCACTACCCAAATAACGCAAACCACCATGAACCATTTTGGATGAACGAGACGAAGTACCCCAAGCAAAATCTTGTTGCTCAACTAAAAGTACTTTCAAGCCTAAGCGTGCCGCTTCCCGGTAGATACCTGCTCCGGTAATGCCACCACCGACAATTAACACATCCCACTGAGCTTGCCCTTTTTTTAAGGTCTCAATTTCTTGATCCCGCCAATCAGGACTCCAAATTGCTTCATGATCACTCATGCTTACTTCCTCGCATTAACCTAGATTCGACTTAATCAGTAAAAAGCGTGCCGGGATTAAGAATGCCTTTTTCATCCACCGATGAGCATAGCGTTCGAATCAAGTGCATACCTAATTCACCCTTTTCTATCGGTAAATAAGGTGCGTGATCCTTACCAACACCATGCTGATGACTAATCGTACCGCGGTTATTTACGATAATTTCTGAGGTAGGATGTTTGAGTTTTTTCCAACGATCCAAAGACTGTTGGCAGTTTTCTCCCGCCCGATAAACATAAGTTGTATAAATACTGCAACCCTGGCCATAAAAGTGTGATAAGTGAGTAAAAACGTGCACTTTCTCATCCTCATCTGCCAGAGCATCACGTAAACTGCCTTCCATCAAACCCAGTAAGTTATCGACATTATCCCAGTCAGTCGCGGTTTCCAGCGTATCAACTGCATATCCTTTCTCCCAAAGCGCTTCTCGCAAATAAGGCATCATGAAACGTTTTTCTGCCCATTTTTTGCCCAGAAAATTACCGGTGTAAACACCTTTGTAAGGCCCGACTGTTTTCTTCATTAAGCGATGCGCGGCTTTACACTGATCTGCATTACCAGTCACACCCAAGGTCATCATGCACTTACCTTCAGCCGCACCACGTACACTTAGATATTTCTCTAATAAAGCGATTTGCCCTTGATGACCCGCCAACGCTAATTGCGTCACGGTTTCAATCGCATTGCTCAAGCGCAACATTGAAAGTTGAACTTTACTTTGGACCAAGTCTTTCGCTGCATTTTTAGCTTGCTCCCAAGAAGGGAAAAAGATCACATAGAAGTCTTCTTTATCTGCTATAGGCGTCACGCGCACTTTCACTTCAGAAATGATGCCTATTCGGCCTTCAGAGCCTAGAATCATTTCTCTTACATCAGGGCCGCCTGCAGAAGCAGGAATAGTTTGAATATCTAAACGACCTTTTGTCGTCTCAACACTACCACCGGCAAACATCTGTTCAATACGGCCATAACGTAAAGACTGCTGACCACTTGAGCGACTTGCAACCCAGCCACCTAAAGTAGCCAATTCAAAACTCTGGGGGTAATGACCTAAGGTATAACCTTTTGCACGCAGTTGAGACTCGACTAGCGGCCCTGGCGTGCCAGGCCCAAAAGTTGCGATTTGACTTTCTGTATCCAGTTCGAGCAAACGAGTCATTCGGCCTAAAGATACGGTTAAAATTGGACGCTTAGAGTCAAATGGATTGATATGCCCAACGACACTAGTTCCACCACCATAAGGGATCAGCACGATATCCTTCTCATGGCAAAAATTAACCAACTCTGCCACTTGATCTTTTGTTTCAGGGAAAGCCACGCCATCGGGAAAGAATTCAAAATCGCCACTGCGCATCGCTAACCAGTCAGGTAAGCTCTGACCACGCGCATGCCTGACTCGCTGCTCGGCATCCGTATCAATAAGAGGGTGAGCAGGTAAACGACTTTCAGGTACTTTTGCTATAACATCACTCAAATCGGCATTAGCTAGAGGCGTACTGTCCCCTATCAGACCTTTTAAGAACTCACCACCTGTAGGTGGAAGATCCATTTTATTTGACTCATCACCCCAACCATTCCAACGACGCATAGCAATACCCACCCTTAAATGTTCTGAAATTTTGTAAAAAATATTAAAAACGCTTTAAATAAACAACCTTAGCAGACTAGGTCTATTAAGAAGATTTTCTTTCATGGCAAAATATCATATACAATTAATAAACAAATTCACTGACATTTTCAGACATTTCTTTAGGCAAATTAAGTCATCTATATCACGGCAATAAGCCCATAGTGACAAATCTTAGGAAACATTAAGGACTTATGAAACACTTGGGATTCGCTTCAATACCTGCCATACAGCAATATCTTCGTTATGCCGAATCTCAAGGCATCGATATCGCACAGGCGATCAAACAGGCTGGCATTGCCCCTCTGGTGCTGAAAAACGAAAATGGCCGTATCAAAGGTGAGCAATTTCAAGCCCTGATAAAAGCATTAATTGAATTAAGCGGCGACCCTTTAATGGGTTTAAAGAGCAGTCAATTTGTACAACCCGGGTCCTACAGCGTACAGGGCTATATCATGATGAGTTGCGCCACCATTGGTGATGCTATTCAACGCATACCGCCTTTTGAAAAACTCGTTGGTGATATGGGCGTCACAAAATTAGAGGAGCAAACCGAGCACATACTGATTCATTGGGCTTGCGCTTATACTGACTCAAACGTTAGACAACACATGATAGATAACGTACTCGCATCATGGACTAGCTTTGCACGCTGGCTAGCAAATCAAGACACTTCACCAGTCAAAATCCTACTGCAACATAAAAAACCTGACGCCAGCCAAATCAAACAATATGAAGACTTTTTTCGCTGCCCCATCGAATTTGAGCACAAAAGAAGCGGCATCATCTTAGCAAAACAACTACTTAATACGCCCTTAAGGCAGCCTGATAAATTACTACTCAAAACCTTGGAGAGCCATGCGAGCCAGCAAATTTCTAGCCTGGACGAGACGCCGAATTCCTTTAGCATACAAGTCAGGAATGCGATTCGCGCCCAGCTCAACATGGGAGTCACCAGAAAAGAATTAATCGCTGATGAACTGGGGATGACAGCAAGAACACTGCAAAGAAAACTCTTAGCCGAAGAAAACTCTTACCAGCAAATTTTAAATGAGATCAGGCAAGAACTTGCATCAGACCTACTCTCAAACTCTGAACTCGCCATTCAGGATATTGCCTATAATTTGGGTTTTTCGGATGGGCGCTCTTTTCACAGAAGCTTTAAAAGCTGGACAGGTCAAACCCCTGGCCAATTCAGAGACGCTCAAAGCACATAAGTTTTTCATTCGCTATTCATCAAAGGAAGTAACAAATGTATATAGGTGTACTTTCAAAGCTCACAGGTGCATCAACAAAAGCGATACGCCATTATGAAAAAATTGGCCTTTTACAACATATCCAACGCTCTGGAAATTATCGGATATACGATGAACATCATGTCGTAATTATTCGCATGATAAAACAAGCCCAAGCACTGGGCTTCAAACTTTCAGAAATGGCCCCCTTAGTCATCAGCAAGCATAATGAGAATCGCTTTCCTATCGAAATAGCCAACCAAGCAATAGATGATAAAAGGAAGCAACTACAGCGTGAAATACTTAAAGCCCAGCAACTCGACAAAGATCTGGCCTCATTAAAAAAAGAAGTGAATAACTTATTTCCCAGTGCTTAATAAATAGCATTTGACTCTCCCCCTAGGGACAAGGTTTACAGTCAGGACTTCAATTAAAGGAGGCGCAAAGAATGTCAAACTTATGTCTGGTGACGGGTGCAAATGGACACCTTGGGAATAACCTGGTTAGAGCACTACTCAGCCAGGGTGAGCGCGTGAGAGCAGGGGTAAGGAATACTGACTCTCACAAACAGTTTGAAGGATTAGATTGCGAGCTTGCTTATACCGAGATGCAAGATAAGCAAGCCATGCTAAGCGCACTAAAGGATGTCGATGTACTTTATCACGTCGCAGCGGTGTTCAAGCATTGGTCTAAGAACCCTGAAGCAGAAATAGTCAAACCAAACTTGAACGGCACAGAAATAGTTTTACAAGCCGCGGCTGAAGCAAAGGTGAAAAAGGTAATCTATGTAAGTTCAGTGGCCGCCATTGGTCATGACGGTACACCTTTGAACGAAAGTCACTGGAATACAGAGCATTTCAATGCCTATTACCATTCTAAAATACAATCTGAAAAACGCGCATGGGAATTAGCAAAGGCATATGACCTGTGGATGGTCACCGTACTACCTTCTGCAATGATAGGCCCCTATGCAGAAAATCTGACAGATACAATGAAGTTCGTAGACAGTATTCGAAATAAATCCCTGCCTTTCAATCCAAATTTTTTCTTCAATTTTGTCGATGTTCGCGATGTCGCAGAAGGGCTGCATGCCGCAGAAAAATTCGGAGAATCGGGACAACGCTATATTCTCGCGAACAATAACTCATCCTCATTTGAGGATATTATCAATGCAGCGAACACCGTAAAAAAAGGCTATAAGACGCCGCCATCACTGCCTAAGTGGCTGTTATTCATATTGGCCAAAGGAATGGAGTTAATATCAAAAATAACAGGAAAGCCGGCTGAATTAATGACTAGTCAAGTTAGATTATTTCATGGCGTCAAACAAGAGTACGACATATCCAAGTCACGTAAAGCTTTAGCGTATTCACCTCGCAGCCCCATGAATACCCTAATAGAGACTTTTTCTTACCTTGAGCAAAGGGAAATAAGAAATTTAGGCAAGTGAAGCGCCATCACACGCTTTACAAGTATCCGCCTTAGCTCACATCTTCCGTATCCCGACCAGAAACCTTAACAATAGTTGGCTCGCTGACTGATGGCACTTCTGCCGCACGAGAGCTAACTTGACACTTCAAGGGTTTGGTTTTTTTCATTTCATATAAACGTTCATCTGCACGCTTTAACATAATTTTGGCGTCAGCACGCTTCAACGACTCTGTTGAAATCACACCATAACTAATCACGACGGGAATGATTTTATCATCAATCTCTAAAGGCGTATTAAGCAAATGTTCACGAATACGGCCCGCAATGATGTCAGCGCCCTCTTGTTTCTGGTTCGGCAAAAGCACCACAAACTCATCACCAGCAAAGCGAAACGCTAAATCACTTTTTCGTGTCAGTTCATTCAAGTGATACGCAACATGTTTTAAGTAACTATCACCAGAATCATGCCCGTAAGTATCATTGACTATTTTAAAGTCATCACAATCGATAAACATCACCGCTAAATGTTCTCGCTGACGCGCATGACGGCTTAGCTCTTGATCCAGACATTCCTCTAATTCACGACGATTTCTTAGTAAAGTTAAGGGGTCACGCGTCGCTAAAAAGCTGATCCGCTCTCTCGCCCACACACCGGCAAGCGACATGGATACCTTTACAGCCAACTGTTTAAGAAAAAAGCTATCTTTCTCTGGGTCATAACGCTCTTCCGTTTCTGCACCCAACACGAGCGCACCCACCACCTTTGCATCGACGACTATAGGCAACACGGCCATTGAACGAATACTACCAGGCGGCAAGGTTCTTTTTAGTTCAATAGGAATTAAGCTATGAAGCCGCCGGATACCATCATTAACCAGCATCGGTTCATTTATATTTTGCGTTGCGCGTAAAAAATCAACCATTGAGACCGTACGCAAAATAACCTGCTCACCTTCCGCCTCTTTAAGCGTTTCGATTAAATGTGAGTTGGAAGGAGTCTCAGTTAGCACGGCCCAGACATGCTCGATCTCGAATTTTTCTTTTACCAGAGAAACAAGCGTCAAAAAAAACTCAGAGCAGCGCGTAATGTTCATAATCGCCACTTCGATATCAAACAGGTTCCGAGCGATTCCTTCATTTTTTCGGGCAGTTGCGACAAGTTCGTCAACAGAGGGCATTCAGGTGTTCTCCGGTCATTTCCTAAAGCAAAATAATATCATCTATATAGTGTAGATGATTTCCATATATTAAGTGCGGCAATTTATCGCCTAAATTACGAATCAGAACACGATATACATATAAGTAAATAATTCCCTACATCTATAATACAAAAACAAGGCTTTCCTAGTTCCTTTAACTATTTTGATGTTTTAGTAAATAAAGCTATAAATCCGCTTGACGCACTCATGCTCTATCGATACTATACGCGCACTTTGATTGAGGCAGCAAATTAAGCCCTCAACCAAGACGAGTTTTGATGCGGGGTGGAGCAGCCTGGTAGCTCGTCGGGCTCATAACCCGAAGGTCGTCAGTTCGAATCTGGCCCCCGCTACCAATTAAAAGAGACTTATCAGTAACTTACTGATGAGTCTTTTTTTTGCCTGAAATTTGAGTTCGATTTTGGTTTTCATGTAACCGCTGTGTAACCCCAAATTATCAACACCAATCCATCATAAGGTCCATTCGAACTTTATTTACCACTTTCTCTATATCAACTCCTTGGACTTCCCAAGATTTACTAGACACGGGTTGATTACTTCTAAAGTGTTAAAAGAAAGTACAAAGCGAATTCAATGAAGAATTTTGAGCAAAAGCGAATGCTTTTTTGATTCTGACAAAATGAAGGCTATGAGCTGCAAAACGACCCTTTTCTAAAGCAACTTCATCCGTCACTTCAAGATAGCCTTAAGTGAAAAAGCCGGCTTTCACTTCTATTCAGTTTGAACACCCCTTAATCTGACACCAACTATCTGGAAAGTTTACTAGCAAAATCTTCGAGTAGAGCTTGATAGCCCGTCGCTAGCAAGCCACTAGAAATTTCACCCTCACTTTTGGCTTTCTCAAGCGGCGCCGTCGGGGCAACACCTAGATCTTTCAGGTTAAGCCTGATTTCGGTTTGATCTCCCACCACAAAGCCAACATCCAGCTCAGCCTTAACTGGGTTATTTTCACCAGATGTAGTGACCAATCCATAATGGTACACACGAACATTCAAAACAGTATTAGCAGAACATAGAGTATCAGACCCGTTCAGTTTCTCTTGGCAAACTTTAGATAACCAGGTATTTGCTTCTGTTTTAACAATTTCAGAAAAGGTGCCACCTGAAGCTACAAACGAGTCATATATTTCCTTTGATATGCCTTCATCAATCGCTACACCAATGGCAATACCCATAGAACCCATTGATGCTGACATCATCATTCCCGCGCCTGCGCCTTTTCCTGAAAAACGGATACGGTCCTGACCTTCGATTGATACTCTTATAGACGCCCGCTCAGTTAGCTTAATGCCTACGAAGGAGCAAGCACCAAGAAGAAATGCCAGTGTAATGATGAGTATTCTATTCATGTAAATTAGATAGATAGCTTCAAGAAAAAGTTAGCAACAATCTGATAGGCGGACGACAAAACTTCAGTGTCTCAAATACCCCTTAAACAGACTCTCAAACGAGACTGCCAATGGGTTTTCTAACAAAGAAAACGATTAAATCTTTACATCGATATAGAGTACTCGACATACACTCTCATTGTGCATCAAAGCAGGAGTGTCGTTTGAGGTAATCTTTACCTCTTTACCCGCCATAGCAGCAGCCAACACAATTGAGAGAAGGTGCTTTTCTTCGGGCTTGACTAGAAAATAATTTAGATCTCCCACTCCAAAATTCTGATGAGCGCAGGTACTTCTTACTGTGGCTCCTTCCACTTGGATGAACGTTGGCATAAGACTATTTAAATCGCCGTAAGATCGAACATAATTTATTTTCCCATAGCTTCCAGTGTTGAACTGTTCGTCTGCATGACTAAATGCAGATACAGCCAAAACGGCAATTAACATTATGTATTTCACTATCAAAAAACCTCTAAGTTTTGTCTCGAATAAGCCTATTTAAGCCTCAAACAGACTCATTAATTAAGTACCATTTTCACCATTGAAAACGATACACCTATGACCATCCTGGTCATCTTTGATCTCATCCTGAGAGCAAATTTTGAGCAAAAACTAAC
>Ga0209290_1000374_pt1 | contig 34950 bp, 29 predicted proteins | sample EN1Hudsemesocosm_2_FD_184632 | JGI IMG/M metagenome (GOLD analysis project Ga0209290, IMG submission 184632) | Methane-oxidizing microbial communities from mesocosms in the Hudson Canyon - EN10B Hudson Canyon (SPAdes) (version 2) | ecosystem: Environmental > Aquatic > Marine > Cold seeps... | reverse complement strand
ATTACCTTTTCGTCTAGGTAATAGGACTTCTAGGTAGTAGAACTTATCGGTAGTACAACTTATCGGTAGTACAACTTATAGATAGTACAACTTATAGATAGTACAACTTATAGATAGTACAACTTATCGATAGCAGGACTTAACGCTAAAGCAGAAGATCATCACCTGTTTAACGTTAGCTGAATTAAGGCGCTAGGCTTAGTTCAGAACGCACGGACGCCATGGGTTGATCGGGTGCGTGCTCTCGATCATTTCCGTTACTTATAACAATAAAATCTCTCAACGAAATGGTGTAAATTATGAAAAACAAGGTCAGCAATTACGGGCTAGTTAAGCTCGTTATCAACCCAATTATCGCAGTGTCGATGTCTGCTGTGGCTAGTTCAGCTTTAGCAGCCACAGCATTAGACAATGGCACCGCCTTAACAGGTTTAAGCGGTACCTCTGGTAGCGATACCTTATATGAAATAACAGTGCCTGCAGGCGCAAGCAATTTAAGCTTTAATATCTCCGGCGGAAGTGGTGATGCAGATTTATACGTTAAATTTGGCAGCCAGGCTTCTAGCTCAAACTGGGATTGCCGCCCTTACATAGGTGGAAATAACGAAACCTGTGACATTAGTAGCGCTCAAGAAGGTAGCTACAGCGTGATGCTGAATGCCTATTCAAGCTATAGCGATGTCAGCCTGCTTGCATCTTTCGATGAAGCAGGCGCGCCACCACCTCCGCCACCACCGGCAAGTGGTTTATCAGCAGCGGCTTCTGCAGGTGATAGTATCACGCGTGCATTTGGTGCTGACTGTACCGCGAACACCTCATGGTGGAACCTATGGTGTCTGGCAGGCAATGCAGACCAACCTTGGCATTCTTGGTTTAATGGCGATAGTGCGAATGTAAACTCTGTTCATGACCGCTATAAAACACTCGACCCATCTATCACAGCAAACAATAACGCAGCTCAAACCGGCGCAGAGATGGTCGGTATAAATGATACTGAACGCCCCTTTGCTGAACAAGCCGCTTTAATTGTGGCACAATCACCGGTGCCTGATCATGTTGAAACCATTTTTGGTGGCAATGACATTTGTAGTCGAGACTGTGTTGATCCTGCAAATTGTAATGACCCACTATATACCGGCGACCAATGGCGACAAGCCATTCGTGGCGGTCTGAACACCTTAATGTCTGGTTTGCCAGCAGGTTCCAGTATATTGATGGGCAGTGTTCCTCGTGTACAAGACATTCGCCAAGCAGGTGTCGATAAGCAAGCAACAAGCTCGTCTATTGACTGTGACTCACTATGGTCAAGTTATGATGTCTGCCGTATTGTGACCAACCCTGGAATTTTGAATGGCGAGTCGATGTCTGTGCGTCATGCAGGTGTTGCGGCTGCACAACAGCAATACAATACGATTACCCGTGAAGAAGTCGAAGCCTATAACAGCAACGCTAACGGTTTGAACCCTAATGGTATTGAACTGGTTGCTGAGTATGTGGATGAAAATACACCTTCTGGCGGAACCTTTGCTTTCGGCGCAGATGAAATAAACGGCGGTGACTGTTTCCACCCTAACGTTGCAACGCAAAGCAAGATCGCTGACCTGATGTGGAATGGCAACCCATTTAAGCTTTAAGGTCTACATTAAGCACGCAAATATTTTTGCGTCAAAAAAACATAGCCAACTCGTCAACAATGAGAGCTGGCTATGTCACTATAAATCTAATAATAACGCTAATTTTAACTACGTTTTGGTGAGCTAATGATATTCCGCCCTTTACTTCTTATTTCTCTCAGTTTATCTACTCTACTCGCTTGTAGTTCAAATTCTGAACCGATAAAACACAAAGCCGACACCATCACACAAACCCAAGTGGTCAAAGCTACACCACAATCACAATTAATAGAACCTAGCCTGATTGTCGCCAAAGTGGGCAACGAAAGCATTGATTTAAATGAGTTAGATAACGCGATTCAAATCGCCCTATTCGATTTAGAATGGCGAAAATATCAACTTCGCAAAGACATGCTGAGCCGTATGTTGACTCAGCGCCAAGCACTAGCAAAAAAACAATCAGCGCAGAAGCTAAACGCTGAAATTTTGTTAAACCCGCCCCAAGCGCCCCGTATTAGCTTGCCTCAAGACAAACGTCCGATCAAAGGTGAATTAGATGCACCAATACTTTTATCTGTATTTTGCAGTTATCAGTCCTCACATTGCGCTCGTTTACAAGCTATTATCAAAAAAATAGAAACTTATTACTCTGAAAGCGTAGCCTTTAATTTTTACGATCTACCGCAGGGTTTTCATCGTTATGGTATATCCGCGGCAAATGCCTATCATTGCGCAGAAGCGGCAGGTGAACCTTGGGCCTACCAAAGCGCACTATATTCAGACATTTCAAAACTTAATAAACCTCGTTTCATGAATATAGCTGAGCAGCTCGGATTAGAGCTGAATGATTTCGAGTCCTGCCTAGATGAAAACCGCTACCTACCAAATATAAAAGCTGATATATCGCTCGCAGCCAGACACGGTTTAAGTAGCGTCCCAGTTATATTCATCAATGGTTTATACGCCAAAGGCCCCCAAAAATTTGAAGCCTATCAATATTATCTCAATCAAGAATTAGCGCATCTCGGCCTTAAACAAGAAACGCTAAAGCAACAACAAGCTACAGAGTCTCAATTAGCTATAAGCTTACTCGCCACCACAGTAAGCAGCAATTCAAACAACTCGACCGCGATGCTTAAACTACCTGAGAATGAGCAAGGCCTTATTTATAAAAAAGGCAGCCATGTTTTAAAACAAGTTCAAATCGTCAAGATCGAAGACCAGCGTATTCTGATCGACAATCAGGGTCACCTTGAATTTATTAGACTCCAAGCAAGTATAGGCCATGATTTAAAGTCCAAATCGAACAAGGTCAGTGCTCAGGCATCTTTAGGAGTAGTGGATTCGACCCCCTCATACAATGAAGAGCGTTTGTCGACAGAAATGGAGCGAAGAGAATTACCGGCAACCGGAGAAATGATTTTATCTAAAGAATGGCTTGATAATCAGCTAATCAATCAGACTCAATTAGAACAACATTTTTATCACGCCGAGCATGTAGTTGAGGGTCATCACTTAATCAAACTAGATGAGATTACGGATCAGCGATTTTATAACACCCTCGGTTTCAAAACGGGTGACGTTCTGCTTCGCGTCAATGACCAATGGGTACATGAAGGACAAAACCCGCTATGGGACAACTTGGCTAAAGCAGAGGAGCTCACTGTGGTACTGATGCGCGGAGGTTACCCCGTACGATATGATTACAATATAAAGTAATAAACCTCAGGCAGGTGCTGTCACTGTCCGGTTGTAAACAGCACCTTTTTTTATTTCATAATTGCATACATGTACTAATCTGAATGGCACTTACTGAATTTACTCAGCCAAACGCTCTTCAACATTTTCTAACACTGCATGGAGTCTCTCGATATCGCGATCTCGTTTCATGTTGTTCTCACGGGTTTTTGATACCAGAATATCAAGTTCATGTGCAGTAGCATGAACTTGAGCGGCTTCTTTGTTTGCTTCATTAACGGTTAAATTATTAGGATTCATTGACACCCTCCAACTCGAAAAGACAGGAATATGACAAGATAAAGTGGACTCACGTTCGACACCCATCATCAAAACAGATCACCAAAAAGGTTATTTTTTAACCAATCAATTATAGTTCGTTTTTTGACCAGAAGTAAACCAATACAAAAGATCTGCTTTTAATTAGTGCCACAATTATTAATAATGGCCCGACTAAACTGCTGCTTACACGCCCACTTTTTTTAGAGTATTAACTTTTTATGGATCTACACATATATATTGATCATTCAGATTTAACAGACACCTGCCTGGAAGATATTGCTGAAGCAGTGCTGGAGTCTATTTCAACATGGGTCGGTAAAAAGAAACAAGGCACTCAAGTTCTCAACCTAAAACCCGAAGATGATTTAGACAGCTGGAAGCTCGGTTTAAGTGTGCAGGTTAAATCAAAATTCAAGCTAAAAGACCCACTTAACTTCTTGTATACCTTAGCAAAAGAGCATAAATGTGAATTTGTAATTGCGACGTTTAACACCCAATCAGGAGAAAGTGAAGAGGTCTGCTATTTTGGCTTTGAAGAAGGTCGCCCTGACCTATTTGAGATAGCTAATTATTTAGAACTCTAAGGCAGTTTCAATCGACATACCGTCACTAATAAAGCCTGAACATTAATGGTCTCCATTTTATTTCTTATTATGCTAAACAGCAGCGCGGTATATATGGAGACCTTTATAAGGGTGACTTATACTTAGTCATATAAGTACTGTTTTTAGCAAGCGCTGTGTTTAGTAACGAGTGTTCTATAACTGAAGTCAACCATTAAAAGGGATGAATGGAGGTCTTTAAGCAGGTGGTGATATGACTCATTCCAGACATATTTTATTTATCGAACTGACGCTTTTTACACTTCTAATCCTGTTTTTTTCTAACGCTGTCAGAGGTCAAACAGCAGATCCCTGTAGTCTCATGAAACCACCTAACATCCAAATTACCGAATACTCTACGGCACAACAAAGACACAAGTTTCAAGCCCGTGTCTTTATTATTGATGCAAATTCAAGCGTTATAGGCACAAATAATACCGACCTAACAACTCCAGATATTTCGGGTATGCCCTGAGCCTGACACACATATAAGACCTCCACTTTATTTGAGTTTCAATTGAAGTGGAGACTTGTGCTGTCTAATTCTATTCATTTCACCTTAATAGCAAATTAGTCTAATAAACACTCAACTTTTGCTTGTGATGATAGTCGGTACTCTTATACTTAATTAACCAAGTTCAACGAGCAGTTTCAATTCAAGTAGTGCCAAATTTACTACTTATTTCTATCTAAATTAGAAAATTGGAGAAGCCATTATGAGCTACACCGATTGGAAAATATCCGGCCCAGAATTTTCATCTTGCAACTGTGATTACGGCTGCCCTTGCCAATTTAATGCCCTTCCCACTCACGGAAATTGTGAAGCAGCTGTTTCCATGGAAATCAAAAGCGGCCATTTTGGCGAAACAGATCTGACGGGCCTGCGCTGGGTATGCACTTTGGCATGGCCCGGGCCAATACATGAAGGCAATGGCCGTTGCCAGGCATTTGTTGATGAAAGAGCTGATGATAAACAACGAGAAGCCCTGCTTACCATTTTGTCTGGGCAAGAAACTGCACCTGGTGCAACCATTTTTCAAGTATTTAGCGGCACCATTACTGAAATGCTAGAGCCTCAATTTGTACCAATTGAGTTCTCGGTTGATATTGAAAAAAGACAAGCCAAAACAGTCATTCCTGGCATACTTGAAGCTACTGGGGAACCTATATTAAACCCAATGACCAATGAACCGCACCGCGTTCGTGTTACTTTACCCGAGGGTTTCGAATATACAGAGGCCGAATACGGCAGTGGCAGTATCTCAGCTAAGGGAGATATTAAAGTAAATACCAGTGGCAAACATGCTCATTTTTGCCAAATAAATATGACACAAAATGGTGTCATCCATTGATGGGCTAATGATGCATAACAGCAACAATTCACTGAGTTCGTCATTATCAGTACGTCCTTGGCTATTAGTATTTAATCGGCAGCGCTGGCTGGTAGTTACTACTTTGCTGGCAGTCATACTATTTTCTTGGGCATACTTATGGCACATAGCCTTGAACATGAAAATGATGGATATGTCGACATCCTCTTCACTCAAGGTACCCGTCATTCATGCTTGGACAAGCCTAGAATTTTTCTACATGTTTATTATGTGGGCGATCATGATGGTCGGCATGATGCTTCCCAGTGCAGCCCCTATGATTTTAACTTACGCCACGATAGGCAAGAATCAAAAGCAATATCAACATACCCTCTCGTTCAGCATGGGTTATCTATCTATTTGGTCTTTGTTTAGTCTTATCGCGACACTTCTTCAGTGGGCCTTAGAGCAAGCTGCTTTGCTATCTGCTAGCATGGTGAGCCAAAGCCCGATGCTTGGGGCAAGTTTACTTATTATTGCAGGCTTGTATCAGTTTTCTCCTCTTAAAAACAATTGTCTCACGCAATGTCGCTCACCTTTTCAATTTATTATGACCCGTTTACGTCCTGGCACAAAAGGCGCTTTTTTAATGGGGATTAAACACGGTGCTTTTTGCTTAGCTTGTTGTGGTTTTTTAATGACCCTACTTTTTGTAGGAGGTGTGATGAATTTAGTATGGATCGCCAGCATAACCTTCTTTGTACTACTGGAAAAGAGTTTACCTTTTGGTGAGAAATCAACCTGGTTAAGCGGAAGCTTGTTAATTCTAAGCGGAAGTCTGTTTTTAATTTACGCGTAAATATTTAAATAAAAAGCAGGCGACCAAAACAAGCAACCCGCTTCAGTCAATTCATTTACAAGTTGCTTGCCTTAGCCGCCTCTATTTTACTCGTGCATATAAACTTGAAGCTGAGATCAATTTGCGGCGACTTTTTCTAAATGACTGATCTTCTCCAAATGCACAGGCACGTACTTATGAAAGGGAGTCTTGGTAAACGGGTCACAATGATCCCCTGAGGTAAGTCTATTCAAAGCAGGCCCTATGGGCTCACTGCCTTTATATCGCATACCATAACCATGAGGCAATGTAACCATGCCTTGTCGCACCGTATCATCGACATCTGCTACTACCTCCAACTGCCCCTTACTCGATTTACACAGTAGCGTCTCACCGCTTTCAACCTGAAGTTTTATCGCATCATCCGGGTGAATCCTTAACGCACCCTGCTTATCCACTTTGCGCCATTCAGGGTTCCTGAATATCTGGTTTGCGTTATAGCTGCGTCTCTCCCCTGCCATCAATACAAATGGGTAATCTTTTAACATATCTTCAGCATATTTCAGGCCTTGAAGCTCTTCTAAGACCTCTTCAATTTCTAGATGTATGCGCCCATCCGGGTTCTTAATGAAACGCCACAGGTCCTTAAACTCATGTTTACTGATAATGGTGCCAGAGCGGCTGGCTAGAATTTTTCTAAATAAATTCACACCTAAGGTAATGCTATTACCCTTAATGCCCGCCCGTTTAACGGCCACTTCATTCTTTTTGGCATAGTCGATAGACAATGGCAATAATAAAGCCGCGGTTGCTGCACCCTCAGGTAACCCAGCACCCAATGTGCGATAAATAATTGACGGTGCGTAAGCAGCCCAGTGCTTATTCATTTTAATGGTCGCCATCAAAGACGATAAATACAGCTGATGGCTCATTATGTCGGGTTCATGCTTAGCAATACGCTCCAAAACCGGGAAGCTTTCAGGTATCAGGCCCATTTTAGTCAGTAAGCGAGAATAAATCTCAGGCTCCGGTAAGCAGTCTGCCAAAGGCTCAAAAACAGGGCTACGCAGGTGAAAGAAATTTTCAGGAAATTCAGCATTAAAACCTGTTGCTTCCCACTTTTCAAACTGCGAGGCCGCTGGCAAAACGTAGTCCGCCAAGCGAGCGGTTTCTGTCATAGCGATATCCACCACCACCAAAAGATCTAACTTCTTAAATGCTCTTTCATACGCTTGTGAGTCGGCGAAAGTCATCGCAGGGTTACTGCTTTCCACCCAAATAGCTCTTAAACGATCTGGCCCTTCATGTTCAATTTCATCAGGTAAAATATTCGGTGGATACATACCCGATATTGGCATCATTTTATGGTGCGCTGTTAACTTCAACTCTCGCTTTCTTTCATCCGTATTACCCAGTATCGGAAGAAAAGAAGTGTGTAAATTATTTCCACCTTTTTTAGCGAAATTACCCGTAACCAAATAGAGCATTTTTTCAAGATAAGCCGTCAAGGTAGAGTGAAGCGATTGCTGCAAGCCTAAGTCTATTCGCACACAGCCCGCTTTTGCCTGAGAAAAATCACGCGCTATTTGTTGCGCCAGTTCCAGCGGCACATCGGTTTTACTTACATAGTCTTCAACAGGTACTTCAAGCAGCTCTTTTTCCAAGGCTTCAAACCCTGTGCAATGCTCAGCGATGAAGGCCTTATCATGTAAATTTTCACGCACAATAATCGCCAGTAATGCAGACATTAAGTAAGCATCGGTACCGGGTTTTAATTGCACGTGAATGTCGGCCATTTTGGCTGTTTCAGATCGACGTGGATCAAATACCACCATGGTTCGGTTGGGGTCTTTCTTAAGCTCTTTTAAAGTATCTCGTGCATTGGGAATACCATGCGATTGAAACGGGTTACAGCCGATAAACAAAACGTAGTCAGCATGCTCGACGTCTTCGGTCGCATGAACACGCTGGTCACCGAACAAGCGGCCATTAACCCAAAAATCCATGGTTTTTTCTTGCGCTAAAGCAGAATAAACATAACGGCTACCCCCCATGGCATGACGTAATTGTTGAGCATAAGCGCCACCCAAATGGTTACCCTGGCCGCCACCACCAACAATTGCAAAGGCATCGCTGCCATAACTGTCTCTTACCGAACCCATTTTATCGGCAATTTCAGTAAGCGCCTGATCCCAACTAATCGCATCGAAAGCACCATCTGCGCCTCTTTTAAGAGGTTGCGTTAAACGGTCATCATGATTCTGATAATGCTCCAGTCTAGCCGCCTTCTGGCAAATATAGCCCTTGGTCATAGGGTGCTCAGGGTCACCTTTAATTTTGGCGAGTTTACCCTTATCGGCAGTGATTGTAATTCCGCAATTTCGAGAACATAAAATACACGCATTGGCATGCTGTTCAGTCGTTGAATTTATCTTGGCAGTCATCGCTGTTCTCTCATTTTTTTAGATTTAGTCTTTGTAGTAAACCATTTGGCTGGTGGTGGCGAGTAGCTTTTTATCTTCACTCCAGAGCTCTGCCGTTTGATCAAAATAGCTGCCACCAAATTTAGAGGCGCGCGCATGACCGAGTACAAACCCTGATTCGAGCTTTTCCAACTCATCCTCCGTCGCATGAAAATGAACGGTCAGGCTCACCGTGCCTAAAGGTGCGAGTTTTCGTCTTCGAATAATAAAGCGTGGAAAAAAAGCGTCGGATATTGACGCCAAAGAAGCAAAGTCGAGCTTTCTAGCTGGTTTGTCGGCAATCCAAAGCAAACTTTCTGACAAATCTTTATCAATGCCATCTGCCGCAGTTTCAACTTTCTCAAAGGGCGCACCACTGACGAAGCGCATATCATATTGTTTAACCCAAACCGGAAAGCCGGGTAACTCAGGTATACAAGCCACATCTTCATAGTGAGGCGCATCAGGACAAGCAGCCTCTTGACTCTGCCAAGTATCTCTACGTTTAGCAAACACACAGGTCGCTGAACACTGAATCTCGCTGCCTTGTTTGAGCACAACAGACCAATGCTGGTTTGAGCGGTTTGCGCGTAACAACACGACGTCAATTTCTACCTCATCACTATTAATCGGCCCAAGATAGTTCACTGTTAAGGAGATGGGCGAACCTTCGCGTTCGGGATGCTTTAGAATGGCTTGTAATATTTTGGCTGCCGTAATGCCACCAAATGGCCCGACCATATTCTGATAAGCTGGGTTTACTTTAGCTATTCGCTTATTGGGCTCACCACATAAAGCAATCGCCTGGTCAAATAGGTGTTGCGCCCCATTAGTCTCACTCATTACTTATCTCCTCAAATTAGAACATGCTTTTACTGATTCAGCAGTTAAGTTAAGCTAATTCTAAGACGCTATCAATTTAATATAACTGAACTTAAGATAAGCTCAACTTATCCCAGAAGGTCAGTTCGAAATAAATAGCAGACCAGCACACCGCAATTAGGAGCACAATATGCAACAGAAACCACCCCCTATACAGTGGCTACCGGTCTTCGAAGCAGCCGCCCGACTTTTGAATTTTAAGAAAGCAGCAGAAGAGTTATGCGTCACCCCCCCAGCGGTGAGTCAACAAATAAAAGTACTCGAAGAATACTTAGGAGTCACCCTGTTTGACAGAAGCGGCCGAAAGCTACGCTTAAGCCAGGCTGGTGAGTTTTATTATCGCGCAGCCAGTGACATTATTAAACGACACGCAAAAGGTTATCGGGAGCTTGAACGCAAATTCTGTAACCCGATCCTTCAAATTAGCGCGCCTATTTTCATCGCCCAAGAACTGCTCATTCCTAATTACATGAAGTTCAAAGAGTTCGCCCCTAAGGTCGAGTTACGCATTACCACCGGAAATGAATACGTTAATTTTGATGATGAACCGACCGATGTAGCCCTACGATTTGGCAAAGGAAGCTGGCCCGACTTAGAATGCCGTTTTGTGAGCGATGTAGATATAAAATTAGTCTGCAGCCAAAAGTACCTTGATAACCACGATCTTCAGGTAGATGACTTTCTCACGAAAGAGGTGCTTGAAAAACACGTGCTGATCTCGCTTTACGAAAACCTTCAAGACTGGAAGAACTCCTACCCTGGCATACAAACTCAACAAAAAATAGTCTGCGACTCATACTTTTCAGCCGTACGCTCCGCTGAAGAAGGCCTGGGTATTGCTGTCGGTTTAGCCCCCGTGATTAACCGCACCATTAGAGACGGCAGATTGCTCAACCTTAACTCCGACGCGGTCAACACCGATTATGCCTATTGGTTAGTGGCCCCTAAACATAGTGCGGCGTCGGCACATTTCGAAGCGCTTTATCGCTGGATCAGCTCACTATTTGAAACCCTAGAATAACGACTCAAATGCGCTTTCTGTTGAAAACTTTTAAAAGTCCTTGCAAATAAATATAGTTCACATGTAACCTAGTTATGTCGCATATGAACTATATAAGGCTTTATAGATGGATAAGCGCTTATTCTTTTTGATCAACATGGCCCAGCACCGCATGTTTAAATTTGCTGACGCCCAGTGTGAAGAACACCTGGGTATTTCTGTCACGCAGGCAGCAGCATTAATGTTCATCGCAAAAAATGAAGGCTGTTTACAAAAAAACCTTTCGAAGGCCTTGGGTTTAAACAACTCAGCCGTGACCGGTTTAGTCGGTCGCATGAATAAAAATGGTCTGATCAATCGAGAATCTTGCGCAGAAGATGGTCGTGCTTCACGTTTATTTATATCTACTTTAGGGCAGAAAAAGTTACCAGAGATATTCCCGCTTATTCAAACAATTAACGAAAAGCTGACCGAAGAGTTTTCAGAAGATGAAATAGAAACCGTCATCCGATTTCTGAATACCGTCATGAACAGCTTCTAAAGATAGTCATGAACGGCTTCTAAAGATAGTCATGAACGGCTTCTAAATTAAAGTCATGAACTATTTTGGAACACAAAATCATTAGTTAAATCAAAGGGTACTTAACATGAGTCAGTTTTTAGCAATGTTCAAGCAAATGGGTCCTGAAATATTTTCTCAAGGTGTCGCAAAGATTGCCCCCTACTTCTCTACCATTGACCCAGAAGTAATAGAACTCAAACCCGGTTATTGCGAAGTAAACCTTAAGAATCAGAAGAAAGTACACAACCACATAGGCACCGTTCACGCGATTGCTATGTGTAACGCAGCAGAATTAGCTGGCGGCATGACCACAGATGTCTCTATACCAAGTGGTGCGCGCTGGATTCCTCAAGGCATGACTGTAGAATATATTGCAAAAGCCAAAACTGACCTAAAAGTTGTATGCGACGCCGCAGATATCGACTTCTCACAGCCAGGTAAAATCATCGTATCTGTGGGTGCGTTTGATACCAAAGGCACAAAGTGTTTTAACGCCGATATCACTATGAATGTGAAGCACGCTTAAAGTAAAAAACTCTATAGAAGGTGCGCCCCACAGCTCCCCTTCCGACATTCCCGCAGCCACTATTACCTAGTTAGTCCCGCAAACAAGGTGAATTGCAAAGCAAGAGAGAGCCACCTGGGTGGCGCTTAGGCGGGAACCCACCTTCGTCGATGCCCAGTAATAAAACCACTTAATACCGGCCGACTAAAAGAAGGCGCTTCTAAGCGAGCGCACACCAGCATAAGATTCTCTTAAGTAAATGCTGTTGCAGGCTTACCAAGAAGCTTAAAAACGCTGAAACTTCGTTTCATCAATGGTTTCTGTTGAATCTGAATTTTTTGTATCTGAAGTTCTCGAATTAGACCCTTGATTTGAAGGCAAGGTAGCTTGAACATGATTTGATGAGGCGCTATTTTTTGTAGCGTGATTCCCTAAACGAAAAAACCCCACCACTTGTTGTAAACTTTCAGCCTGTGCTTGCATCTCTTCGGCAGTCGCGGCTAACTCTTCTGAACCAGCTGCATTTTGTTGAGTCACATTGTCAAGCTGCTGCATGGCACTATTAATTTGACCGACACCACTCGATTGTTCTTCTGAAGCAGCTGTTATTTCCTGAACCAGTTCAGCTGTCCGGGTAATATCAGGCACCATTTTCTCTAGTAATGAACCGGCCTTTTGCGCTACCTCTACACTATCACTTGAAAGATTACTTATTTCTGACGCTGCCACCTGGCTTCGCTCTGCTAATTTTCTGACCTCTGCAGCGACTACAGCAAAGCCCTTACCATGTTCACCTGCACGGGCAGCTTCAATCGCAGCGTTAAGCGCCAGCATATTGGTCTGATAGGCAATATCTTCGATGATGGTAATTTTCTCAGCAATCTGGGTCATCGCTTTTACTGTTCCTATAACAGCCTCACCGCCTTCTGCCGCAGATTTAGCCGACTCGCTGGCTATAGAATCCGTCGCTAAGGCATTTTCACTATTTTGACTAATAGAAGCCCCCATCTGCTCTACAGAGGCACTGGTCTGTTCAACACTTGCAGCTTGCTCACTCGCGGCCCCACTCAATGAAGTTGCCGTATCGTTTACTTGTGCTGATGCTGAAGCTATTTGATCCGCATTATTCTGTATCTGTTGCACTACATCAATTAACTTCTCGCGCATCGTATTTATCGAAGCGGTTAAGCTAAAGTTATCGCCAGAAAGAACCTTGAGCTCAACCATCAGGTTGCCCTCGGCAATTTCTGCAGCAATGCTAGATAGCTGTGCAGGCTCCCCCCCTAAACGCTTATTCAGGAAAACACTAATATAAAAGATAAGCGACAATGTCACGACAACCAAGGTAATTAAACAGATGAAAAACACAGTTTGCATAGTTTGCGCTTTTGAACTCGCGTCCATAATTTGGTTTTCAACGCGATCAAATAACAAAGTGTTAAATTTGTTGATCTCAGATGCAATTTTATCTAAAAAGAAATGATATTCATCGTCAAATAAACGTAGCGTCTGAGCATCCAAAGCTGTTGTTTTCTTAAGTAAATAAGCCTCTCCATAGCCATATTGTTTCGCGTGAGCATCAACTGCATCCATTACCTCGACCTCAATGACCACTAAACCATCGGATTCACTCTTAGATTGGAGAAGGTGAGTTTCTTCCTCTTGAGTGAGATTCATAACGTTTACTTTTTCTTTAAACGCGATAGTGGTGCCGTCTTTTCGGGCAACCTTACCACCTGCTTTATCCAGGACATAGAAATAAGCATCACGCCATTTTTTTTCCCCCGTTACGGTATATAAGCGAACAGTATTTGTCAGATCAGATGAGTCAGTTTCCATTTCTTCAGATAATAAAAAAGCTTGATGACGATAATCCAAAGCGACTTGTTGGTCGTCTACAGCTTGGGTGTATTTCACATAAGAAAGTCCTGTTATAGCGGCTAGTACAACTAACACCATAATAGTTATCAAGAACAATTTACGTACTGACATGGTAAAATCCTCTGGGATATATTCTGACAGGAAAATATAGCATTACGGCTAAATTCCTCCTCTCCCCTTTTAAAAACTTTGATCAATTAATACTCAACCATATTCATAATAGATTAGTTTGCTAAAATGGGTTTGTCAGTCTTTATGGTCAATTAAATATAGTCACTGCTTAAAAGACTCTTATATATTTTTGTCTGCAACTTTAATTTCTGTCTTTGGAATTCATATAGAAGTGCCATGCACAGCCTGAAAGTGACCCTTATAAGTATGCGACTAAGCTTTGGGTTTTAACCATTTAGGCATATCCCAAGGTGTTCCGGTAGCGGTGAGCAGGAGTTTTTCGAGTGGCTTGAGTTCTTCTGTGGCCGCTTTGATCGGGAAGGTAAACTCCTTCGTCAGTCCAGAGTTTACGTTTTCTCCAAGATCAAATGAGCCGAATCTGGAGAAGATACTATGCACGCGTTCTTTATCTTTTGAGCTAAGCGCATTAAAACGTTTTTGTAACATTTCAAGGCAGTAAACTCGGTAATGAACCGTTTTAAGTTTGGGGTAAGTCACAACTGGCGTGACGAGATCAAAACGTTTTTGTCCACTGTCCCAAGCTTGCGCGTTTGCCTTCAAAAAGGGTAAATAAACATCAAACAGCTCTTTAAGAAAGTACTCCCAAGCGGGGTGACTAAAGTCATTAAACTTCGCCTTTTTATCAATACTGCTGCCTTTCTCATTCCATAACCTTGCTAACCATTCATATACAGCCGGCGCTTTCTCGATCATAACTTTCGCCGGTGCTGGATCTAAACCAAAATGCCTGAACATGGGGCCGAATAAACCAAAGTCAGCAATAGAGGGTTTGTCTCCCAATAAATAAGGCGAGTCAGATAAGATCTCCTGCATGCTTTCAAGCATATCGGTATAGTGTTTCTTGACGAAGGGTTCAGTTTCTTTGGTCAGGCCGTCGCCCTTCAAATAAGTTCGAATCTGACGCTCTGCGATATACCAACCTGCTAATTTTGATGGTATTGGCCAGTCACCGAGTATTTCCTGTCCGATCCTCTGGCCAAGCAATTTTTTCGTCTCAGGAAAGTTCCAACGCCAATAGAGTGCCGAGCGCCAACACCATTCATCTGCATAGTCTTCAATCAGCACCGCCAGAAAGTGGGTAACCGGGTCTTCCGGGTAAATGCTAAAGGCCTGTTTTTGCTGGTCAAACCATTCCAGCATGGGTGTAGTATCTTTCAACCACTTACCGTCATTGAGCTTAACCGCCGGCATTTTCATCATCCGGGTATTGGCATAAACCTCATTCACCATGATATTCACATTAATTGTTTGACGATGATAAGGAACCTCCTTGTAACGGAGATAGGCTTCGAGTTTACCGCTAAAATAACTCACATCGGCCACATAAGCCGTTAAGGGTTCACCACAGTTAAAGTCGTACTGTTTGGACATGTTCGTTCCTTATATTTATTGTAATAACCGTAAGACTAATAAGGTAAACTTTAGTTGGCCCTGCTTACCATTTTGGTGATACGCAGAGTTAATATCTTTAAATTACCTTACTCTTAAATGTACTGTTCATCAGCCAATTGCGCTTAATTAACTCTGTCATAGATAACCACTTGCGTCGACTAGTGGAAGCTTCCCCTTTACAAAAACACCATTTCCCCGACCAATTTCTTTGCCGTCCGAATTATAAACGACCGACTCTGCTATAAACTGGGTTTTATTTTTGTTTACCACTTTACCAACGGCGCGCATGATGCCAGTTGCTACAGGCCGTGTAATATACGTAGTAAACGAAGTCGTTAAGACAAAAAACTCTGTTTCAAGAGAATTTGCTGCAAAGAATGCAGCATCATCAAGCATTTTAAAATAAACAGAACCATGCACACCACCCGCCGAGTGATGGTACTTTTCACCGAGCGATATTTCTATCGTTGCTTCGCCCTCAAAAACGTCCATTACAGGTTTATATATGTCATTGATGGGTGCAGCCGCATACATGCTAATGAGGCTTTCAAAGTGAGTTTTTGTTGCCATTAGAAAAAATTCTCCCAAGTTCAATTTACTGATAAGTAGCAGTATAACGGGAAACATCGTTTAGTTGCTCCCGTATTTATGGCTTATATTGCTGAACTTGGTGGCCAGATCCGCTTAACGCTCTACAACAACTATCCGTATACTAATCCTTCATTTTTGTTTAATGGAACGTGAATTTATTTACCCATCATTAATTCTACTTCCTATGGTGATACCTTGAATAATTTTTCTCCAAGCATTGGCAGTTCATCTGTCTTAGCGTTGGTATCTATTTTGGATAATTACGGTTTTAGTCAAGACCGTGTTGCTAAGATATCAGGCATTGACTTAAGCCATTTGGAACAACAAGACAGCCGCTTACCCCTTGATCAATACCAGGCTCTTTGGAAAACAGCATTAGCCCTCACAAATAATCCTGCATTGGGTTTGGAGCTGGGACAAATACTCAACACTTCAAAAATCGGCTTGGTTGGGCACATTGTCTTTAACAGTCACACAATGGCTGAAGGTTTGGATGAATATATTCGCTTATTTTCAATCGTTAATGATGCTATTTCGCTAACGCTGGAAACCGATAAGGATTATGCATATTTACGTTTCATTCATCTTAATCCGAAATATTACTGTGCGCCTGATATGGAGCGAACGATGACCTTATTCCTTCATCGCGCTAAAGCTCTTTTTGATAGCAACATCCAATGGGAGTCTGCTGACTTTCAACATGCACAACCCGATTATAGTGATCAGTATAAAAAGGTATTTGACTGCTCTTTACACTTTAACCAAAGTTACTGCCAAGTTGTATTTAAGCGAAAATATCTCGATTTGAGTCCAAAACAACGCAATCCTTACATTGGCAGCGCCGCGAGACAGTACGCCAATAACCTGCTTAAAAAATTATTCAAGCGTTCGTATGCTGACAAAGTAAAAACACTCATTACCCAGTCAATTGGCACAGGTGAAGCAGATGTTGACCATATTGCCAAACAGCTCAATACTAGCCGACAAACTTTATACCGAAAATTAAAGGCTGAAGAGGTATCATTTCAAGAGTTATTGGAAGAGGTTCGTTTTGCTTCTGCGAAAGAACAGCTTAAAGAAACTAACTTATCATTAAGTGAAATTGCTTTTTCTCTCGGCTTTGGTGATTTAAGTGCATTTAGCCGCGCCTTCAAACGCTGGAGTGGCACCACCCCAAAAGGTTATAGGGAAAATCTGCACAAGACAGACCTCCCCTAGTTTTTATTTACGCGGCAACTTTGTCCGATACCAGCGCTAAAACATCGTTAACTGTTTTAATTTTTTCTGCTGTATCGTCCGGAATCTCGACATCAAACTCTTCTTCAAACGCCATGACTAACTCGACTGTATCAAGTGAGTCGGCTCCTAAATCTTCCAGAAAGTCTGCTTCATTTGTTACTTTTGACGCTTCGACATCGAGTTGTTCACAAATAACTTTCACAATCCTAGCTTTTATATCTGACATAAAATGTTCTCCTGTTGGTTGTTTATAAATATTAATAATGCAATTTTTGGTTTTCCATATTTCAGAAATAAAAGCGGCAGATATCAAAACCCCTGCAGCCTAAGCGCCTGAAAAACCTTCACCTAAAACCTAAGCCCCTGAGACCTGGGTCGTTACGGGTTTAATAACAAAGAGTAAGTCGCCTCTATTCACTTGTTGATCTGCGACACTCTTGATGTGGGTAACTTGGTACTGCTGATCGGAAGGGTAAACTTCATTTTCATGTTTATTAAAGTGCGACAAACTCAGTGGCTGAAACATCTTCATGGCCTCTAAGAGACAGAGTGTTTGGTCAACCGAGATGGTGTCGCCTTCTTGGATATAAGCGGGTTGATCCGGTGAACTCGAGCGATAGACAATGCTGGTTGAAGGCGCGAGTACTTTTAGTTCATCAGAGCCCTCAACCACGATGGAGGCTGAATGTTCTGATGCGTGCTGCGATATTTCAGTGTCATTTTTTAAGCCTAAAGCAGCATCCGGGTTTCGTTCAATAAGCTTGTCCAGGTAGCTTGTATCATAGTCGCCTGATACAAATAATTGATCATTCAGAATCACCTGCAATAAGGCAATATTTGTATCAATACCCTCAAGCACCACACTGGATAGGTGATCAATCATCTTGGCAATGGCTTCATTTCGAGTGTCAGCATGCACAATAACTTGTGCGATCAAATTGTCATAAAACGGTGGTACCGATTTACCCTCATCTACAGCGATGATATGGGTAATATCTTCCGTTTCTGGGAATAGGCACTTGCTCACCACACCTGGTGATGGCACTACTTTCAAGGCGCCCCGCTCTACCTCGACTGTTTCGGCATTGATGCGCACTTCAATCGCGTAGCCTTTGTGTTCTATGATGAGCCCTTCAATGGTTTGACCCATGGCAATGCGATACTGCTCTTTTACGATATCAATCCCACTGACTTTTTCGGTGACAGGGTGTTCAACCTGTAATCGGGTATTCATTTCCATAAAATAGAGCGTGTCGCGATCTAGGTCATAAATAAATTCAACCGTTCCCGCACCATGATAGTCGCACGCTTCGGCGAGTTTATAGGCTGAATCCGTTGCTATTTTTTCTTGATATTCAGGCAGAATGGTCGAAGCTGACTCTTCTATAATTTTTTGCTTATTTCGTTGAACACTGCAATCTCGTAAGCCGATTATCAAGGTCGATTCAAAGCGATCCCTTAATAACTGAACCTCAATATGCCGAAATCGTGTCACGAGTCGTTCAAGATAAATCTCGTCACTTCCAAAGCTGCTACGCGCTTCCGCCTTTATCATATAAAACTTTTCTTCAAGACTTTCTGCGGTTTCGACAACGACTATCCCCTTACCGCCACCACCATGAGCCGCTTTTAGAATAATCGGATAACCGATCTCTGATGCCACCTGTTCTGCGTGTTCTACGTTTTTCAACAAGCCATGACTACCCGGAACAACCGGCACCCCCAAAGAAATAGCCGTATGAATCGCACGTGATTTATCTCCCATGGCTTTCATGCTTTCGGGAGAAGGACCTATAAAGTTCAAACCCTGTGCCAAACACTGCTGGGCGAAGTCACGGTTTTCAGATAAAAAGCCAATTCCCGGATGCAATGCTTGCGCGCCCTGAATCTCGGCAATACGTAAAACGCTGTCGCCATTTAGGTAACTTTCATCGGAGGTATATCCGCCAAGACAAACTAGGTTATCATCCGCTTTGAGCATATCAGCTGCCACCGAGTCCATATCAGGGTCCGATTGAACCAGAACAACACTTAGGTCTATGGCATGCGCTTCACGTATCAGTTTGACCGCCGTACAGCCTCTTGCGTGAATAAGCACCTTTTTGTAAGGCTCAAATTTCTGATCAGAAATGGTGTGATTTATTGAGGTTTTTCTATCTGCCAGCTCCTTATCGCTCAACCAACTGTTGATTAACTCATTCACGGTGAGATCAGCTGAAGCGATACCTGAGTCAATTTCTCTTAGTCGACTATCAACATCGCTGATGATTGGGTGTTCAACAATGCTTTTCATACTATTTGGCTCAGAAACCAAATAATTCGCTAAGGTTGCTGTCACCGGTAAGTATTCCGGAACGACAATACGCCCGGCAAAAGGCATATTCGTACCCGAGAAATAATAGGTATCGACTAAGGGATGAGTCACCAAACTTGCTTGTGCGCCGCCCGTGCAATCGCCATAACCAAACATTAAGATCGGCAAGCCAAGGTCACTCACAAAACGTGTGATCTGGTCATTCACCACCGCCATAGAAAATAAAGCAGCCGCGCCCTCTTTAGTTTGCATACCCCCTGAACTCACAAAACCTATAACAGGTAATGAATGCTCGCCACAGTACGCTAATAATCTGCAGAGTCGTTCTGCTGAAGCCATATCAAAGGCCCCTGCTTGAAAGGCATGATTTGAAACAAATAAGCCGACGTTTTTGAACTGCGTATCGAACTGCTTTTCGAATTGAGAGTCGAGTTCAATGGTTTCATCGCTGAACTTAAAGCTCGCTGTTCCGGTAATAAGCCCTGATGTTGAGTTAGATAACTTTGACTGACTCTGCTGCCTAAGTATTGACTCACCAAAACCAGGAAAACGCTTTGGGTTTACTGTTGTAATATGGCCATCTAGCTCTGTGAAGTTTTCAAAATTAGCATCAATGAGTTCTTTATAGGTAAAGTTGTTCGCCGGTTTTATATCATTTAGCACTGCCTGGATACGAATATCTTTGATGGCTTGATGTAGCCTGTTCCAAAAATCTTTTCTCCGACCAATAGATACAGGCACAAACTGGCCTGTAAACACTTTATTTTGGCTCTGACACTCAAACATTTCTGGGTAGAGCTTTTCAAAAAAGTAACTGGCGACAACAAAAACCACATCCGATAGACGGGGATGTTGAGATTTTTTCCACAACTCAGCTGTTCTTAAAAACTGACCAAAGTTGGCACTATGTCGAACGCCGATCAGCCAGCTGCCAAAGTCATTCTCATTATCAATATTTGCCTGCGTTAACATCTCTTTTAATAGATGCTCAGATACCTTTTTATGCTCACTTAACGCCGACACTATTTTGCTTAGATTAGCTAAGATCTGCTCATAGAGAGCATCAAATTTAGCCAACATCCCACAATGTTCTAGTACGCTAGATTTAAAGCGGGTGTCCTGAATCAAATCGAGAACAGTGAGTCTCTCTTTTGCGATGGCATTACAGTCTTTACCTCCATCTATATTGCGTAATTTATGACTTAGTGCCGATAAGTGATGCTGTGATTCTTGCTGCCAATTGTTGTATAGATAAAATGCAATTTCGGCTAAAAGCGCATCCTGAGCGCTATCAAAATTTTCTTTAGGGTCACCTAAAAACAGTGAAACGACATAAGCTCGGTCATCACTTTGGTGAACTTCTTTTTCACGATAACGCGTCCACGCTTTTAAAAGGCTATCTTCATAAATTATTCTATCGCTGCCATTGTTCAAGGCTTCAAAGTACCACGCCTCAAAGCGCTTATCGCTCAGGGCCTGCAACTGCTCGTCAGGCGAGATCAAATGTTCATAATTATCACTTCCGGCATCGTCCAATTGAACAGACTGAGTCGTTAAACGTGAACGTAGCTGCAAACTTCGCAATGCACTATGGGCAAAGCCAAAAATAGAGGGGTAAGCACCCACTTCAAATGAAGTCAGCTGTTTTTCGCGTGTTATTTGGTTTTCTTCACCTGAAAGCGACAAAGTCTTATCACAATAGTAGGTATGTAATGGCTTAAGCTCACTCACGAGCTTTCGAGATGAATCTTCAATTAAGGCTAGCGACGCAAAAATAGCGTCTTTAACAAGACCATTGTTCTGATGACCCTGTAAAGGCGAATAATTGATGACCCCATCTAAAATACCTTCATCAAATAACTCTGGTGCAGAAACGCCAACCAATTTCGCGCAGGTCTGCCAATCCAGTTTCTGTTTTCTGGCTATAGAGGCAAGCCCTTGTGGCTGTATGGTGCTAAAAATGCCATCTTTAACCGACAACAATATATTGGTCGCCGCTAAAGGTATCGCGCCGCCTGAATAGCCAAGCCCCCAAACTATGCCAATGGTCGGTACTTTAAGATCAGCCATAAGAGAAATAAGCGCAGAGATGCTGTGCGCTTGATTCGCCATATTTGCTGCGCTGCCCGCATCGGCACCAGGCGTATCGATAAAGGTCACTAGCGGTAGCTGCCGTGATGCTATTTCTCTTAACCACAGCCCAGCCTTTTCGTGAAGAGCTGGTGTCCATACGCCGTTATTTACGTGGCGATTTTGTGCTAAGACACCAACACGAATGGTAGATGGCTCTGTTTTCAGCTCGATTTTCAGCTCAATTTCAGCGAGATACAATGGCCCGTCTTTTTCTTCCTGAATAATACGATTAGCGATATCATTGACGAGCTTAATAACAGAATATCTTTCATTACTTTCTGCCGGATTAATCACCTGCTTTTGATAGGCGTCACCGGTCAAGCTCGATAAGACAGTTGCTTGGCTCTTTAAGTCATCTGGCGTAACAAAAATATCAGCCAATGTCTTATGTTCTTTAAAAGACAGGCGATTTTCAAAAGTCAGACTATCTTTATCATCCATTTGGATACGATCGGAACATAGCTTTATCGGCTGTTGATTCCCCTGACTAAGGTTATTTTCAAGACTAAGAAACAGTCTTAATGCTGAGTCATTTACCTTAGTGACAGTCATGAACTTACCCCTTCTATCGTTTCTTCATTTATGGCTTCTTCAATTTTTTGGCCAAAGGTATCCACGCTTTGTTGGTAATTTATGCTTTCAAAATCAAAACCAAATAATTGAAAAAAATCACGTTTATACCCTGCAAAATCCGATAACTGCCATAAGTTGTTATCATTAATTTCATGCCAGCGGCGCATGACCTCTGCTTGAATAGTGGCGTCTAATTCATGCTCATCAACTCTTAAGCGCCCAGCGCTATCAATTTGACAGGTATCACCATATAAACCTGTTCTTAACAAGCGTACGATCTGCTCGATACAGCCTTCATGTACCTGGCTTTCTTTCATCACTTTGTACAACAGGGATATGTATAACGGCATCACCGGGATCGCCGAGCTTGACTGAGTGACCAGCGCTTTTAGCACACCAATATAAGCATACTTCTTATCTTTAAGCGCTTGAATTTCCGTAACTTTGAGTTCTTGATATTGCTTATCTTTGAGCGCTTCAGGCCTGTCTAGGATCAACTGCCTTTCACTCAGCTGTCTTGCACTCATTAATTTATCAATTTTTACAGCGGTATGATCTAAGTCTTTCTTTGCATATCCAATGGTTGCTTCACCGTATATTGGCTGGGTAATTTGCTCTCCAATATAGGTGTAGGCAATGGTGTTACAGTTATCTGATAACACCCCCGCAGTGTTTAAGGCCTCCATCCATTGGTACCAATCGTCTCCACCCATTACTTTAACTGTCGCATCAATTTCATCCTGCGTAGCAGCTTCAAGATCAACTGTGCTAATAAGACCTTTATCAGTGTTAATCGATTTACTTTGAAGGCTTTCCCCTACTGGCTTTAGTACCGAGTTGTACCATTTATCTTCAGACGGAATATAACGCCGTGGAGCAGCCACACTATAAATAACCAGGTCTACTTCTTTTAGTGACGCTTTGATCAATTCAATCGCCGCGACTTTGGTTTCTGGCTGAAAAGCATCCATATTCAAACTTTGAGCAAATAGATTTTTATCTTGCGCCAAGGTCTCAATATGTTGATTGTTATACCAACCCGCACTCGCTGTCTTACGCGCTGTTGGCTCTCTATCAAAATAAACACCTATCGTTTGGGTGTTTGAGCCAAAACTCAGTGCCACTCTGGACGCTAAACCGTAACCTGAAGAACAGCCGATAATTAAGGCCTTCTTCGAACCGGCAAGCGGCTTCTCATTTGCGGGCAAACTTTCAACATAGTCTATTTGGTTTTCGACTGACTTTTGGCATCCTAATGGGTGAGCATTCACGCAGATAAATCCTTTAATCTTAGGTTTAATAATCATAATATGTCTCAGCTTCACTCAGTGTCGTTTCAAATATATGTCAGTTCAAATCGTTGCAACATCATAAAGCGCTGCTTGCGAATTATCTTGACCCATTACTCCAATAATTTGACATCTCGTATCAGTTAATAAGAAATCAATAGCCGCGTCTTATCGCTACGACTATGCTAGGGCATCATTATTATCAAGCCTATTAACTTATTTAGACATAAAGGAAAAGGATGCGAATACTCAACGTACAGGTGCGCCACTTACGAGAACCATTTTCCGGACTGAGTCACCTACTGGGCGCATTGCTCGCCGTTCCAGCCTTAGCGTTTATGCTAATAAATTTGCCAGACCAAAAAGCCGGCACGTATTTAACCAGTTATCTGGTTTTTAGCGTCAGCATGTTTTTAATGTTTGGTTCAAGCGCGGTTTACCACTTAATGGAAATAAGTGAATTAGGCCTTCGTAAGCTTAAACGGATTGACCACATCGCGATCTTTATCATGATCGCAGGCACCTACACACCTTACTGCTTGTTAGGCTTGGAGGGTTCACTTTCATGGATGATGTTTGCGCTTATTTGGACAATCGCGATAGCCGGGGTCTTGATCAAAATATATTGGCTACATGCTCCTCGTTGGTTATCCACCTTGTTATATGTCGGGATGGGCTGGGTGGCTATATTGATTTATGAGCCTTTAAGCGAGAATTTACAAAGCGAAGCTGTCGATTGGTTATTTGCAGGGGGCGTAGTTTATACACTTGGCGCAATCGTTTATGCCACAAAATGGCCAAACATCCATCGCCAGCATTTCGACTTTCATGATCTATGGCATATATTTGTTCTAGGCGGCGCCGCTTGTCACTTTGTCAGCATTGCGTTTTATTTATGAAAATTTTTCTAAACAGCGCTCAAAGCAAGCCTTCAAGGACACAATGCTAATTACGAACTAATGGACTTGCATGTAAAGTTATACTAACAGCAGAAGTTATGCCTATTGAATTATCAATGGAATCAGCTCTTGTTGATTATGCCTGGACTGTCTCTTCTTGGTGAATAATCGAGAATTTAAGGAAGGTTGAACATTTCCCAAATCGTTGCTAGTGTCATATTCGAAGAGCAAGAGCCTAACGTCAACGGGCATAACCACAACATGGTCTGATAGGATCGCCCAGCCCCCTGAAAATTGAGAGTTGAACGTTTCGGGATATTCGCCATAAGGATTTTTAATGAAGACATCAGTTGTTGCATTTTTCATCACCGGCACCATCTTGTTGAACGACGTCATGGCTAATCAGTGCCAACAAAGTGATCGTGAATTATGGCGTAAAAACAAGGAATACAAACGCACGATGGCACTGGTCGGTGAATTATTCAGGTGTATCGACCGCTCCGATCTCAATAACTACCGCCTGCATGATAAAACTCAATGTTACTGGTTTACCGGCAGGGCCATCGATACTTTATATGGCCTCGATTCTTTTCGCGAAGCGCAAGGTTACCTCTCGGCAAGCAGCATGGCACAAAAGCTTCACGCAGGCGAAATCAAAAACTGGCATAACCTAGGTCCAGCGTCTTCTCAAGATGTATTGGATCTCGTGCCCAGATTAACTAAAAAGGGTAAACCGGTCGTCGCGGCATGGTTAGGAGAAAACGGACAAGGACATGTCAGCCTTGTCATGCCCGGGGGTCTTGCGTTTTCGAGCACTTGGGGTTTGAATGTGCCAAATGCCGCGAATATCAGTTTCGGCGCGCTCGATAATTCTTTCTACGGTTGCAGACTATCCTTCGCACTCTCGAAAGATAAAATAGAACGCACCTATCTTTTTTCAGTCGATCAACACGCACAATAAGGTATTGTCTCTTATAGCGCGTAAACTTGTATCACGTTAACGACTTATGTTGTTACGTTTATCCCTATGGTGACAAAAAAGAATAATAGAATGACCGCAAGTATTGGGGCCGATACGCTTACAATACTCTGTATAAGCTTTGGCCCGTTATTTAATTTTACAGCGCTGTAGGCTTCTTCAGCGGCCTTAAAAACTTCGGGCTCCTTGTTCACCCATAGGTATCCCATAAATGGAGCAGATTCCAGCTGCTGAAATCCCTGAAATAGTCGACCAAATGTCACCTTCAATTTAGGTTATTTATTTAAGCATCTCACCCGTCGAGTCGCCATTTTCGATATGTAGTTTCATTAATTAAATCTCTTACTTAGTTTAAGAACTCATGAGCGCTGGGCTTGCAATTTGCGTGATGACACCACCGTAAAAAATGCAAAACATACCCCTCGTATTTACCTTAACCGGTCCTCAGGAGATAACTCAACCCATGAAATTTAGCCCATCCCAAGCTAGTCTTTAAGTTGAGTCAAAGTGTGGTAAGTGGTTGTCATTGCGCTTATGCAGCTTTACCGTTTTTTAATTCAAACCTAATATTGCTTGGGTTTTGGTATTGTTTATATTGTCTCTATTCACAAAAACATAGTCTGTCACTATCTGCTCTATTACCCTTTCACCTTGCATAGCTTTATATACAGTATGCACGCCCTTATAGCCCATTTGAAAAGGTTGTTGAGCGACCAAGCCATACAGCTCATTGGACTTCAAGGATTCAACCATTACCGGATGTGCGTCAAACCCGATGTGGGTGAATGTCTCCTCTTTTTTAAGGTCTTTAAGAGCCATGATAACGCCAACACTCGTGACGTCATTTGGAGTGACTATCCCGTCAATATCCTCAGCAGTTAATTCTTTAAGAATCTGAGATGCTCTACCCCTTGCTGCACCTATTTCAGTTCCTAGATACTCATCAATGATAATTTCAAGGCCGCCCGAAATTGCCACCTCAATAAACGCGTTTTCTCTAATGTCAGTAGTTCTCACCCCCTTTTTCAATCGAAGCATCGCTACTTTCCCTTTACCTTTAAGCGCTTTGACCATTTCTCGACCTAATCTCTCTCCCGCTAATTTGTTATTTGTTTTTATCACACTGACACGGTCTCCTCCTATATCACGGTCAATGTAAACAGTGGGAATACCTTGAGTCTTTAAATGAGCGACAGTTTTTGCTCGATCTTTAGCATTGGGCGCTAGAACTAATCCTTTACAGCCTTTTGTTTGTATCATGAAGTTAATAATTTTTTGTTGCCCTTCTATTTCAGCTTCATGGTAGGGCGCTCTTGCATATACCTGAATATCAAGTTCCTTGCTTGCTTGCGAAGCCCCAGCAACAACATCGTCCCAGAAACCTCCAATGCCGGCGGGAACCAGCCCTATACATTCAGCCGAGACTAAATTCCCACTCGCTAATAGCAAACTAATAACTCCTAGTTTTATCGTAAGTCGATCCATAATACTTACTCCAATTTTCATAGGAATGTATATGATATTTTAGCCAACCCGGCTGTATTCGACAAATACAATGTAATCAAAGCCTTGATGTTGGAGAAAATTCAACAATAAGCTTTCCGCTTACGATAGTAGAGACCTATTTGATTTTTCAAGAAAAGCTAATACAGAAAATACTGAAAATACTGAAAATACTGAAAATCGTTTTGCTAAAGAAATGGCCAAGTTATATCACAGAGATACTCTATAAAACTTATTATTACGCTATGGGCTAACAGCTGATTAAGTCTTATTGAAAAAACTCACCTTAACCGCAAACCCCTTGCTCCCCAGATGGTTGAATTCTAACTTACCGCCCTGGTTCCCTACAATTCGATCGACGATGGCGAGCCCTAACCCGCCTTTGCCGTTGGAACCAGATATTTCTGCTGTTCTAAACGGTTTGATCATCTCTTCAATCAAATCCTCAGGAATCCCCTTACCCATGTCTATGACGGTAACCGACCACATAACACCATCATTTTCAGTATGTACTTCGATGGGGGGTTTGCCATGTTTTATCGCATTTGATATCAAGTTACCCAACATACGGCGGAGTGAAATGGGGCTAACCCGTGCGTCGAAAGGAGCCGTTAACGCCACACCAACATTTCTAAATTTATTCGACTCATCCCTAACTATTTCGTTGATCTCCACTACTTCAGATTTTTCTGCCTTTCCTTCACGAACAAACGAAATAAATTGATCAATAATCAAATTCATCTCATCGATGTCAGCAAAAACACCTTCAACCAATGGCGGTTCGTGCTTATGTAAAAAATCAACCGCCAGTCGAGACCTAGTTAAGGGCGTTCTTAAATCATGAGATATACCCAGCAGCATTTCTTCTTTTGAGGCGGTCTGGTCCTTTAACTTTAAGGCTGAAATATTAAGTGTATCTGCCAATTTTTTTGCTTCTAAGGGCCAGTAATGCGGTTCAATTTTAGGAATGCCGCCTCCCGCTATCACTTCCGCCGCATCAGACAATGTGGCAAAAGGTTTACTTAAGGTCAGGGCAAAAATATAGGAAGGAACAACCGATAGAACTAATATTGTTAGTATATATGACCACCCATAATAAGGAAATAATATCCTATTTTGCGATAGCTGCAAGCCAATCCATTGGCCTGGACTTTTTACTGACCCTATCCATAGGTAGATTTCTTCATCTTGTTCGTTATGCATAATTTGGGTGCCCTGAGGTAAACCTCGTTGAATCTCTTCCTTTACTTTCTGCCAATAAAAGTGCAATTCCTTGGACGGTCCAGGTTGTCTCACAACTAAATAGTGAAAAGGAAGTTCCTTAATCGGGCGTTTAAAACTCTGTTCGACCAGTTGATACTTTGCGAGCATCGATTGCGCCTGGTAAACCGCTGTAGGCTGTGCTGCAAAATAACGAAAAACCACCCAGACGACAGACGCAATGAGCAGTGCCAAAACGATAGAAAAAAGGAACGTTCTTGTGAAAGTCGTGTCAAATCTAGGTGTCACTATGACAGACCTCTTTGGGAACAAAGGTATATCCCGTCCCCCAAACTGTTTGAATGTATCGAGGCTTAGATGGATCATCTTCAATAATTTTTCTTAAACGCGATATTTGAATATCAATCGAACGCTCAAAAGCGGCATGATCTCGTCCCTTGGCAAGGCTCATCAACTGGTCCCGGTTCAAAGGGACTCTGGGGTGCTTCACCATAACGGCGAGTAATGCAAACTCCCCCGTCGTGATCGATAAAGCCTTCCCGTTCTTATACAAATGACGCGTTGAAAGATTCAATTGGAAGGGGCCGAATGTATAGATCTGATTTTCACCTGTCACCGGTGCTCCCAGAACTCTCGAACCGGTACGCCGTAATATTGCTTTGATGCGCGCGACCAACTCTCTAGGATTACAAGGTTTTGCGAGATAATCGTCCGCGCCGATTTCCAAACCTATTATCCGATCAAGATCGTCTCCCTTTGCTGTTAAAATCAGAATCGGCACATCATTTTTTTGCCCCCTTAGATCGCGACAAATTGCCAGGCCATCTTCTCCCGGTAGCATAATATCAAGCACGATTAAGTCAATGTGTGTACGCATCAAGATCTTCGCCATTTGCTTACCGTCATCGGCACCGAGCGCATCGAAGCCGTATTCACGGATATGGCGCTCTAACAAAGCACGAAGTTTTTTATCATCTTCCACAATTAGGATGCGCTGCGGGATGTTATCCATCGGATACCTCATCACTTTTCTTATTATTGCGATAGCCATAACTTGTCACATTTGTAGGTATAGCATAACTAGACAACGGTATTTTTTCCAGCGCGCCTACTTATGTAGAAGCAAGCCCGCTGGAAAGTTTGTATCAATTTATGTCTAACAAAGCATGCGAAATATCTTGTTACATTTTGACATTAAGGGGAAACCACTGCTCTGAACATACTTGCTAACCTCGTCGTGCTTTGCTCATGTTTATTCAATCAATGCATTTTATTTGATTTTGGAGCCCTATTCACAGTGAGTTTGGGGCACGACAAGGACAAGAATGGAAAGTAGTAGAGAATGGAGAAATCTCAAAAATAACAATAGATAACCATTTCACCTTAGCATTAAGCGGAGGGTGAAAAAATTAGGAGATAAAAATGAATAATTCTAATAAATTACTGCCATTAATAAAGGGGTGTAAATTGATCCAACCTCTTATTGCCGTTTCTCTGGTATTCCTTATTAGCTTACCCAGCTATGCTCAAGACCCAATATTTCCGGTTCCAGAATGGCAAACCGATTTGCCTGACAATCATAATTTCGATCAAGCGGGCCTACAAAATGTTTCGACCTATGCGGAGTCGATCAATTCAGACAGCCTGATCATTATCCATGACGGATATATTATCTGGGAAGAATACTGGAATGGTCTAGGCCAAACATCCCCTCAAAAGAACGTATGGTCTGTGACGAAGTCATTTACGTCGATACTTATAGGGATAGCACAGGACATGGGTTATCTGAGTATTGATGACAAGGCCTCTGACTATATCTCGGAGTGGCAAAGTAACTCAAGCGAGCCCGTGACAATTAAGCAGCTATTAGCCCAGGATTCCGGCAGGCGCTTTAGCCAGTTTTCGGACAACTGGCACTTTAGAAAAGAGGATTCCATTGGGAAAAATGACATGACGGGATATGCAATTGGTCGTGGCCAGCAGCATACTCCAGGTACGATATGGCGATACAATAATCTCGCTATTCAGAATTTGGACCGTGTGCTCAGTGTAGCCACAGGACAGGATACTGCCGACTTTGCTACCACCGCTCTGATTGAGCCTCTTGGCATGAACAATACGACGGTGTTTGCCGATAATAAGGGACAAATGATTATGCCCTCACATTTGCGCACTGTAGCAAGAGATATGGCACGGATTGGGTACTTACTTCTCAACGATGGCAACTGGAACGGGCAACAGATTCTGCCGCAGAGTTACGTGACCGAGGCAATATCTCCGGGGTCTGCCCTTAATGATGCCTACGGTTTCTTATGGTGGATTAATACCGGGGCAAACGATACGTGGCGTCACCCTGCTATTAGTAATAATGCGGAACAAACAGGTGTAATTTTTCCTGATGCACCTTCCGATCTTTATGCGGCGTCAGGAAACAACGGCCAGGTGGTGATTGTTTCCCCTTCAGAAAACCTGATCATCGTGCGACAAGGTCATGAGAAGATTGACGGCCCAGAAATCATCAATGCTATGTACAGAGAAACGGCTACCGCAATGTATTAATTAGGTCGAATTTATAATCAGTATAAGAGCCATCACTTTATATTTTTAAAATGATGGTTCTTTCTGTATTGAAGGACTCGCCTCCAAATGGTTTGTTTAATACTTTTCTTGCTTTGGTGAATGGAGCCATCAAGATGACGCAATATCAATGACTATCTCTGACATATATAAGCTTGTCATTTCATAAGCTATGATCACGCCTAAGATTTTAGACCTTAATACGACTACAAGAAGTATAATAATGACTTACCCGTTTTTCACAAATTGAAAAGGCTATCACGATTATCTTCAATCCACTTTGTCGATTCCTCATACAACTCTTTTTTGCTCTGACCACTTGAATATATAGGCTCACCAATTCGAACAGAGATCGTTCCCGGTTTCAGAAAAATATCCTTAGAAGGCCACAATAAACCCGCATTGTGCGCAATAGGTATAATAGGAACTTGAGTAAGATGCGCGAGTGAAGCACCACCCCGATTAAATTTAGCTTTCTCCCCTATTGGTACGCGTGTGCCTTCGGGAAATATCAATACAGATCTATTTTTTAAGACCCGATTCTGCCCTTCTGTAATTAGCTGTTTATAAGCTTTAACCGGTTCACTCCTATCCAGCGGAATAGCTTTAAGTACCCTGGCGCCCCATCCAAATACAGGGACCGACAACAACTCCTGCTTCAGTACGGTACTCAAGGGTGAGAACAGTGTTTGTAAAAAAAACGTCTCCCAAGTGCTTTGGTGATTACACAAGACAATGCACGGCCCTTTTGGAATATTTTCTTGCCCTTCTACTTGGTAATGAATTCCACACAGCCATTTGCTCCACCATAATATAAACACGTTAAAACGAGTGAGAACAAATTGCTGCTTTTTTTCATCCAGAAACGGAACAAGCATAAAAGCAGCAGAGCAACACACAATCATTGCTAAACTACAGCCAAGATAGAACAATACGGTCTTCGCGGCGACTAATATCTTTTTGGATAAACCCATGATTCTGATCTCTGCAGAAAATAAGATCGACGACTAAGCGGAGAACCGACCAAGAATTAGCGAAGCATTGGTACCGCCGAAGCCAAAGCTATTACTCATCACCGCGTCTATCTCGGCATCTTCAGTCACAGAAACAATAGGTATTGTTGACGCCTCTTCTTCAGCCTTATTCAAGTTTGCATTTTCAGCAATAAAACCTTCCTTCATCATGATCAAACTAAAAATTGCTTCGTGCACACCCGCAGCACCGAGGGAATGGCCGCTTAAAGATTTTGTCGAACTAATTTTTGGTACCTGATCACCAAAAACATTTTTAATTGCTTTTAATTCAACCAAATCGCCTACAGGCGTACTTGTTCCATGTGTATTAATATACTGGATATCTCTATCGCCAGCCTGTTTTCGTGCCATTTTCATGCAGCGTTCAGCGCCTTCACCAGAGGGCTGAACCATGTCTTTCCCGTCTGATGTGGCCGCATAACCAATCACCTCACCGTAAATTTGTGCACCACGTGCCAAGGCGTGTTCTAGCTCTTCAACCACCACAACACCTGCGCCGCTGGCTATAACGAAACCGTCACGGGAGGTATCATAAGGTCGCGAGGCAGATTCTGGCTGGTCATTATATTTACTCGACAGCGCGCCCATTGCGTCGAATTGTAAAGCGAGTGTCCAATCTGCACTGTCAGCACCGCCTGCAAATACTATGTTTTGCTTGCCGAGTTGAATTTGTTCTACTGCCGTACCAATACAATGCGCACTGGTTGCACAAGCTGAGGTGACAGAATAATTAATGCCTCGAATGCCAAATGCCGTGGATAAAACAGATGAAATCGCACTACTCATTCCACGCGTTACACGATAAGGACCAACACGACGGACACCGGCACGATGAAATGTATCGACTGAATCAACGATATCTTCTATTGATGTGCTACCCGTCCCCATGACTAATCCGGTCATGTCATTTTTAACCAGATTTTCGTCAAGCTGTGCATCTTTGATGGCTTGTTCCATAGCCAAAAAACCATAACCAGAAGACTTAGTCATAAACCGATATAACTTTCTATCTATATGCTCTTGAGGGTTAACGGACACCTGGCCACTAATTTGTGATCGAAGCCCTTTCTCCGAAAAAATGTCATCCTTTTTAATACCACTTCTGCCAAATTTTAAAGAGTCGCTCACCTCTGCAATAGTATTCCCTAAACTTGATATAACCCCTATGCCTGTAATCACCGCACGTCTCATTTGCCTCTCCTAATTAACTGTATTTGTGCCAGAAACAGGGATCAATCCTGTTTTAATATTCTTGGCACTGTAGATTTGTTCGTCGTCGACATAAACTTCACCGTCTGCGATACCCAAGACAATATCTTTCAAAATGACGCGTTTAATATGAATATGAAAACGAACTGTTTTGGCCTCGGGTAATACTTCACCAAAAAAACGTACATCCCCCACGCCCAGGGCTCTGCCCTTACCTTCATATCCAGCCCAAGCCAGATAAAAACCAAGACCTTGCCATAAGGCGTCAACTCCCAAACAACCTGGCATAACAGGATCGCCCGGAAAATGACATTTAAAAAACCAAAGGTCAGGATGTATATTAAATTCTGCGATTATCTCGCCTTTGTTGTACTTCCCGCCGGTATTTGAAACATGCACAACACGGTCAATCATTCGCATTTCGGCCTGTGGAAGCTGCATTGTTGGCGGATTATCAACACTAAACATCGCGTCTAATTCTGACTGAGAATATTTTTCTTGCTGTAACATGACAGGGTCTCCAGATTCGATTGTTGCTCACTCGAATCAATAACGAATAACTAAATTTCTATGAGAAATCACTATAAACAGTCGCAGGTATATTCTCTTGACCAAGTATTCCAATAATTTGACATCTCGTACCAGCGGGGAATGTTTAGATTTTGTGAGGGAGGGAAACTATAATATGTATTGATAGGCGTTTTGATGGACTTCAGGGCCATACAGTTCGTAGTGTAACCCTTTGAAAGTTTAACTTAAAAGTTTGAAGACACGCCCCTTGCTGAACATATAGGGTGTGCCGTGCGCTCCGAGAAAATCAAATACAACAAAGATTAACCTTAAAAACAGTTAACCTGCGGGTATAGCAGTTCTTGGTTAAGGGTCTTCAATCAGCTGGTGAAGCGGTGCGCACGGCGCACCCTATATAGGAGGTTTGTCAGACTAAATTTATCAATCAAGATCGCTCGCATCATGGCGTTCGTGAACTTGCTTGGACTCATCACCCCATGCACGATTAACACGTCGGCCTCGTTTTACGGCCGGTCGGTCATAAATTTCCTGCGCCCAACGCACCACATGTTTATAAGATGCCACCTCTAGAAATTCTGCTGCATCGTAAAGTTTGCCTTCGACCAAGACGCCATACCAAGCATAGATGGCCATATCCGCTATGGTGTAAATGTCGCCACACATAAAACGACGTTCTGAGAGGTTCCGATCCAATACATCTAGTTGACGCTTAACTTCCATGGCATAGCGGTTAATCGGGTATTCCAGTTTCTCTGGGGCATAAGCATAAAAGTGGCCAAAGCCACCCCCCAAAAAAGGCGCGCTGCCCATTTGCCAGAACAACCATGACATACATTCTGCGCGTTGAGCCGGCTCTGTCGGTAAAAAAGCCCCGTACTTTTCAGCCAAATAAACCATAATAGCGCCAGACTCAAATACTCGTGTTGCTGGCGACGTACTATGGTCAAGTAAGGCGGGGATTTTGGAGTTCGGGTTAATATCTGTAAAACTACTTCCAAACTGATCGCCTTCATTGATATTGATTAACCAGGCATCGTACTCTGCTTCAGTCTTGCCCAAGGCTAACAACTCTTCCAGCAAGACCGTCACTTTGACACCATTAGGCGTGGCAAGTGAATACAATTGCAAAGAGTGTTTACCCACTGGCAAGGTTTTGTCCTGCGTTGCCCCCGCAATAGGTCGATTAATCTTGGCAAATTGACCACCACTTTCTTGATCCCACGTCCATACTTTAGGAGGCGTGTAGTCGTTTGTATTACTCATAGCTTAGGCACCAGGTCTGATATAAGAAGTATATTCAACATAGCAGCCTGCCGAAGTAAACGCTATATATCAGCTCAATTGCTGCGCAAATCCCCCCAAGTCGAGGGCCTTAGCTCAATCAGTATTCGCTTGGTGTTTTATATGTTTGAAAGACAGTATCTGAAACACGGCGATGCACTGCCTTAAGAAGCTCAATGGCTTTGTCTGCTTTATGAACTATGAACTATGAACTATGAACTATGAACTATGAACTATGAACTATGAACTATGAACTATGAACTATGAACTATGAACTATGAACTATGAACTATGAACTAAATTGTTGCTTTTACTAAGG
>Ga0209290_1000373_pt1 | contig 34978 bp, 36 predicted proteins | sample EN1Hudsemesocosm_2_FD_184632 | JGI IMG/M metagenome (GOLD analysis project Ga0209290, IMG submission 184632) | Methane-oxidizing microbial communities from mesocosms in the Hudson Canyon - EN10B Hudson Canyon (SPAdes) (version 2) | ecosystem: Environmental > Aquatic > Marine > Cold seeps... | reverse complement strand
CTTAAGTTTAATATCCACATCGATCCCAGCATTCCACCGTATTTATTAGGCGACCCGCTACGAATTAAACAGATCCTGCTTAACCTCATTAGTAACAGCATTAAATTCACCAGCAAGGGCACCATCGAGCTAACCATTAATATGGTCAACCCAGAGCCCAACCTAGTATTGCAATTCAATGTGAAAGACAGCGGCATAGGCATACCACAAGACAAGCAAAAACTTTTATTTGAAGCCTTTACTCAGGTGGATTCATCCACCACACGTGAATACGGCGGTACCGGCTTGGGCTTGCAAATCAGTAAACGCCTGGTTGAATTAATGGGCGGTCATATTCAAGTGGCCAGTGAAATCAATGTGGGCTCCACATTTTCGTTTACCCTAGCCTTAAACAAGGGCAGCCCACCTCAACAAGCCCCCGAGCACGAACACCAACAAACGAAACGCCCTAACGATCAAATTTGCATATTGGTGGCTGAAGATAATCGTACCAATCAAATGGTAGTGGGGGCTATGCTTAAACGATTGGGTTATCAATATGAGATTTGCGACGATGGCCAGCAAGCCCTGAATGCAATGGATCTAAAAAAATATGATTTAATATTAATGGACTGCCAAATGCCCATTTTGGATGGATTTGCGGCTACTAAATTAATCCGCGACAAACCTGACCTGAACGATCTGCCGGTTATCGCGCTCACCGCCGGGGCCACCGCTCAGGAGCAAAAACAATGTTACGACGCTGGCATGAATGATTTTCTATCCAAGCCCATTACCATGGAGATACTAAAAAATACTCTGCTAAAATGGCATTAACCGCTTCCCTTTGTCAGCACCCATATCTATTTACGCTATAAAACAACCGTACACCTGCTTAATTCAATCTAAATTCTAAGACCGCACTTGGAAATTCTGCATTACTCTTAATATTAGGAATTTAATGAAACGGCATTCAAATAAGTTGTATGAAAGCCTTCTTGGCTATTGCTATCTATTGCACACTCTTAACGAGCTGCTACGACTCGCGTCTATCTCCAAACAGTAAAGAGATTGAGGTGAACCTATTAGCGGAAAGTAAAGCGCAAGTATTTAATGTGCAGTTTTCCGTGCGCTTTTCTCAATCCACCCCCACTAACCTAAGTTGGGATTTTGGTGACGGCTATCACGCTCAGGGCAAAACCCTGCAGCACAAATATGCAAGCCCCGGGGTGTATCTGGCTAGCTTGGAATACAGTGAGCAGGGACAAATCATCCACGAAGAGATAAAGGTGGAAATACCCGGCGATAATCGGCAGCTACATATTGGCGCCCAGCAACCTTTTACCATCGACAGCGACCACAACGACCCTAACCTCCCCTTTATCCGCAATGATAAAATCGCACAAAAAATCGTCCCTCCCATCACCCTGAGTGGCTTTTTAATTGAAAAAAATATTTGTCAGGGTGGGCGTTTATGCCAACAGGGAGACCTACTAGATAATTACCAATTTAAGCTAGATTACTCGGATGAAATCACCCTGCAAATATTAAACGGCACGCTGGATATTGAACTCACTCGTGAAGACGGCAGCCTAGTAGCTCATTACGCCCAGCAATCCAGCTCCCTCACAATCCCCACTCAGTCCTTAGGTAATGGCCAGTTTCAGTTAAGTCTCTCCCTTGGCAAGACACAATCGTCCGCCCGCTATTTACTAAGTATTAATAAAATAATGCAGCAGGAATATTCAAATTATCAGCCGGGAAAATTAATTGTTACCTGGCAAAATCAAGTGCAGCCAGAGTTGGTGGACATCAGCGACAAACGCTTACATCAGTTGCCCCGTGACAACCTGCTTAACGCTCGAGACCTATTTTCAAGAAAGTCTAATGTGCGTAGCGTGAGCCTAAATTATTATCGCCAGGCTCTCGATGTCTCGAGCCAGATGACAAGCTGGCAGTGGCCACTGTCTTTCCAAAACATCGATAAACTGTGGCAGCCTTTGCAGTCCCGCGGCCAAGCACCCGGTGACAATATCACCGTAGCCGTGTTAGACACGGGTATATATTCGCAACACCCAAACCTTCAGGGTCTGAAGCGTCACAGCGGATTTGATTTTGTATCCGATCCCGTTAATGGCGGGGATGGTGACGGCTGGGATGGCGACCCAGAGGACCCAGGGGGCAATCAAGGCAGCTTTCATGGCACGCACATCACTGGCATTATTGCCGCGCCACCTCCCCAATACGATTTTGGCACTCCCTGGGTTCAAGGGCTGGCCTGGGGCGTCGATATCATGCCGTTGCGGGTATTGGGTCTAAATGGCGGCACCAGTTATGACATGATTCAGGCCCTACGCTATGCCGCTGGCCTGGATAATCAGAGCGGCCAATTACCGGTTAAACCCGCCGACATCATTAATTTAAGTTTAGGGGGCAGCCAGTTCAGCGCCGCCGAACAAGCCACATTAGATGCCGTCATAGACAGTGGTGTCATTGTGGTGGCGGCGGCAGGTAATCAATCCCGCTCCCAGATAAATTTTCCTGCCGGGTATCAAAACGTCATCGCGGTGGGGGCTCTAACCCAACAAGGGGATATGGCCTCTTATAGCAACCACGGCCCTTACCTTGATTTAATGGCACCGGGCGGCGAATGTCTGGAAATTATGTGCACTAAGGGCATCTACGGGTTGGGTGCTCAAAAGACCTCGCTTGGCCACGAACTCAAGCCTAATTGGCACCACCTGGCCGGTACGTCCATGGCCAGCGCCCACGTGAGCGCCATGCTGGCCATCTTACGCAGTCATTTACCGGCCCTCGATGGCCATGAGCTGCACAGCCTCCTATCGCAACAATCAATCAATTCCAACATGGGCGAAACAGGATTCTCCCAAAAAACAGGCTGGGGTAGCCTGGACAGTGAAAAAATAATGACTTTAATAGATAGCAGTTCTTTGGATCACGGTCAGGTATGGAGTAGCCACAAGAATATCTTTTTAAGCAAAAATGAAAGTCGCTCCCTTACCCTCACGTTCAGAGGGGCACACCCCATTCATGAACTAAGTCTGGATTATGATTCGAGCTACCTGGAAGTGTCATTGAATAAAAATAACCTTATCGTACGCGCCAAGCGCACCCTTGATCAGTCGCAACCACTAATGATCAGCAGCATAGAAAATCATAATTTAGTGATCAACATTCACGGTAAAAACACTCCATCATTTTCGCCAGCCTTAGAACACCTGTACCTAACCCTCAGTGATGAACCTTATGACGGCCCAGTGAGGCGAGCAGCCAAACAAGGCAGTGATTGGCAAGCCTATGTGCCCACCATTAACAAAGGGCAAATCATTCAAGTAAGTTCGGACTTGGATTATGACGGAGTGTATTGCGAACCGGGAGAGTTTTGTGCCGTCACCGAACTAGACAATCAGCCACAGGGTGAGGTTAAATTGTGGGGTAAGCTATTAACCCATTAATGGATTAAATAGAAAGAAAATCCCGCAGCCTAGGCCGCAGGTTTTAACGGTGTTACAAACTGCCTAACAGACCGTCTTTTAAATCATCTTGCACCGCATCTTCAGACAACCAGATACCAAATAAAGCCTGCTTGAACTCCAAACCCTTGATGGTGCTTTTAAGTTTGCCATTTTTAAATACATTCACGCCAGTCTCAGGGGAATATACAAAATCAAAAACGTCATTCTCTTGAATACCGTCTTTAAAGTTGGCGATAAATTCATCTATGGTGCTTTGAATAGGCGCGGTATTACCCTGCGTGGATTTCTCGAAACCCTCGCGAGTGGCGGTCTCCATTTTTTCGCCACTTAGCAGGCCTGAGGTAATATGCAGACGCAACGCCATCGCTTTATCTTGCGCGATGATGCTTTTAGCTTCCTTGGAGGCTTCGGTTAAGTACAAACCCGCCGCATAGATATCCATGAAGAACTTACTGCGCACGCCAGTACCATTCAAGGACAAGCTTTGCTGCTGGGCCGCTAATTTTTCAGGTATCTGTACCCCGGCCACTTCCACTGCCATAGCACTGATGCTCAGCAGAGAAATACATAATAGACTTACAATTCGTTTCATTGTGTAGCTCACTTTTATTGTTGTTTTATACCCTCTGCCTATCTGCAAAGAGGCCCCCTATATAGCCAAGAACCCACTTACTAATCAAGTAATGAGTCCCGTTAGAATCGAAGATTAAGCCTAAAACCAGATTTTTTTATTTCCAAAAGATATGAGTAAAACCATAGTACAAAATAACCAGCGATTTAACTTCGTAAACTAAAATCCACATTAAATATTGGCGTTAGATTATTCCCGCATTAAGGCTGGTTTTTTCTAGCCTAGCCCCATAATGCCCTTTACATTGACAGAAGGTTTCTGACGAGGTGCAGTGCATGCAAACAATTAATCCCATGGTAATAACCATCGTTCAACAAATCATGATCAATGAAAATGACACCGATGCCTGGCGCCGAAATTTAATTCAAAATCACATATTTGAAGCCCAGGAGGTAAAAGATTTAAGCGAGCGAGAAATTTCACTGATTCATCATGCCATGTTGGTGCAGCGGTTCAGCCGCATGAGCAGTGACGAGCTATTAGAGCAAACTGCCAAGTATAACTTGCAATACCACATTAACTTTGAGGCCGACGAATTCCAGATGGGCGCCGTCTGCTATTAACCGTTGTGTACTCACTAGGTTACCCTCCACAAAACCTTAAGCGGGCTTTGTGGAGGGTACTTCATTAATCATTAGGCAGTAAACACATCATCAAGGTGGCTGAGATAACACTTGCTCACCACCCGCACACTCTCTTCTTTGATGCTGGCCGCCAATTCAAGTTTATTTTTTCCCAATAGGTAATCAGTAAGCTGTAAAAAGGTAGCACGCAGCTCCATTAGGGTTTTCTCCATAAAACTTCCTGATTGCTGTTTAGCAGCAATTAGACTCAGCAGTCTAAAGTGGGCATGACTGTAATAATATTCAGCCTCTTTATGGCGGCCAAATTTGCTGGAAGCATGGGCACTGTTATGACAAGAAATAACAAACAGGCGCACCACTTTCCAGCGCTGTTTATGCTCCCTCTCAAGCCAGGGCTCCAACAGCTCTACCGTATGGCTAAATTGGCGACTCGCCTCTTTAAACTCCCCTCTGTGGTAGCATGCATCAGCCTGTAGCGTGTAGAATTCCCACTTATTGAGCACATCCTGAACGGTTTGCTTACTGGCCACTGTGGTTTCCCTTAAATTAAGATGATAATGATTATCATTTAAGATTAAAGAGAGGACCATGTCAAGCCCAGCCATGGATGCCATTAGAGTATGTTATGAATTTTTCTGACCTGTACCTGCCCCTAAAACATGCCCATTTATCTCTAGTGGCCATTAGTATTTGCCTGTTTATTATTCGCGGCATGCTTAAGACATTGGATCCCAAGCGGGTGATGGGAAAATGGCTGAAAGTGACACCCCATATTATTGATACTCTATTGCTAATCAGCGGCATCTGCCTTGCCCTGCTGATTCATCAGTATCCAATCAGCCATCACTGGCTAACGGTCAAGATATTATTATTGGTGGGTTATATTGTATTGGGCATGAAGGCCATGAAGAGTACCCAACCCATGCGGCAGCGCAGTTATTTTGCAGCTGCCTTGGCTTGCGTATTATTTATGGTGACAGTGGCCAGCACTCACCACCCTTTGGGGTTGTTTAGTTTATTGTGATGGATCAGTCGGTGGCGAAACCAACCTACGCTACTGCCACCCTCGGAACTATGGTCGGGCCAAGCGACCCACTATATCACCCGCCACTAACGGCTTTAAACTGCGTGTGGGATTAATGTCCAATCCGCCGCGCCTCGTATAACGGGCGGTTACCACCAGCTCGTCAAACTTCCCTACTTGACACAAATCGCAGAATATCTGCTCTACGCAATGTTCGTGAAAATCGTCATGATTGCGATAGCTGATGATGTATTTCAGTAACGACGCCTTATCAATTTCACTGCCCTTATATTGCACCACCACCGTGGCCCAATCCGGCTGACCGGTTACCGGGCAATTGGATTTTAACAGGTGACTGTTTAAGGTTTGTGTCTCGACATTTTTACCAACCTTCAACAAAGATGGGTTAGGCTCAAAGTCTTGCACTTCAATATCCAGCTCATCAATATTTTCACCCAACTTGGCGCTCGCCAATGGGAAGGCATCCACCGCAAATAAATTTACCTCAATGTCACCACCAAAGCCTTCCGACAAATCTTGCTGCAGCCTGATTTTTACTTGTTCGATATTTTCCAGGGGCGTGTTATTAAAACTGTTTAGGTATAGTTTAAAAGATTTAGACTCCACTATGCTGCTGGACTCGGCTGGTATTATAAATTCGGCAATGGCTACCTGAGGCTTCCCCTTAAGGTTTAACCAAGATAACTCGTATCCTGTCCACACATCTTGCCCAAAAAAAGGCAATTCACCGTTAACTTTTTTCACTGGCATATTCAAGCGAGCACGGTTACCCGTACGAGCAATAGGAAAGATAAGGGAATTATCATAAGTGAAAACGTACTGGGTTTCTTTGCCTAGCAATAGGTCATCTTTGTTCATGGACGAATTCCTTTACCACGATTAAGCAATCGCATACTGATAAAATATAAAACGAGAATAATACTAATTAATATGGTGTAACAGGTGACTAAGTTCACATCACTCACCCCCAACATGCCGTATCTGAAGCCGTTCACCATATATAATATTGGATTAAATTGTGACACCAGTTGCCATTGGCCGGGTAACAAGTCCGTGCTAAAAAAGACCCCACCCAAATAAGATAAAGGGGTTAACAGAAAAGTCGGCACTATGCTGATATCGTCAAATTTATTGGCATACAAGGCATTAATAAAACCAGCCAATGAAAACAAAATTGAGGACAAAAAGACCACACTGCTTAACACCCAAAAATTAAAGACAGTCACATCTGTAAAAAAGAGCGCCACACCGGTCACTATAATGCCGGTAATCAATCCGCGTGCCACACCACCAAATACGAAACCACCCAATATAACGCTATTGGGTAAGGGGGCCACCAATAATTCCTCTACACTGCGTTGAAACTTATTGCTAAAAAATGAGCTGGACACATTGCTGTAGGCATTATTAATTACCGACATCATGATCAACCCGGGCATAATAAATGACATGTAGTTGATGCCCGACATCTCGCCAATGCGCGATCCAATTAAGCTGCCAAATATAATGAAATACAGAGTCATGGTAATGGCAGGCGGCAACAATGTTTGCTGCCAAATTCGCATGAAGCGCCGAATTTCTTTCATTAATATGGTGGTAAATGCAATACGGTGCATCTGGATAAACGTCAACATGGTTATTTCCTCACCAGATCCACAAACAAGGTCTCTAAACGGTTTGATTTTGGACGAATGGAACTAACCGAAATATTGGCCTGGTTAAAACGTTGAAACAATTCGTTAATGGCCACTCCCTTGCTCACATTTACTTCAAAGCAACTGTCGTCCAGCCAGTTTAAATCCAAAGATTCAAGTTTAGGGCGCAGGGGATAAGGCTGAATTAAATCCACCACCAAGGTTTGCTTGTGTAACTCCTGTAATAACTCTCGGACACTGGTGTTTTTCACTATGGCCCCATGATTAATAATGGCAATATTTTTACAAAGACTCTCGGCTTCTTCAAGATAATGAGTAGTGAGAATAATCGTCACCCCCTCTTCCTCATTAAGCTGCTTAAGGTACAGCCACATGCTTTGTCTAAGCTCTATATCCACCCCAGCGGTGGGTTCATCCAGAATCAGTATTTTGGGATCATGCACTAGGGCCCGTGCGATCATCAAGCGGCGTTTCATGCCCCCGGACAACATTCGAGAGGCCACGTCTCTCTTATCCCACAGACCCAGGGCTTTAAGGTATTTCTCGCTACGAATGCGGGCTTCCTTCAGTGGAATACCGTAATAACCGGCCTGAGTAATGACGATATCATGTACTTTTTCAAACTGATTAAAATTGAATTCCTGAGGCACTACACCCAATAAACGCTTGGCAGCGTATACATCACCATCAAGATCCAGTCCAAACAAGCTGACCTTGCCTTGGGTTTTATTAACCAGGCCCGAAACGATACCCAGTGTGGTAGACTTACCCGCACCATTGGGACCCAGCAGTGCAAAAAAGTCACCCTGATCCACTTGCAGGTTGATGTCTTTCAAGGCGACAAAGCCATTGTCATATACCTTGCCAAGACCTGAAATACTCAACGCCGGCCCGGAATAATTCTCTAATAAGCTCATTAAATTATGTCTAATCAAATCTATAATGCTCGCCATCATACTCTTATTTTGTTAAAAGATTTCCTAGGCTTTTTGCAACAAGGTTTTCCATTTAATCAAGATCCCATGCCCAGCGATGAGCAATCCTTTGTAGATCAGCTACAACATTTAATTACTGATATGGAAAATCAAGCACCTCAGGCCGCGTTTAATGGGCAAGACTGGCTAAACCGTTTATTTCGTAACTTCCCCACTCTGGCCCCTCACCTTGGCCGCGAAGTCTTATGGTACTTTGGTGGAGATGCCCTGCACTTCATGCCGGACGAAGAAATAGCTAAATTCCAGCTGCTTGAAGATGCTTTACACGAGGGTGGTGAAGATTTTGACTATATGGCTACCAAGATTGCCATCTTTTCGAAATAACAATACTGAGAGTAGGCTGGCTAAACGGATGTGAGTTCTAACACTGAACTTAAGCCAGCCTGAGCAACGCCGCTCTTTGCCATGACCGCCATGGATGGTGGAAATGCAGTTTTTGCAGGAGCAAAAAACGGCCCATGGCACCGCGACATACGGTTCATCCTGAACCCTCACTGATAATTGCTCCCGGCATGATTAGCATACAGCCCAATCCCTGGGCATAAAAAAGCCAGTGCAATGCACTGGCTTTCAAATTTGGAGCGGGAAACGAGATTCGAACTCGCGACCCCAACCTTGGCAAGGTTGTGCTCTACCACTGAGCTATTCCCGCATAATTTTTAGGCATAAACCTAACACACTGTATTCACTTTTAATTGGAGCGGGAAACGAGATTCGAACTCGCGACCCCAACCTTGGCAAGGTTGTGCTCTACCACTGAGCTATTCCCGCAACACTAAAAAGTAAAAATGGTATCCCGTAGGGGAGTCGAACCCCTGTTACCGCCGTGAAAGGGCGGTGTCCTAGGCCTCTAGACGAACGGGACACACTGTGACTGAATCAATTTTTTCACTGTCAGGCCAGACAACTCTTAGCAATTAAGCCAGAGATAAAAAAATTGGAGCGGGAAACGAGATTCGAACTCGCGACCCCAACCTTGGCAAGGTTGTGCTCTACCACTGAGCTATTCCCGCATTTATAGAATGCTTCACCATTCTAAACGTGGTTACCTATTCGATTAAGAAAAGGCTTACCTCTAAGTACCCACCTTTAACCGAAGTTTTAAGTGGTATCCCGTAGGGGAGTCGAACCCCTGTTACCGCCGTGAAAGGGCGGTGTCCTAGGCCTCTAGACGAACGGGACACTTAGGCTTGCGACATCAGTCTGTCTCAAGATGGCGCGCATTCTATGTATCTCATTGAATTACGTCAAGTTTTTTATAAAAAAGATTTCAAAATAAACGTCTACACTTAACCCTAGAATAGGGAAATTTTGTACATTATGACCACATTCGTCATCTTAGGCGTATTAATACTGGCCACCTTGGTGGGCAGTATTGCCATGAAGAGCTATCTGGAAAAACGTCGCATCGAGCGCGCCAGGCTACTGGTGGAGTTGCATGATGACCTGCGCCGTATGCAAAGTGCTTTGGCGGTGGTGCCCCAAGTGTACCTGGACACCCCTACTAAGCTATTCATGATCAAGCGTCTCATGCAGATTATCGATCAGGTACAGGCCGCTGGTAATGAAACTGACAGCCTTACAGAGATGCATCAGGACTTACAGACACAGCTGGAGGCCACCATTCATGCAAAAGACGACAGCGTGGAGCGCCTGGCCAAATGGACCAAGATTGACAATGCAGATATGGCCCATGAAATCCGCTCGTTAATTAAGTACCTACACGGTCAAATTATTTCCGCCGTTAAGCTTGGCCTCATTCCTCGGGCTCACGGCTCCAGAGTGGTCAAAAACCTTAAGGTGATCACTTACAGAGTTGGTTTGGACTTAAACTACACCCTGGCACGGCACGCTTTAAAATTGAACAAACACCGCCCTGCTCTTGGTAAATTACGAGTGGCGCTCAGCATCACCCTTAAGAGTCCCATCAAGCAATATTTGAAACCGCAAAAGGAAATACTGGAAAAGCTAATCAAGCAAACGGAAGCCAGAATAGAAAATCAAAGCAAAGAGAGAAACAAAGCCACCGTCAACAAGCTGGCCAGCGGCGTCGATAAGATCAAAGAAGAAGACGACCTAGGGCAAAAACGCAACCTGTACGACCGAGAGTAACCCCTACCCTAACCATCCAGGCTGGCCAGTAAGGACTTAAGGGTCTCGCGCACGACTGCCACGCCCTCAGGAGACGTGTTGGTCACACACAATAGTTTTTCCGGCACTCGCTTGGCTTGCTGCTTAAGGGACTCCCCAAGGCCGGTGAGGCGCACCCATACCTGGCGCTCATCCACATGACTGCGCTGGCGCTGAATCATGCGCTTGGCTTCCAACCGTTTCAACAAGGGGGTTAACGTGCCACTGTCTAAGCGCAATTTTTGGCCCAGGGTAGTCACCGTGTATTTATGCCCCATGGGCATCTCCCACAACACCAACATCACTAGATATTGCGGGTAGGTTAAATCCAGAGGCTTAAGCAAGGGCTGGTAAAGCTTAGTCATGGCTCTTGATGCACTGTAAAGCTGAAAACACAATTGGTTATCCAACTTCAACAACTCATCACTTTTACTGGCCATTTTATCTCCTTTTGCCCGCTGCGCACGATTAACTCAGCGCAATATACCCTTAATCAGATGCGAATAAAATACGCCTCACTCTAAAGCGGCTCACGCCATTAATGCTTTAATGTGCTTTTTAATGGCCTCAGGTTTTGCGGTGGGAGCAAAACGCTTCACCACTTGCCCGTCTTTGCCAATTAAAAATTTGGTGAAATTCCATTTAATGCCTTTACTGCCCAGTATGCCTGGAGAGGCTTTTTTCAGGTAGTCGTACAAGGGGTGGGCCTGCTCACCATTCACATCTATTTTGGCAAACATGGGAAAGCTCACGCCATAATTTTTGAGGCAAAAACCCGCGATCTCACTGTCACTGCCCTTTTCTTGCTGGCCAAATTGATTACAAGGAAAACCTAAAATCTCAAACCCGTCTCCATGAAGCTCTTCATAGACCTTTTCCAGGCCTTCGTATTGCGGAGTGAAACCGCATTTACTGGCAGTGTTTACCACTAGCAACACTTTACCCTGATAATCACTTAGAGCTCGCTCTGAGCCCTGAATATCCAACGCCTTAAAATCATAAATAGACATATTTACCCCCTTAGTTAAATTTCAATATATAGCACAATAAAATTGTGCGCAATTATAGCTGTACGATTATCAGCCAATCAAGACCACTTAAACCCTGCGGTTATTTGTCTTTAGTAAACTTAAGCGATGCACTGTTAATGCAATACCTTAATCCCGTGGGTGCAGGGCCATCGGGGAACACGTGCCCCAAATGAGCATCACATTGACTGCACAACACTTCGGTGCGCTGCATATGATGGGAAGAATCGGCGCTTTCATCCACCGCGTCGGTATTTAAGGGCACAAAAAAACTGGGCCAGCCACAGCCACTGTCATACTTACTGCTAGACTCAAACAAGGGCTGCCCACAACAGGTGCATACATACTGACCGGTTTGAGTATTTTGATAGAGTGCCCCACTAAATGCAGGTTCGGTACCCTTTTCACGGGCTATACCATAGACCTCAGCTCCCAGTTGCTGCAGCCACTGCTCGCTAGTTTTTATTATCTTTTTCATTGCCTTCCCATAAGCCACTTAGTAAACGTTTAAGTGACTGAAACCTGCATTCAACACTTCATAAAATTGTATCGCAAAAACAACCTTTAACACTATGACACACGTTAACAACCCATCGCGATTCAAGCGACATTTTAAATACCAACAAAATACAGTTTTAACGAGCTTCACATTATCTATACCTAGAAGTGGTTAGAGATTGGAGAGTTGTCAAAAGCTAGGTATCATTTGCGCCAATATGGTTTTATCAAGCTGACTGGCGATTTAGGCAGCAGAGGTGGTTTCATGCACGAAGTACACAAGTCCAATAAGTTGGCCAACGTTTTTTACGATATCCGTGGGCCAGTGCTTACCCAGGCCAAACGCATGGAAGATGAAGGCCACCGCATATTAAAACTAAACATTGGCAACCCGGCGCCATTTGAACTCAATGCCCCGGATGAAATTCTGCAAGATGTTATTCATCAACTTCCTAACGCTCAGGGCTACAGCGACAGCAAGGGTGTCTACAGTGCGCGCAAGGCCGTCATGCAATATTGCCAAGGGAAAGGCATTAAGGGTGTAGAAATTGAAGATATCTATTTAGGCAACGGCGTCAGCGAGCTAATTGTCATGGCCTTACAAGGGCTTATCAATAACGGTGATGAAATATTAATCCCAGCCCCCGACTACCCCTTATGGACCGGTGCCGCCAGTTTAGCGGGAGGCACACCCGTGCACTACCTGTGTGATGAACAGTCCAACTGGTACCCGGACATAGAGGATATTAAAAAGAAAATCACCCCAAATACCCGTGCCCTAGTATTAATTAACCCCAACAATCCCACCGGTGCCCTGTACCCGAAAGAGGTTTTGTTAGAGTTATTGGAAGTGGCGCGCCAGCACAACCTAGTGGTTTTCTCAGACGAAATTTACGACAAAATAATCTTTGATGAAGCCGAACATGTAGCCACCGCTTCTTTGGCCGACGATTTATTAATCATCAGCTTTAATGGCTTATCCAAAACTTATCGCTTGGCTGGCTTTAGAAGTGGCTGGCTAGTGATCAGTGGCGCCAAACATAAAGCAAAAGATTATTTAGAAGGGTTAGATATGCTGGCCAGCATGCGTTTGTGTGCCAACGTACCCGCCCAATACGCCATTCAAAGTGCACTAGGAGGCTACCAGAGCATCAACGATCTTATTACCCCGGGTGGCCGCATTTATGAGCAGCGCATGTTAAGCCATAAATTAATTAATGATATTCCCGGCTTGAGCTGCACTTTACCCCAGGGCGCCCTGTACAGTTTTGTTAAGATGGATCAGAAACGATTTAACATTAAAAATGATGAAAAAATGGTACTGGATTTATTAGAGCAACAGAAAATTTTACTGGTGCATGGCCGTGCCTTTAATTGGCCCGAACCAGATCATTTCCGACTGGTATTTTTACCCAGATGTGATGACTTGCAGGAAGCGATAGGTAAAATGGAGCACTTTTTTGCTTCCTACCAACAATAACATCAAACTGGCCTTTCATGATTGATATTAATATTGATGATTTTTTCCACGATATTGCCGTAACCCTGCTGAGCCTTTATCAGCAGTTTCCGCGCAAGATATCTTTGTATTTGGAAGACATTAGTGGGCCGGACGACATGGATGAATTTGGACTGCACAGCAATCGATACCTATCAACCATAGGGGCGGTTAGTTGGTTACACGATGAAGGTTATATTCGATATTCAAATATCGTGCACCAAGAATCGGTGGAAGACTGCACCCTAACTCAAATGGCCTTTGTGAAACTCATTCACCCCACCCTAGCACAGAACCATCTGGCCGATGCCAGCTCGATAAAGAAGCAACAACATACTCTGGCGCAGCAACTGCACTGCGCGCTCAAAGATCAATCTAGCATTGAAGTACGCTCTTTAATTGAACAGCACTTGCTCACACGTTAGCCCCCGCTTTAAAAATGCATTACCTTTAAACACTGCCATTAATAGACTGCATTTAGTGGCTCACGCATTGATGCCCATCTTATATATCAACACCTTTAAAGATGCGTCTTCATTGGCATCGGCAAGCACCGCAGGGTTTGCCAGACGTTCGATAAAGGTGGCCTCTGGCAACACTTGAGCCACCAAATCGTGAATGAAGTCCACCCCAAGAGCCGGACTATTAAGACACAGCATTAAGGTGGCATCATCCGCCAGAGCGGGTTTAAATTTCTCCAATAATTTCTGATAACCCCTGCGTACGTCAAAGGCGCGACTTTGGAAACTGGGGGGATCAGCAATCAATAAATCGTAGGGGCCCTTTTGATTAATCTTTTTCACCATCTTAAAGATGTCCTGGGCAATAAAGGACACACTACGCGCCCCCAGCTCATTTAACGCCAGATTTTGCTGCCCGCGTTTAATGGCCGCCTTGGCCATATCCACATTCATCACCGAGCGGGCAGACCCGGCCGCGGCAGCCACACCTAAACTGCAGGTATAAGAGAATAGATTTAACACCGACTTACCCTGGCTGAATTCACGCACCCAGGCACGCCCTTCACTCATATCTAAAAACAGACCGCTGTTTTGGTTTTTTCCCAAATTAACCCAATAACTTAATCCTGCCTCATTAACCTTAAAATCCACCTCTAACATGGACCCGTCACCCATGAAGACCTGCACAGGGTTGCCCGCTTGAAAACGACGCTGTATATAAATATGTTGAACACTCAGGGCTTCGGAGTTGATTCTTACCTGTTCAAGCATGTCTAAAAGCGGTTGCTCATCAATTCCCTGATAGATAATCACCCACAACACAGGGGGGTAAATCTCAATATTCACTTGCTGCCAGCCATCAAACAAACCGCCACGGCCATGAAATAATCGCTTGGCCTGATCGCTGGGCAACCCTTGGGCAAGCGCTTGATATACTGAATTATTTTTCATATTTCTCTTGGCGAGACAATCTCGCTGTGTCTATACTGAAGTGAAGCTAAAAAAGGGAATGAATTATGCCAAGTAATAACGCCCAACCCAGTGTTACCCCCCCTACTGACATCATGCACGGAGCTGCACTGGTGGATGCCAAGGGAAAGGAAACCCCCATCACCGAAGACATGGTCCAACAAGCCCTTAACAATATCATCAAGAGTTGCAAAGACTAATTCGGCCAGGGGCGTAAGTTGCGCCCGGCACTGCTAACTATTTAGTTTTATCTTCATAGCCTGCAGCCAATCTGGCTGCAGAATCCTTTTTGAAGTAACCGTCAAGCTATTCAACTCTCGCCTCATGGGGTACTGCTTACGCAGCTTGTCGAAGGCACTTGCCTTGGCAGCATCATCCAACCCCAACAGGCTTAACATTCTAAAATGATCGTCTCTCACATCATAACTGCTGCGCAGGGCTTTTCTAAACAAGAATTGCATATCCGCATCACGGCTTACAGTTAGATCCTTAAGAGGGGCAGAAGGCGCCAACTGCTCGAGATTAGTACCAACGGGCAGGGCTAAAAACTCACACAAGGCTTCATAAATCATGGCTGTGCCCTGATATTTACCATCTAGGCTATACCCAGCAATATGCGGCGTTGCCAGCAAACATGCGCGTATTAAGTCATCCGCTGGTGCAGGCTCTTGCTCCCACACATCCATGACAGCCAAAAACTGAGAGTGGCTATTCAAATGACTTAGCAACGCCTGATTATCGATCACGGCACCGCGACAACTATTAATGAGACAAGCATTGCGCTTCATGGACAGTAAACGCTGAGCACCCACCAAGTGCTGAGTCTTAAACTCGCCACGGTTAGTAATGGGGGTATGCAGGGTCACCACATCTTGCTGCCAAACAGATTCACTTAGTTGCTGGGAATCAAACCCTGCAATATTCGGGTCATAGGCACAGACATTCATCTGCAGCGCCTTAAGCGTGTTAAACAACCGCCCCCCCACATTGCCAGCGCCCACTATACCCACACTCAGCTGCTGCCAAGGCACCTGGCGACGCTCAGCCAGAGTTAACAAACTGCTCATTACATATTCCACAACGGCTTGGGCATTGCAGCCAGGCGCACTGTGAAAGCGAATTCCTTGCTTGGATAGATATTCCATATCCACATGATCGGTACCTATGGTGCAGGTACCCACAAATTTTACCTTAGTGCCTTGCAATAATTGCTCGTTTACTTGGGTAATAGATCGCACCAGCAAAATATCGGCATCTATTAAATCTGCCCGGGTCATGTCGCGACCAGGCAAGGTAATTAAATTTGACTGACACATATCATCAAAAAACTCCGCCAATAACGGAATATTTTCATCGGCGACGATTTTCATGGTAGATATCCTGAAACCAACTGCATGGATTTTTTCAAAGGGGATTTTAGACCTAAATGCTCTAATAAGGCATTTAAAATAAGCCAGTTTTCGTGACTAAACGGTTCAACCTGCAAATTTACAGAGGCATCACGTCTTAATTCGGTTAACGATAAATTTTGCTGTACCCGCGCTTCATTATCCAACAGGGACAAGCGTATGCGAGTCCCCCCTCGTAGCGCTAGGGTATCCCTTTGTTGAAGGGAACCAAATAACGCTGGCCAGTCTTCAAACGATTGCAATAAAACTCGGGCGGTTTTATCGCCCACTCCCGGCACCCCTTCAATATTATCGCTGGCGTCTCCCACTAGCGCCAAATACAAGGGGACCTGGCTAGGGTGGATAGCCATATTTTCCAGTACAGACGTTGGCGTCCAGCGAATTTCATTAGTGAAGTCCAAAATACTCACACTGGCGGTCACCAGCTGCCTCAGGTCTTTGTCGCGAGTGTAGATAGTGCAGGTGTGTCCAGGCAGTTGGGCAACGGCACTGGCAATTAGGTCGTCAGCCTCAAATTCGTGGCTGGCCAGCACAACAAACCCCAGGTATTGGCCGATGGATTTTAATAATTCTAATTGGTAGATAATATCTTCGGTGGGTAACGCCCGGTTGGCTTTATATTGCGGGTTAATTTCGTGACGAAAACCACTGCCTAAACTTTCATCAAAGGCTAATACCACCACGCTGGCACCCATAAATTCTTTTTTACACAGCCAACGGGTGGTCGCCAAGAGTGCAGATACATCCCAGCCATCGTCGTTAATAACAGCTGGTAACTTTGAGAAGTAATAGCGAAAGAATACAGAACACACATCCACTAACTGAGCTGTTTTCATTTTAGATCAATTAATCTGCTTGTCAGTCTTAAAAAAAGGCACCACTGTGTTGCCAATGGTAATACTAGGAGGCGGCGCAGGCCATAAATAAACATCTTGAACCTTGGCCCCTTGCGGAAACTTTAAATAACCAGCATCAAATTTGGAGGGAAATTCATAAGCAGGATAATACCAACCCAGCAATTCCTCGCCCTTAAAAATCAATAACCAGCGAATAGGCAGGTAGTCCTCCCCCACTCGCTCCAAACCCACTATGGAAGTGGTTGCACTGTGGCCAAAGTAATACAGGCTCACCAGCTGACTGCCATCCCCTAGCAATTCAGGTTTTTGCTGCTTGATTAGAACGTGGGCTTGCTGGGCATCCAGGCCATAACAACACTGCCCCGTTAGAAGAGCCACCAGCAGTAATAGCGTCCTTGCCATCACTGAATTACTCCTGAGGAGGTTGTTCGGTGGTGATTTTTTTACCTAGATACTTTTCTAGGTCCATTAAACCATAGGCCTCATATTCGTCGACAAACGTAATGGCGGTGCCTTCAGCACCGGCACGGCCAGTACGACCAATACGGTGTACATAATCCTCTGGATCATCGGGCAAATTGTAGTTAAACACGTGACTTACACCATCCACATGAATGCCTCGCCCTGCCACATCAGTGGCGACCAGGATGGTATTATCCAGTCTCTTGAAACGCTCTAGGGTCGCGGTACGCTTATTTTGCGCCACTTCACCACTGAGCAACATAGCGTTTAAACCCATACGATTTAAGCGTGCAGCCAAATCACGGGTGGTATCACGTCGATTGGCAAAAATAATGGCACGCCCCACTTGATCTGACTTCAACATATCCGCCAGCACTTTGTCTTTTTCAGTTTCCTGGATAATGTAGAATTTTTGATTCACGGTATCCGTGGCCACAGACTCGGGTTCAATTTCCACTTGTCGAGGTTTATGGGTCCAACTTTCACTTAACGCGATCACATCAAATGGATAAGTGGCGCTAAATAATTGAGTTTGGCGCAGATTTTTTTCCGGAGTAGCTCGAATAATACGCTTAAGATCGGGAATAAAGCCCATGTCCAACATTCGATCCGCTTCATCTATGACCAGCATTTCCACTTGGTCTAGAAACACCACTTTTTGCATTAAGAAATCCAGTAACCGCCCAGGCGTGGCTACGACTATATCGATGACCTCGTTAGTCAATTGTACTTTTTGTTTCTCATAGTCCATACCGCCTAACACGGTCATGACCTTCAAACCTGTGTATTTACCCAAACCCTTAGCGTCTTGTGCAATCTGCATGGCCAGTTCACGAGTGGGTGCCACAATGAGCGCCCTAGGTTCACTGGCATAACGCTCTGCTGGGGTGGTGGAAAGTAATTTTTGCATCACGGTAATTAAAAAAGCCGCTGTTTTACCGGTACCGGTTTGAGCCTTACCTATGATGTCATGCCCTGCCAGAGTAATAGGCAAAGATTCTGCCTGAATGGGGCTGGCGAATTCAAAACCCAAATCATAAATGCCGTGCATAATGCGCTCATCTATATTTAAGTCATGAAAGCGGGTTTTGCCTTCTTGTGGTGCCACGGTGAACTTGGATGCATCCCACTTCACCGCCTCTTTCTTGGCAACTGGCTTGGGCTTATTGGTAGTATTTTTAGGTTTGGTATTTTTATCGGTGGTGTTTTTAGTGCTGGCTTTTTTAGCCGCAGGTTTTACAGGTGCCTTTTCCTTTGATGGAAACAAGCGCTTAATCAATCCAATTGGCATTTATAATTCTTCCCGGTTAAATTCGCTCAAGTCCAGTGGCTCATGGGGGCGATATTTCGCAATCAAGGCATCACTGAACATCTTTGCTCTTTTAGGCAGACCTTGCAATAAATACTGCTGCACTTGAGCGTATATTTCATTTTTAAAAATAGCGGCCGATTGTGCCTGGTCGCTGATCTCACCATGCAGGTTGTCTAAACTAACCCTAAACCTAAAATTGGCAGATTGACTTAAGATCCATTCCAACGCTTGGGGTTTTACTTCAACCTTGGCAAACTCTTGCTGTTGTTTTTCATTGCGCCCATCCGGGTTATACCAATAACCAAAATCAAGCAATTTGCGTCGCTCAACGCCAGCGATACTCCAATGGCTTATCTCATGCAGCGCACTGGCATAATAACCATGGGCAAACACCACCCTATCCCAAGGATAATATTGACTACGGGGGATATAGATAGGTTCATGACCGCCACGCACTAGTTCTGTCTGCAAGTCATCTTTGAAACACTGATTAAATACTGAAATGACCTGCGTAAAACTGTGCATATCTGCCTTCAACAACTGAGTTGGGCTGCTTTATACCAGTTCTAACGACAAGCTGCCAGCGACACCTAGGGCTATTGTAATATGAAGCTAAATGACCATACTGTGGCGTTTTTTTATATCCTTGCTTTAGAGGCTCCATGCCAGGCTCTTTTATTAAACATGCAAAACCATTGCTGGCCCTCACTCTGCCTATCATGGGCACTCAATTGGCACAAACCGGCATGGGGGTGGTGGACACTATCATCGCTGGCCTAGCCAGTACCTTGGATCTGGCCTCCATCGCCGTGGGCAGCAGCATTTGGGTGCCCTTGGTCATGTTAGTATCTGGCATCATGGTGGCGTTAAGCCCATTGGTGGCTCAAGCCAAAGGAGCCAAGGACAAAGCGCAATCAGCTCGAATCCTGCAACAGGGAATCTATCTATCACTACTGATTGGCTTATTGGCCATGGCATTACTGCTGTTTTTAACGACCCCACTCATGGAATTAATGGGGGTTACTCAGGATATACAGGTAACCACCGCCGAATACTTAACCTACATCGCCTATGGTTTACCGGCCGTGGCGGTTCACCAAGCATTACGCTCTTATAGCGAAGCGATCAATTTAACCCAACCTGTAACCGTCATTGCGATCTTTGGCCTGCTACTAAACATTCCATTAAACCTAATTTTTGTGTTTGGTTACGGCCCCATCGAAGCTATGGGTGGGCCCGGTTGCGGACTGGCCAGTTGTATTATCTTCTATTTATTGGCTATTTTATTGGGCCTGTACACACTATTTAGCCGCTATCACCAGTCGGTAAAACCTTTAAAAAACTTCGGTAAACCCCACGGAAAAACCCAGCTAACCATCCTGGCACTGGGTTTACCCATCGGATTGGCCATTTTTGTGGAGGTTAGTTTGTTTTGCATCATTGCCTTGTTTATCGCTCGCCTGGGTCCAAACGTGGTGGCCGCCCATCAGATCACGCTTAATATTTCATCCTTGCTATTTATGGTGCCATTGAGCCTGGCGCTGGCACTAACGGTACGCGTGGGCCAGGAACTGGGGCGGGGCAATGTTGCCAAAGCCCGCTTAACCTGGATAACCGGCTTAAAGATTAACCTGATGTTTTCCTTCCTTAATGCCTGTGTGCTGTGGTTATTGGGGCGCTCCATCGTGTCTCTATATAGTGAGGATGCCAGCGTGGTCAATATGGCCAGCTTCTTACTCTTATACGCCGCCTTATTCCAACTTAGTGACGGGTTGCAAGTAGCCGCCGCCGGTGCATTACGTGGCTACAAGGACACCTTAGTCACCCTAATCATCACCATCACATCATTCTGGTTATTGGCCCTGCCCTTGGGTTATTACTTGGGGCTAAGTGGTGATTCACCATTAGGAGCCGAAGGCTTTTGGATAGGACTGGTGGTGGGTCTGAGCATTAACGCCATACTGCTGTTAATTCGCCTTAAAAAAGTAACAGCAAGCAGTCTGGCCAGTTAAAAGATAACCAAAAACGCAAATTTACCCCTTGCCCACAGAGCCTGGCTATTAAGGCTCCAATAGTTATTCAAATCTAGTCATAGCCCCGCGGATATTGTGCCTATACTAAAAGTATGTGCAGGAAGCAGTCGTTACATAGCCTTGGAGTTTATATGGCCAAACCAGCCGATGTTATTGATTTTAGGCAACACAAACTTAATGTTAAACCCAGTATTCGCCGCTTAATTCCCGAGCTAGACGGCTTGGAAATGCTCTACACCAATGACAGCTCAGAGCAAATTTTCAATCTGAAAATACTCTGCTGGGCCATCTGGAGCGACGGTCACATAGATGCCATGGTGCCCTGGATAAACAAGCTAGTGCCCTGCCGCAGTTTAAAAGACCCGTTGAATGGTCACTGGGAAGGATACCTGGATCCCTCTAGCGACCAGATCCTGTTTGAGGCACCTAAGTTTAAAGCCCAATACCTAATTGATAGCGCCCAGTATTACCCGCAAGATGATTTAGATCACAGCCTGGCCATTCAGGAAGTACCGGACATCATTGGCAGCCATGCGGTGTTTTCCCATGACCAGTTTGAAACTTTTAATATTCAGGAAATTCACAGTTGGCGTCTTTACGCGGATGGCACCCTACTGGCTATGGCCATTGAAGCCGATCATGTTCACAACACCCCAGTGTTGCCTGGAGATGAGTGCCTATACAGCGTCATGCACCGAAAAGATTTTCATTATTTTTTTCAAAACAACATTGCCAATAAAATAAAAGCCAAGGACCCAGATGCTTTAGCGGCCATGGCTCATCTATCTGAACACAAATAATGTCTGTTACCTCCAAAACTGCACCGTAAAGCCATAACTGGCCTAGCGGTGTTATTTAGGTTAGTTTTATGGGTTTCGTCGGTTCGGTATTTTTGCCATGTTGCACATAAGGGATGAAGTATTAAACGACCTGGAGGTCAACCCTTGGCGGCGCCTGCGTAATCGTTTAATTCGGCTCGTTTTAAGCCCCTACAAACTGTTAAAAAGCATCCTTATGATCACCGGCGCCCTGGTTTGGCTAGCCACAGGCCTTATTGCCTTTACCACCTTTACCCTACTGGAAAGCTTGCCTCACTTTGATCAATTAGGCATGGAAGGCGCTAAAGATGAGGCTATACAACGCATTGAATTACGTTTAAGCGACGCCGACAAGCCCGCCCCTTTTACCTGGACAAAACTTGAACAGGTTAGCCGCGAATTACTTTATGCCATTGTCATGAGTGAAGATGGCGAGTTTTTTACCCACCAAGGCATAGACTACGATGCACTTATTAATGCCATTGGTGAAAATATTAAACGCCGTGAATGGAGCTTTGGTGCCAGCACCATCAGCCAGCAAACCATTAAAAATATCTATTTTAGTAGCAATAAAACCTTGTATCGAAAGTTAAAGGAGTTAATTGCCACCAATCGATTGGAAAAGAATCTCACCAAGAATCAAATTCTGGAATTGTATTTAAACCTGGTGGAGTTTGGCCCAGACATTTATGGCATCGATGCCGCAGCCCACTATTATTTTAATGCAACTCCCGCCCAACTAAACGCCGCCCAAGGGGCTTTTCTTGCCATATTGATGCCCAGCCCACGTAAATATCATTTTACGATTTTTCAAAATAAACACTTGGCAAAACGCCATCGAAAAAAGTATCGACGGATTTTGCAAGATTTACGCTACAAGGAATATATTAGCCCCAAGCAATATCGAACGTATTTGAAATGGGCATTCTTCAAATAACTCGGCACTTGGTATTAATAGGCATGAAGCTATTATTAAGCGTCTCCCTCGCAGTCCTTTAGCGCCAATCTTTCGCTTTATTGATACAAGCCCTTGCAGCACCGAACTCCAAGGGTACACTCGCGGCCATAATTATTAGAGAGCCCGCTATGACCCATCTCATGAAAAACTTAGTGCTAGTTTCTTTTATCCTCAGCCTGTGGGGCTGCGTATCCAGCACTCCTGTGGTGGTGCTAGGGGCGGGTAACCATCAGCTATTAAAACACCAACAAAGCATACGCCTCAGAGCGGCCGCCGCACTGGATGAAGAGCCTGACCTGTTAACCTATTCCATTAAAGGCATTAGCGAGAAACGCAGCTCAGAAGTTATCGATACTTATTTGCTGGGTTATGGCAAGGCCGATTATAGCCAGGACATGAAAAGCATCGCCCTGTATCAGGTGGGCATTATTTACATGAACCGCCTGAATGAACAAAGGGACGATGAAAAAGCAAAACTGTATTTTCATCGCCATTTAATAGAATTTCCCTACAGTATCTTGCAAGAGCGTATTCAAGAGCACTTAGCCGTCATTGCAAAACGCAAACAACAAATCGTGCAGCTCACCCCCAGCCAAATCTTAAGTAAACTGGACAGCCAAGCTTTGCTTAACAAGCCTGTCGTCACTTTTGATGAAGAGCTCACCCCCATGAGCCAACGGGCCATTGAAGAAGATCGCCTGGAAGATGCAAACGGCGTTTACATCACCGTGTATGAAAATCCGGGCTCCAGCGACAGCATTAAAGCCAAATCCCTTTATCAACTGGGCCTTATTTACATGAGCCCCAACAATCAAGCTGCAAGCATCAATAAATCGTCTTACTTCTTTCGCAAAATCATTGCTGAATTTCCCAACAGCAACATGGCTAAAAAAGCACAAAAACGCATTAGTCATTTAGTGAATCAAAACTAAGGCAGTTTAAAATAGCTTAACGTTGGACTTGGTTATTGGCCATGAATTGCACTAACGGCAAGGGTAACGAGACACAAATGACAGCCCTTCGATTGACAGCCTATTGCTAGATTCAAGGGATTATTAACGGTTTATTCAGCCATAAAAAAGCCAGAGAAGACTCTGGCTTTTTTTGACTCGATAATACCAATAAAGAGGTCGTTATACCCTTATCCTAAAATTTATTCCCGACATTTTTAGGATACAAGTCGTCCTGACCCTACCCTAAAATTTGTTCCCGACAATTCCAGGATACAAGTCGTCCTGACCCTACCCTAGAATTTGTTCCCGACAACTCCAGGATACAAGTCGTCCTGACCCTACCCTAGAATTTGTTCCCTACAATTCCAGGATACAAGTCGTCCTGACCCTACCCTAGAATTTGTTCCCTACAATTCCAGGATACAAGTCGTCCTGACCCTAGTTCTGGATTTTACAGTTACGCCATTCACAACGCACCAGCATGAAGGTTTTATCACTGCACACAGCTTCTAAAATCTCATTGGGACCATCGGCCTTTAATGAACGTACTTTAGGGTTCACACACCCTTCTCGCTTCACCATGCGCTCAACTACATAGGCGCTTCGTGAGTATTTCTTGGCTTTTTTACGCTCGATGCGACTAATGTTCAATAAGTGATCGGCACCCTGTATTTCTTGCGATTGCTGCAATTTCACCAGTATTTCAAATAACTCAGTGTCTTCGCTTAAATCCATCTCCCCATCTCGATACTCAGTCATCATATCCAAGCAGGTATCTTCTTTATCGCCGTCGCTCAATAAGTCGGCCACTCTTTGTTCAGCCTCAGCTACGATGTCAAAGGTTAACCCCATGGCGTAACGGGCACCGGTTTCAAGGCGATCGTTGGTTAAAGTCACTAGGTTATAACTTAGACCGTAATCGGCCGCCTCTACCAGGTTACCATTACGCTTCCACCAGCTTCGGTAGCCACGTAAAGCCGCTTGCTTGGCTGCCACACTTACTTTTGTGCACTGATCGGTTAATTTACGTACCGCCACATCGTTAACCAAAGCATAACTAATGGCTTGTTCCTGGGGCGAACGAGACACACCGCTGCAGGCAGCCAGTGCCAATAAACTTATAATAATTACCACGCGCTGAATCACAAAATACTCCTACTATTTAATTAGAGACCAATAATTACAATTTTAAGGGGGTTTGTCAGCAATTACAGGGATTTAGACCAGGCAAAAAGCTGCTCTTCGTCAAATGGCCAAAAGAGTTCCTGACCAGAGTCACTACGCAACACGGGAATCACCATGCCATATTGCTCCACCAGTGCATCACTACTGGCGATATCCAACTTCTCAAACTTAAAACCTAGATCCGGGGCCATACGGCGCACTATTTTTTCAGCCACATCACATAAATGACAGCCAGAAGTGCCTAACAACTGAATATTCACAAAAACCCAAACTTAATGAAAGTGGCGCAAGACTAACATGTTCCCAGCCCACTATGCCGCCATTTTATCTAACATGGGTTTTAACATATCGTGCAGCTTGGGGTTGTCATCCATTTGCTTGAATAACTCCTGCAGCAATTGCTTGGGTTGTTGAAATTGGTCTGCGGTCTCTTTTGCTTGCTGCAAACCAGACGCAAATTGCCCTAAGGGCTGCATTAAACCTCTAGGCAGTGCATCCTGATTACCGTAATCCCTAGCCCCGGTAGATTGATAGGCGCTCACCTGTTGTTGTCGCATGTTTAAACTGAACTGGGCGATTTGCTCACCATCACTGTCCAGCTCCAACGCCATATCAAATGCGGTGGCTAAATCCCCTTGATAAAACTCATCAGCCAGATTGTTAACCTGCCCTAATAAATCTTCGATAGCAGTCATCTCTGCTTCATTCAAATCTCCCTGCACACTAAAGGCATAACCGGAACTCACATTTTCGCTGAAACCATAAGCGCTAACAGAGCCCTGCTCATTTTCAATATCAAGGGACTGCTCATATAATTCATAGTCACTCACCGCGCTAATGGTGACTTTGTCACCTTCCTGAGTCACCAGATCAAACGAAAAACTGTTTCTTTCCCTCTGATAACTCTGCTCATATTGCAGGGCATTGGTGGCAGGAGCCTGCACGCTGTCTTCCTCAGCTGAATCCAAAGGGGCGAATAACGCTTCCTCAAGCTTACCGATACCCTGATAAATGCCCTCTTCGGCAAGGTCAATTTTTTCGCCCAGCTCATCACTGAGTTTACCCACGCTCTCTATTTGCTCACGAGCCTGAGCAAAACCGGTTTCCACCCCTGAACGGGCGGCATTTAGCATGCCTTCTAGTTCTTCATCTGTCGCGCCATTCGCGGCGGCATGTTCGATTCTCTTATTCACATGTTTAAGTACAGTGTCCATCACCGCATCCGCATCAAACATAGTTTCCTTAACCGTTTGTTCCGGGCGTAAATCTAGCCCCATATTTTCTTTAAGGCTTTGCATTAGACTGCTACTGGCCGATTGCTCAGCGCCCGATCCGTTATTGCCTTTTAACAATGAATTAATGGCAGGCTCACGTTCAGAGCGAAAATAAGATTGAAACAGGGATGCGGAAACCGTGATCATGGCGACATACTCTGGGCATTTGTCATAAACATCGGCTGATGTGGACATTACTTTAGGCTTTCACCTGCTCTTTTTTCTGCAACAGTAACCACCTGAAACGACTGTCCTACAATCCAATTATCACCAAAAACTTAATGTGACGCAGATCACACTTTAACTGCTGACGGCCCCATTTGTAGCTGCTATATTCGCTTCCAGTTACATTTAATTACGTAAACTTACAATAAAAAGAAAAAGTTATGGATAATCTGAGAAGCACAGACGAACAACAAATAAAGAACATTCAATCGGCGGTACGTCTTGCAGACGCTAGGTGGAAGAGCCGATTCCCCCTGTTAAATCATCAAGACGCTCTGGGAATGATCATCTTGCTGATATCCCTGGCAGGTATGATTACATCCGGTTGGGCCTATCTGGCTGACCTAATACCCGCCTGGAGCTGCATCCTTATTACTGCCTTTTTCGCAGGTGTGTCTCACGAGCTGGAACATGACCTCATTCACCGCCTGTACTTCCGTAAAAACGTCTTGATTCATAATTTTATGATGTTAACGGTGTGGGTCATGCGCCCCAACACCGTTAACCCTTGGTACCGTCGTGGCATTCACTTTAATCACCACAAGGTATCCGGCACCCCTGAAGACATCGAAGAGCGTGTATTAGGCAACGGCATGAAATTCGGCTGGAAACGCATCATTACTTCTCTGGATGGATTTTTATCCATATCGGTGCGTCGAAAGGAGTTAACTGAAATGAAGCTGTTTAACTACATCCCGTTTGTACTCAAAGGCGCCCCCCTTGCTCACATCTATATTGTATCCCTGTATGCATTACTGGCCATTCACGGGTTTCAATTGATTGCACAGTTTATGGATTTTCAATACACCTACCCTGCCTGGATATCGCAGATCATCGAGGGCCTAAACATACTGGCAGTAGTATGGGTATTGCCTAACGCCCTGCGTGCCTTTAGCCTGCACACGGTCACCTCTATGCTGCATTATTACGGCGACGTGGACAGCCTATTGAAACAATGCCAGGTCATGAATCACTGGGCACTGGCTCCGCTAAATTTATTCTGTTTTAACTTTGGCAGCACCCATGTCATACACCACCTGGTCGTGTCTCAGCCATTCTACTTACGCCAACTGGTGGCCAAAGAGATACACGCAGTGATGCGAGAAAATAGCATTCGCTTCAATGACTTTGGTGCCGTTTTACGTGCTAATCGCTACAGCAAAGCCACCACCATGGAGCCATTGATGGCAAAAACAGCGTAATTAAACACACAATCAAAAAAGGCCGGTAATTGCTCAGAATAACCGGCCTTTTTTGTGTCTATGACTTTGCTATTTAAAACAAAGGCTATTGGCATTATTTGCCCTACGGGTTACTGTGGCGGCATAATAAATTCTAAGAGATAAACACATGAGCACTGAAAATTGGGTCATTTTAGGGGTGGTCATTGCCCTAGTCTTATACTTTATTACCTTGTACAACGCCCTAGTATCCCTTAAACATAATGTCACTAAGGCATGGGCCAATATTGATGTCTTGCTTAAGCAGCGTCACGACGAATTACCCAAACTGGTAGCCGCTTGTAAAGAAGTTATGAAATTTGAACAAGACACCCTGGAAAAAGTCATTCGTGCTCGTTCAAGTGTGGCCAGTGCACGTCAAAGTGGTAACGTTAAAGCCGTGGGCCGAGCAGAAACCAGTTTGCGAGCGGGCCTTGGTAATCTATTTGCTTTAGCTGAATCCTATCCCGATCTAAAAAGTAACGAGTCGTTTCAACAATTACAAAGCCGCATCAGCTCCCTTGAAAACACTATCGCCGATCGTCGTGAGCTTTATAATGAAACCGTGAATAATAATAACGTGCGCATCGAACAATTTCCTGATGTTTTAATTGCCTCTCGCTTTAATTTTAAGGCCGCCGATTTATTGGAGTTTGAAGAAGCCCAATTGAAAGATGTTAATATATCCAAGCTATTCAATTAAGCCCTCTGCATGAAGATTGATCTAAATAATATCCAACAATTAAGCCCAGGAGAGTTCTGGGGCTTTTTGATTTTTCCCGCTGCACTCACTCTGATTTTTCTGTGGGCGTTTATTCGATATTTGCGTTTTACTCGCTTAATTGAAGACACCCCCACGTCCAAAATTCGATCAGCGGCACAGGGTTTTACCGAACTGGAAGGGCGCGCTGTCTTGGTGGCCAATTCTATACTGGCCTCTCCGCTTTCTGGCAAAGCCTGCATCTGGTACCGCTACAAAGTGGAACGAAAAATAGACAACGGGAAAAGCACGACCTGGCGTACCATACAATCAGGTAGCAGTGCCCACCCCATTCGCCTGGATGACACTACAGGTCATTGCCTGTTGAGCCAAAAAGGCGCATCCATTCACACCCATCTTAAAAAAAGTTGGTACGGCATGTCCGCCAACCCTTCCCTTAAAAGCGTTGAGCGAAGTGACAGTTTTTTACAATACGGCAATTATCGTTATACCGAAGAACTCATCACAGAAAATACGCCCTTGTATGCATTGGGACACTTCAAAACAGTACGTTCAAGCGATAATTTTCAACAAAAGAAAGCTGTGGCCAGCATCATCAGTGACTGGAAAGCCGACTACCAACAACTACTGGCCAAGTTCGATAGAAACAATGACGGCACGTTAGATGAAAAAGAATGGAAACTTGTGCGCCTGGCCGCCAAATTGGAAGCCGACGACCTAAGCAAGGAACTGTTAAACCAACCGGAAATTCATACCATGGAAAAACCGGTAAAAGGCCTGCCCTATCTCATCAGTACCGGCGAGCAGGACAGTTTTGCCAATAAATTTAAATGGTATAGTCGCCTGGCTTTTATTGCCTTTGTACTGGCAAGCTACTGCTCCGTTTGGTTGTTACAGGCACGACTAAATTAGAGTGTTTCAACTTCGGCAAGGGTTGCCAGACTGGCCAGCAAGTACTTCCAAAAATGCTGCACACTGGCAATACTCACCCGCTCTTGCGGTGAGTGCGCGCCCTTGATCATGGGCCCAAACGATATCATCTGCCAATGGGGATAGGTGGCCCCTAGAATGCCGCACTCCAATCCTGCATGAATCACTTGGATTTTGGCAGACTCTCCAAAACACTGTTTGTGCACATCTTGCATGAACGTCATGATGGGTGATTCCTTAATGGGCGGCCAACCCGGGTAGGCATTCATTACTTCCACCCGGGCATCGGCCAATTCAAACACCGCCCGTATGGCGGCCACTTGAGCATCACGAGCCGAATCCATTAACGACCTGGGCAGGCAGCCTACCCATAACTCATTATCGCTTTGCACTAGGGTGGCCAGGTTATTGGATGTTTCCACCACCCCTTCAAATTGATCACTCATGCGACGCACACCATGAGGGCAAGCCAGCAAGGCCGACACCACTCGTTGAGAAAAATCCTGAGACCAAACTTGGGCTGGTGTACCCCCTTCCTGAATACTTATCTTTAAGTGAGGTTCATAGCCTGAATATTCACTAGCCATGGCGGCGCTCAAGGCATTCAATTTTTCAAGTGCTGTCGTTTCAGCCCCCTTGGTAATTAATATGCTAGCACTGGCATCCCGGCAAATGGCGTTGCGCAAGGTACCGCCGGAAATTTTGGATATTTTAATATCCTGTTGCAGACAACTTTCCAATAAGCGAGCCAATAGTTGATTACCATTAGCCAGGGGCTTATGAATTTCGATACCGGAATGGCCGCCTTGCAAACCGGAAACTTTAATCTCATAAGATAAAAAATCGTCAGGGGGCGCTTCCAGCTGCAATGGGAAACAGGCATTAACATCCACGCCTCCGGCACAACCCACATAAAGCTCCCCTTCTTCTTCCGTGTCGAGGTTCAACAGTACTTTACCTTCTAACACACCTGCGGCTAGGCCTGCCGCCCCCGTCATGCCCGCTTCTTCATCCACGGTTAACAAAGCCTCAATGGGGCCATGCACCAGCGAGGGATCTCCCAGCACCGCTAAAATAGCCGCCACCCCTATACCGTTGTCAGCGCCCAAGGTGGTGCCAGTGGCCTTTACCCAGTCACCTTGTACCTGAGGAATGATGGAGTCGGTCAAAAAGTTATGGAAGCTGTCATTGTTTTTTTGCGACACCATATCCAAATGGGATTGCAATACCAAAGGCACCGAATTTTCTTTGCCAATGGAGGCGGGTTTACGAAGAATGAGATTACCCACCGCGTCCTGGCACGCATCGAGATTATTTTCTCCACACCAACTAACAATGGCTGCTATCAATGCAGCTTCATGTTTCGATGAACGAGGAATATCACACAGGGTTTGAAAATGTTGCCATAAGGGCGTCGGGGTTAAGGCGGATAAGGGCACCAGGTATTCCTTGCAAAAAACTTTTCATTTAACCAGCAAGAATGCAACACAGGATAGTTTTTGTATAGCCAGTTTTGGCAGAGGAAAAGATGATTGTGCAGAAATATTAATGCGCCGCCTCGCCCGTGGCGAAACGGCGCATTAAGGGTCAAACCCTAGTCATCCGAAGTGGATGCAATTTTATGGATGGCCAAATCGGCACCCAGGTATTCGTCTTCCTCACTCATGCGCAAGCCAGACACAACCTTAACCAGGCCATACACGGCAAAGCCGCCAATTAAGGCCACCGCCACACCGGTCAACGAACCTACTAACTGAGACATGAAGGTTACGCCGCCCATGCCACCAAAAGATTCCAGACCAAAGATGCCCACAGAAATACCGCCCCACACACCACACAAACCGTGTAGCGGCCAAACACCTAACACATCATCGATGCCAGGGAATTTGTTTTGGAAGAACGTAAAAGTATATACAAACAAAGCACCGGCCACGCCGCCCACCACAAGGGCACCCATAGGGTGAAATAAATCAGATCCGGCACAAACCGCCACTAGACCCGCTAACGGGCCATTGTGAATGAAACCTGGATCATTCTTACCCATAACCATGGCCACCAGCGTGCCGCCCACCATAGCCATTAAGGAGTTTACCGCTACCAGTCCACTGATGCCGTCCATTGTTTGCGCAGACATCACATTAAAGCCAAACCAACCTACGGTTAAAATCCAGGCACCCAAGCCTAAAAACGGAATGCTCGAAGGAGCAAAGGCCACTGGACGACCTTCACGGTAACGACCGCTACGGGCACCCAATAAGATAATGGCCGCCAACGCCAGCCAGCCGCCCATGCCATGCACCACAACAGAGCCAGCAAAGTCATGGAACTGGGCACCAAAGGTATTTTCCAACCAACCCTGGTAACCATAATTACCATTCCAAATCATACCTTCAAAAAATGGGTAAACTAGCGCCACGATTAAGGCTGAAGCAATTAAAAATGGATAAAACTTGGCACGTTCGGCAATACCACCAGACACAATGGCAGGAATAGCAGCGGCAAAGGTTAACAAGAAGAAAAACTTAACCAGCTCATAGCCGTTTGCTTCACTTAATTGGGTGGCACTGCTAAAGAAGTCGGCGCCGTACGCCACGCTGTAACCCACAAAAAAGTAAGCGATGGTAGAGATGGCAAAATCGGTGATGATTTTTACCAAGGCATTCACCTGGTTCTTCTTACGAACCGTGCCCACTTCCAAGAACGCGAAACCAGCGTGCATGAAAAACACCATGATGGCGCCCATGAGAATAAAGAATGTATTTGAGCTGCTAACCAGCGCCTCTACGGCACTATTAATATTGTCCACTGCGTTCCCCTTCGATCGGACGTTTTGCTTACCCAGCGCAATTTAGGCCTGGGTGTGCCGTCTCTTTGATCGGATATCTTATTTTAAATAATGATTAAACCGAGATAGGTAAGATCATTGCCTTATATACGAACCAGGTTAATGCATTAATTGCGCCACACGCATCAAAATGAGGCGACAAAGAAGTGGAAGGTTAGAAAAAGAAAAAGGCCTGCATCTCTGCAGGCCTTGTATTACGGGGGATTTTTAAGCGTTATCAATAATATAGCACTGATGAATTTTACTGTTACGGGCAAAATCCTTGGGTAATGTTTTTGCGCTAATATCTTCTATGGCGAACTCATTTAGTGCATCGCGCTCCATTTTGAAGCGCCGATAGTTGGTTGAGAAGATTAACTGCCCTCCAGGGCGCAATAAAGACATGCACTGCTTAATCAGGTCCACATGGTCACGCTGTACGTCCAAAACCCCATCCATGCGCTTTGAATTGGAAAAACTTGGCGGGTCCATGAAGATAATATCGAAACGCTGCTGGGATTTTTGCGCCTCTTTTAACCACTGCAGGCAATCGGCCTGAATGAATTCATGATTCTTTTCAGGCAAACCATTTAAAGTAAGGTTCTTTCTGCCCCAGTTTAAATAGGTAGTCGACATGTCCACACTGACGGTACTGCGAGCACCGCCCATGGCGGCATGCACACTGGCGGTGCAGGTGTAGCTAAATAGATTTAAGAAATCTTTGTTTTTAGCCAGGGTTTCAATGTCGGTACGAATAGGCCTGTGATCCAAAAACAACCCCGTATCCAGGTAGTCCTTTAAATTCACATAAAAACGACAACTGCCCTCTTGTACCGCAAACATCTGCTGCTGCTGATCCTGCTTCTCATATTGCTTGCGGCCCTTTTGCATCATGCGCTGCTTAAGTACCACTTTCTCTCTGTCCATCTTAAGCGCCACCGGCACAGCGTCTAACACCTCTCGCAATCGATTTTGTGCTTTCTCCGGGTCCACGGTTTTAGGCGGCGCGTATTCCTGAATGTGCACCCAGTCATCGTAGATATCTATGGCCACTGAATATTCAGGCATGTCGGCATCATAAAGACGATAGCAGTTAATACCCTGTTTTTTCGCCCAAGGTTTTAGTTTACGCAGATTTTTTTGCAAACGGTTGCACACCATTTGTGCACCGTCATTTAATTTAATAACTTCGGTTTGAGATTGAACTTGCTGCTGCACTTTTTCCGAGGAAACCGCCGACACCTTATAAACAAATAACTTTGAAGCGATGGCACCATTAAATAATTGGTACTGTTTATCGCTGCGCATCTTAAATTGATAAGCCTGCTGTGGGTTACCGGTAAAAATAGCCACCGTCCAATTGGCAAAATACTGTTTAATCTTGTGGCCCATGGCCGCGTACAGGGAGCCGATGGCCACCTCATCACTTAAACGCTCACCATAAGGCGGGTTACATAAAATTAACCCGGTAACCGGTAAGCCCTTCTCTTTAGTGAGCTCACTTAAAGGTTGAGTCTTAACATGAATAAAATGCATCACACCGGCGCGGCGCGCGTTGTCTTTGGCCTTGGCGATCACTTCACGATCCATATCGTAACCTGCCAGGGTTAATTCCAAATCTCCTTGCTGCGCTTGTTCTTTACGTTGCTGGGCCTGGGCTCGCAATTCTTGCCATTCAGGGCTTTGGTGTTTCTTCCATTTTTCAAAGGCAAATTGATTACGCAGTAAACCCGGCGCAATATCGGCCGCCATGAGCGCCGCTTCGATTAGCAAAGTACCAGAACCACACATAGGATCGAGTAATGCGGCATCAGGGGTTTTCATAAGCTCAGGCCAGCCGGCGCGAATTAACAAGGCCGCAGCCAGGTTTTCTTTTAACGGGGCCATACCCTGGGATTGACGGTAACCACGGCGATGCAAAGATTCACCGGCAAAATCCAATGACACCGACACTTCATCACGATACAAACGAATATGTATGCCCACGTCGGGCTTGTCGCTTATATCCGGGCGATTACCGCTCACCTCACGAAAATAATCACAGATGGCATCTTTTACTTTTAACGCACCAAAATGTGTATTACGAATTTCATCGTTGGAGCCATTAAAATGCACACGGAAAGTTTGGCGGTCACTAAAATGCTCTATCCAGGGAATCTGCATGAGCTGCTCATACATATTCTCAGCATTTTCCACCGGGAATTTTGCCAACGGCCACAACACTCGGCTGGCTAAACGTGACCATAAACAAATTTTATACCCTATTAATTGATCAGGCTTACAACTCACATAAGAAACCCCCAGCTTCACTTGCTGCGCACCCAGCTCGGTGATTTCATCCGCCAGCAATTGCTCCAACCCTTTTGGGCAAGTGATGGTCATGGCCTGTTCTGGGGTCGGTCGTGGTTGGTCGCCGCTTAATTCGCTCATAATTTAATCAACTTTTAATATCTACTTTTTATATCACTGATGCCGACTATAAGCTTAGTAAAAACTGTGACGGCGTTTTTTAATTCTTCAAACAAAACTACTAAGGAAATCAGGGGCTTATAAACCTAATAACTTTTAATTCTAAAAATGACAATTAAAAGAATAATTAAATCATTAACAAGCTGCCCAACTCTCACCATACTGAAATTCGTGGTTTTAAATTTCCATTATTTATCACTACTTTTACTGATCTTCATATAGAGGCAAACTACTTATGAGAAGACAGAAGCGCGATATGGATCGCCGAGCATTCAGAAAAGGTTTCATGGCAGGTGTACAGGGGCGTTCTAAAGATCTATGCCCAGATGGTGCTGCCCACTTTAATTGGATGAACGGA
>Ga0209290_1000371_pt1 | contig 35038 bp, 27 predicted proteins | sample EN1Hudsemesocosm_2_FD_184632 | JGI IMG/M metagenome (GOLD analysis project Ga0209290, IMG submission 184632) | Methane-oxidizing microbial communities from mesocosms in the Hudson Canyon - EN10B Hudson Canyon (SPAdes) (version 2) | ecosystem: Environmental > Aquatic > Marine > Cold seeps... | reverse complement strand
AACAAAGTAAATAAGGACAGGCACTTTAAAAAAGAAATACTTAGACCGCCTAGGTGAAACAAAAATATGGTGCGATGTATTTTATTCATTGCAGCTTGATGTGATAAAGCCAGCTATCATGTTTAAAAACAACTTTTAAGCAGAATGCCTGTTTTTTAGACGAGCTTATTCCTTCAAGGTCATTGAATATTAGGCAATAACTTGGATTTGGTGGGAGAGAGCTTAAGCTGCGTTTGTTTTATTGTTTGCTCTGTTTTTTGCAAACTGTTTTTGATAGCAGGCTTCAAACTGTGTGACTTGTTCAAGCCACTTTTTGGTATTTAGATTTAAACGTTTAAGAACCGGGGGGAGTGACTCTGAAATAGTCCCGCGTTTATTGGGATGCAGTATGCGAGCTGTGTAATCAATAAGTTCTAGATAATCTTTTAAACTAAACAGAATACCTTCTTGACGGTTTTGGGTGAGATGATCTTCAAATTTAGCCAAAGGTTTTACGGTTAAGCCTGTACTTAAATCAAAGCTTTGTAGAGATTGTTGTTGAATTTGTAGTTTTACAGCACTTTCTAGCTCGAACTTTGGGTGTAGCCTTTCTTTAATACTGGTGTATTCAGACGCTTCGGGTGTCGTGGCCATACATGCTCGTACCGGGTTAAGATCGACATACGCCATACAACTGAGTAAGGCTTCTTCGCTTAATAATGCTTGTGATTTGAAGCGTGACTCCCAGAAATGACCTGTACATTGGTCTTCTTTATTCGCAGCACGTGCGATCGGTTCATTTAAACACTTCATCAGCCAGCTGATTGATGTGAGTCTCTTTCGATATAATTCAGCTAGTTCAGTCACCATTTTATGTTCTACGCTAATCATAGGATCACCTCTTAACCATTTCTGAATGAGAAGGGGGCCTTTAAATAAACTGGTCCAGCGTTGCAGAATTTCATCTGTCGACCAGTGTTCAGACTGATCAGGGCAAAGTTTCGCGACAATATGGATATGGTTAGACATTACCGCGTAAGAACAGAGATCAATCGCGAACAGGGAGGAGAGCACTCTAAGGCGGTCTTCAATCCATTGGCGACGGTGTTCGTAGCTTTTGCCGGTTGACTGGTCAACGCCGCATAAATATGTACGGCGAACACAACGGGAAATGAGGTGGTAGTACGGGGTGTCTTCAACAGAAACGAGGTTTTTTCTGGGTAGTGTCATGGCAAAATCCTTTTGCGAATGATTGGGTACTTAAATGAAGAATAATTTTGATTGTTTTAGATGTCAATTGAAGAGTGTGTGTCCTTGATGTTTTGAAGTTTTTTGTTGATGTTTTTTTTTGGGGGGTTGATGGTTATTCGGATGAGCTGGAATTGAACGTAATTTAGTTCTTAATCAAATAATTATTGTGCTTGTAATCTTTTAGTATTCAGCTATTTTTTAATTATAAAATGCCTTGAAATTGGAGCGTGATATGAACTTTTTAAAATTTGTCATTCTTTGCTTTTTTCTTTTCTCAACTATTTGCCAATCCAGTACAGTTACCATTAGAGCTGATGAATGGTATCCCATTAATGGCATTCCTGATTCCGAAAACCCCGGCTACATGATTGAAATTGCACAAATTATATTGGCTGAACATGGTCACACTGTTGAATATCGTGTTATGCCGTGGAAGCGAAGTGTGCAGCAAGTGCGTGAAGGCTCGTTTGATTGTGTAGTGGGTGCCTACAAAGAAGATGCGCCAGACTTCTTATTCCCTAATGATTCATGGGGCTCCATAGGCTCATCTTTTTATGTGAAAAAAGGCAAGAATTGGCGTTATAAAGGCATGGAGTCGATTAAATCAATCAAGGTAGGCGTGATTGGTGGATATGCATATAGTGACAAATTTGATGAGTACATCAAAGAAAGTAAAGGTTCTTCTAATATTCAGGTTATAAATTCGAATAATGCACTTGAACAGAATATTAAAAAAATGATGAAAGGGAGGATAGATGCAGTGCTTGAGTCTCATTTAGTCATGGAGGCAAAGTTAAAAACAATGGGACTTTCAACTGAAGTAATTTCCGCAGGTGAGTTAGTTGCTCCAGAAGCTATGTATATTGCTTGCTCTCCAGCTCGCTCATCATCAAAAGAGTATGTGAGGTATTTCTCTGAGGGTATTAAATCACTTCGAGCTTCAGGTAAACTAAAGCAAATTCTCAACAAGTATGGTTTAAAAGATTGGAAATAATTTCAGTCAAAAAGTTATTCTCTAAGCTTGATCTGGCTATGAAAAATTCATTATATATCGCAGTACAATCGAGCTTGAATTACTATAATTAAGCTAGTGAACACCTCTTTCCATCAATCCATGTTGAAACAACTTGTACGCTAGGGTTTTCAGGATGGCCATTTAGAATTGCCAAGTATGCTATTTTAGGTTCATTGACCTTATCGCCAGTGCTAGTAGCTTATTGTTAACGGAGCATGATAATTTATTTTAAGCAGGGACGATGCCTAAGGTTTCTGATATCACGTTTATACTAATGCTTCCTTACATTGATCACTGTGCGCTTACAAAAAATAACCAAGGCAAGTCATCATATCTTGTATTTCCACATTTGCTGCACAATCTGAATACTTAATTCTGCTATGTTATTCGAACAATGTAGAAAATATTTTGGAGTGATCATGTTCCCGTTATCTAAACTCACCGTTTATACTGCTATCTTGTTAGCTATTACTGCCTGCGGTAGTAGCTCAAACAATGATAGTGATAATGCAAGTTCAGTTGTAGAAGGAATCGTTATTGATGCTCGCTTACAAAATTTAGCTTATAGCTCAGGAGAGCTATCTGGCATAACTGATGTCAATGGAACCTTTCAAGCTGAAAGTGGTTTGCCTGTAACCTTTTCTTTTGGGGGCTTAAGTTTCTCAAATATTGCAACGAAAGATGTACTAACTTTAAACGACTTACTTGCTACAGCTGAAATCGATCAACGCGTTATCAATTTAGCTCGGCTCCTACAAACAGTCGATACTAATACAGATAACGACGTCATTACCCTCCCTACTAATTTGACAACAAGCTTAAGCAGCTTGGATTTAGATCAAGATGTAGAAAGTTTCTCCAACGATACGATCATACAAGCATTATTAACTGAAACCAGCAAAACGGAACTTGTCTCCGCACAAGAGGCCGTGGATCATTTAATCAGCTCAGCAGAGAGTATCAGCACAACTTTGGGTCTTGAGGATGATATTGACTTAGGTGGAATTGAAGATACCTTAGACCTGGATGGTGATGGGCAGTTAGATACCACAGATACCACAGATACCACAGATAGCACAGATAGCACGGATACCACAGATAGCACGGATAGCACAGATAGCACAGATACCACAGATACCACAGATACCACAGATACTTCGGATACCAGCGATACGTATACAGTCGGGGGAACAGTCTCCGGCTTGAGTGGGTCTGGCCTTGTACTGCAAAACAGTAGTGGTGATGACCTAGCCCTTAGCAGTGATGGTAACTTTACTTTTTCAAGCTCACTTGCTGATGGCGGTAGCTATGAGGTAACGGTAGTGATACAACCAGATGCGCCTTCGCAGATATGTTCTGTTGAACTAAATGATGGCACGGTGTCTGGCGCCAATATTACCGATGTGAGCGTTACCTGTGTCACTGTTTCAGCGATAACTTATCCTATCGTCGATACCAGTCAAACTTTGTGCTATGGCTCAGACAACGGCACATCAACCGTTAATTGTGATAATGCAGGCGAGGATGGAAGCTATTTGGGCAACCAAGCATCTTACACCTTAAGTGACACCGGTGATTCTGTCACAGACACCGTTACCGGTTTACTATGGACTCAAACACCTGACATTGACGGCTCAGGTACGATAAATGTTGACGACAAATTAGATCCCGACGCTGCGGTCTCTTACTGTGATGGCTTAACCCTCGATGGACGTAGTGATTGGCGTCTGCCCACAATCAAAGAACAATATTCTCTTATGCAATTTACCGGAAAGGATCCTAGTGGTTATAACGGGTCTGATACTGCTGCACTTACCCCCTTTGTGGATGATAGCGTATTTGGGGTAGGCTTTGGCGACACCGATGCAGGCGAACGCATCATTGACGGACAATATGCCACGACCTCAATTTATACTTCCACCACGATGAACGGTAACGAGACTATGTTTGGTGTTAACTTTGTGGATGGCAGAATTAAAGGTTATCCCACTAGTTCTGATTTTTATGTTTTCTGCGTAGCTGAAAATACAAGTTATGGTGAGAATGACTTTACTGATAATGGAGACTCTACCATTAGCGATGCTGCCACTGGATTAATGTGGCAACAGGAAGACTACCACTCTACAAACTGGCAAGATGCTATCGATCATTGTGAAGACGCAAGCACAGCTTCCCACGATGATTGGCGCCTACCGGATGTTAAAGAGCTGCATAGTTTAGTAGATTACAGTCGATCACCTGATGAAACGGATAGTGCGGCTATTGACCCAATATTTACAGCTACCTCATTTTTTAATGAGGGTGGTTATGAGGATTGGGGTTCTTACTGGTCATCAACCACTCATGTGACTTACACGGGGTATGGATCCGCTGCAGCCTATGTTTCCTTTGGTGAATCACTGGGCTATTTTTCAGGTGTCGTTCAGGATGTTCATGGGGCAGGTGCTCAACGTAGTGATAATAAAGCGTCAGCCAGTGGTGTTTCAGGTGCTGAAACTCTTGATATAGGTTATGGCACTTTTTATTACCATGGCCCTCAGGGAGATATTTTACGAAATGATAATTACGTGAGGTGTGTTCGTTATGATGATTAGCATCCTTTGTGAATAATAGTTTCAGCTTAGTGCTTCCAAAGTGAGTGCTTCCAAAGTGAGTGCTTCCAAAGTGAGTGCTTCCAAAGTGACTGCGATCACCACCAGTGCAGCCACTTACAAAGTTAATCATTCACATTCAGGGTTTTGACCCTACATGCTTATAGTGTTTTATTATTTCAAGTCAAAGTATTGATAAATATAAGTATTTTTCTTAAGTAAATGCCATTCGACTTTGAGCCCTTAAATTTCATATTCTATAGAATATAGTCAATTATTTAAAAATATTCTGTTACCTAAAGTGTGAATTAGAGCGCTTACCGTAGTATTGATCAAACACAACACTTCATATTATGCTCTCTATTAGATAAGCGTTTTGTTTAAGCTTATGTAATGTAAAATTGCAAGAACAAAAGGGATTGAAATTTGTACCTATTTTTTCTTGCTAACTTTTTGTAGGTACTAGATTATTGGTGGAATGCTATTTGCTTACTCTTTGTAGGTGTTAGATTGTATTTAAATAATACTTGGTAAAGGGAAATCTATTGAAAATACTTATTATCGATGACGAAGCTGAGTACAGGTCGGTTTTAAGAGACTATCTAGTTTTAAAAGGGTATGTAGTAGTAGAAGCTCAGAATGGTGAGGAAGCACTAAATGAAATAAATAATGCATTACCTGATTTAATCATTAGCGATATAAATATGCCGGTAATGGACGGTGAAAAATTATATACAAAGATTAAAGAATCAGAGTCAGTTGAGGGTATCATTCCTTTTATTTTTTTGAGTGGAAATATTGACACGGCAGCAAGTATCAAATGGCTGATTCAAGGCGTTCATTACTGCCTTCAGAAACCGGTAAGTCTTGAATATCTTGAAGCGCATATTTACTCAATTTTTCAGAATACGGGTCGTATAAATAAGTTTGTAGAAAAACAGTTTGGCAAAATTTCTGATGAATTTCCTGATCAGCTAGAAGGTTACTTCCCCCGTGGAGGTGTGTTAGGTAAATCAATTGAAGACTTTGCGAATTTTACTTTAAAAGCGTTTAAGAAACTGCATTTAGAAAATGAAATTAATATCCGGTCTACAGAAGATCAGGTTAAAAGTATTTCAAAAATTCCCGATGGCGTAGACAGTAAAATACAAGAATACAAAATATTAAAACTCTATGCTAAAGAATATAAAGATCGTCAATCTTTGGTATTTGCGCCACCCATTGAAAATCTCAGTTGGGATTTGATTTTTCTGGTGGCTGAAGCTGACTTTTCAGCTGAAAAAATCTATGTATCAGATTTGTATATTAGTTTTAATGCGGCAAAGTCTACTGTAAATGAGCGGATCAATTCTCTGATAATGGATAAAATTTTTCAAAAGAGCAATCACCCAACCGATAAAAGAAAGTTGTTGGTAAGTCTGACTGATAATTTTAAAAAAGCTTTAATTGATCACGTGAGAAGCAATATAGATATGGTTCGCCAGTCAGTGAGATAAAGTCGTAGGTGTTGATTTTCTCAATTGCATATTTTGATTCTAGAGATCCACGACTTGGCATTAGGATACTTAATCAGTCAGTGATTGAAATATCCTAAATGAGCTATTATTCCATATTTTCGATGGATCTCTTTACGGTTGTTACTATTTTTGTCAAGCCCACCTCAACGCCAACCCCACAATCAGATAGGTCTGACATCTCTCTTTTACCTAATTCTAGTAAGCGATATAAATGATCTTCCTGGTCTTCTGAAAGATTGAAGTCGCTGAGTGACTCTTCAATATCTGAGTGTAATAAGGACATCATTTTGGTAGCATCTCGCTGGAATGTATTAAAAAGTTCCTGCACTTTGATAATTTCTTCGTCTGCTATGTCAAGTACGTTGTCGAGTAACTTATTCCGAACGTTTAGTCTTTGTTGTTGCAATTCAATATGGGCGCAGCGTGAGTCAGCGGCGACGATAATGGTGGCTAAGTGGTCAGCAAGTCGACCATATTTCCCCTCGTCTTCAATGGGCATATTGCGTATTAGCAGTGATACTCTAGGAGAGTTATAAAGTGCTCTCTTGCCCAGCGTGACGATTCTTTCAGCATCTTTTCCATTTGAGAGTAGGGTTTTTTCAAGGTTTGAGGGTTCAAGACCTGTAGAGCAACCATCAATGACTTCATCACCAATTCTTAGTTGCAGGCAGCTGACGAGTTGATATTGGGATATTGAGTCAAGTAGTGTTTGTAATAGGGTACGGCTGTCGTCAGAATGAAAACTTGCTTCCATAAAGTTTACAATTATACCGAGCTCGCTGTTATTGCTCATAGCGGTCATTGCTGTTTCGGTAGCGAATTTCGCATGCTGATTTAACGCCTTTACAGAGGCTGACTGCTTTACTGCGAGTTCAATTTTCTGTTTAAGTTCATCGAACATGACGGGCTTATTGATATAATCATGTCCTCCTGCTGCATAGCCTTTAAGTCTATCTTCAAGGCTGTTCTGGGCAGAGAGAAAGAGCACAGGAAGTGTTTTAGTCTGTTCTTGGCTGCGAATTTGTTCGCACACTTGATAACCATTCATCTCTGCCATTTTGACATCGAGTAGTACAATATCAAATTCTTTTTGTTCAAGTATTTTTAGTGCTGATATTCCACTCTCGGCCATTTCAACATCGTATTCAGGTGTGAGTGCTTTATAGATCAGCGTATTATTTATTTTATTATCATCTACGGTTAGTACTCGAATTTTATTTGTCATTTTAATCCCTTTGACATTATTTAGCCGTTTTTCTGACAGTGATTGGCTAACACGACGACTAGTTGGTTCGGTGTATTTCTATTTAATCAGGGTATAGCAGTTCGTATATTTCAACTTGTAAGTGGCTTACATCAATTGGTTTGGTAATGTAGCGATTAAATCCAGCTTTTAAACCTCGTTGAGCTTGATCTGGCATCGCGTTTGCGCTAATTGCCGCAATGGGCACGCCCTTCATTGAAATTTGTTTTTTGAGAGTCTGCATGGCCTCCAAACCATTTATTCCAGGTAGGTTAATATCCATTAAGATAAGGTCAGGTTTACATTGTTGAGCAAGCTTTAGACCAATTTCTGCATTACAAGCGGTATAAAGCTCAATGTTTGGCATTCGGCTAATTAGTGTTGATACAAGGCGTAAGTTAGCCGGGTTGTCTTCTACGTAGAGTATTGTTTTGCTTGCTGCATTTATTGTTCTATTAGACATATTTCTTTCTTGATGATTTCTTGTATACGCCTCACTTGATTGGTTTCTAGGGGAATGGCGACGTTCTTCGATGGGGATAGAAAATGAAAAAATAGATCCAACGCCACGCTCACTGCTACAGGAAATATTACCACCCATTATTTCAACGAGTTGTTTAGTAATCGTCAGCCCGATGCCCGATCCGTCAATCATGGAAAGCTCAGCACCTAAACGACTAAAAGGTTGAAATAATAAATTTTGCTTGTCGGAATCTATGCCGATGCCAGTATCTTCAATGGCTATATTCACTGAATTACTATTTTGTCTGCATATGGATATTTTTACTGAGCCTTGAGGTTTATTGTATTTTAACGCGTTACTTATTAGGTTAAGTAAAATCTGCTTTAGTCTTAATGCATCTGCACGCACCCAAACGTTTAGTTTTTTGAGTTTGGGCGCCTCTATTTTTTTATTATCAAGATAGATTTTTGGTTGAATGCCCATTTTCTTAATTAGATGATCTGATAAGGAGATACTTTCTAAAAGCGTAGTGCCAAGATCTACACTCCGCATTGATAAGTTAATATTCCCTGATTCAATCTCTGATAAAAATAACACTTCATTTATCAGCTGTAGTAAGTGTTTACCTGCGTAAATAATCTCGGTGGCGTGGTCCATTTGGATCATATTTAGGGGCTGTTCTACGTCAGTTTGTAATATTTGAGTAAACCCTATGATTGCATTCAATGGTGTTCGCAGTTCATGACTCATATTTGCTAGAAAATCAGATTTAGCTCTATTTGCGTTCTCTGCGTCTTCTTTAGCTGTTAGTAACTCTTTTTCAAGACGCTTTGCTTCGCTAATGTCGTGAACCATGCAGTACATATGGAGTGCTTTATTTTCATTATTACGTATGGCATTGCCTTTTTCATGTAACCACCTAATGTCACCATTAGGCAGAATGACGCGGTGTTCCACATCAAAATTTTCTGCACCATTAATGCATTTGATTATAGAATCAGAAACCTGTTGCCTATCATCAGGGTGAATTTTTTGCATGATGACTTCAAAGTTAATATTGTCTAGTTCATGGTCGTAACCCAGTAAAGTGTGCATACCTTCAGATAAAATTATTTCATCTGTTTCAATGTTCCAATCCCAGATACCCACTTTTGCGAAGGCTTGGCTTAGTCTAAACCTTTCTACCACCAGCATCTGATCTGTTAGTTCGTTTTGAATCGATAGGTAATCAAAACTGTTTTCTTCAGATTTGGGTAAAGGGCAAATCGTTGATTGAACCCAATAGAGCTGCCCATTTTTTTTCCGATTACAGATCGTTCCATGCCAAACATGCCCAGAACTTATCGTTTTCCACAGGTCAGAGATAAATGTTTTTACATGGTAACCAGCATTAAAAATGGCATGAGTTTTACCGAGTAACTCTGATTCTTGGTATTGGCAAACCTCGCATAGTTTTTGATTAACATAGGTAATCACACCATTGGAATCTGATTTACTGAGAAGCACATGGTTGTCAACGGCACTAATAATTTGATGTTGAATGTCATTAAAGTCACTTTGCTGTTGATTAGCCGTACTATGATGGGCTTGCTCCGTGGTCGATTTCATTTGTGAAGTCGGTGCTAAGGGTAAATTCTTAAAATTCACTTTATACCACTCTTATTATTGATGTCTCCCGGTACATGTTTTGTCCGGCAACGAGGGTGAAACCCTCTGTTATGCTTCATAGTTAAGTTAGAAGTTATTTGGATATTTACAATAAGAAACTGGTATGAAATTCAGACCAACTTTTGTCTTGATTCTTTTCTTTATTATCAAATTTTTGTAGAAAGTTCAGTATGAGGAATACTTTAAGGTGACTTAGTCTCAATCAAGAAATAGAGCGCCAAGCTTTTGTTATTCAGTCTTTAAGATAGAATTAATTAAGTAAATGATGTCATAATGATATCGTAACTTTTAATGATGCCTACGAATTCAAACTATCGAAAGGAGTATCACATGAAGCTAAGTCTAGTATTCGTAGGCTTATTATCTTTGTACGCGTTTACCTGCGCTGCGAAGGATGTGGCTATTCCATTACTGTCGATTAAGGGAGTTAACTGGAGCAGCGAAGAGGCTGCTTATATTAAAGCGCTCAACCGAAAGGGCAGTATTAAAATTGCGACAAAAATTAACTCGACAATTTACCTGCCACAGAAAGATGGTTCGATCAGTGGTTTTCATTATAAGGTGCTGAAAGAGTTTGCAGCCCTTACGAAAATTAATATTGATGTTCAATTGGTGACTTGGAATGACTATTTCTATAAGAAAGGTGAGGACCTGAAAAAAGTTAAGACAGACCCAAATTATTCTTATGTACCTACACTGATAGAGAATGTAGACCTTTATTTAGACGGTATCACCGTATTACCCTGGCGGGAAAAGTTGTTCGATATCGTTAGATTTGTTCCTAGTCGTGAAATGCTTATTTCAAGAACTGATAATTTACCGAAACAAATTTCTGACCTTAACAACAAAATTTGCGTGATGGTTAGAAATACCTCTATGGAGCTAACTCTTGAAAAAATCAAGAAAGCGAACCACATAGATTTCACCTATATTAATCCTGATAACTTTGACGCAATGGACCTTATGGTGTCAGAAGGTAAAGCAGATTTTACGGTTTATGACAGCGATAGAGCATTTGTAGCCTTGGAAAAGTATAAGAATCTGACCATTGCATGGCCAGTTGGCAAACTAGAAATAATGGGATGGGCTATAAACAAGAAAAATAAGGTGTTCAAAGGTATTCTTGATAAATATATTAAGTATGCACAAGAAAACGCTATTCTCGATAAATACTGGAAACAAGCCTATGGTGTTACCTTCGTTGAATATTTAAAGGTACTAAGTTTAGGAGTAGCTAAAAATTAAATTTAACCACAAATTACTTGTTTTTATACTTCCCTCAATTGTTATTCCGGTCGCATTGATCATCGCTGTAAATTTTTTCATATCAACCAACAAAGTAAGTGTTTTGGGTTATGAGCTGCTAAAAAATAATGTCAATAATATTATTTCGAGAAGTGAATCTGATGATAAAACAATCAGCGCTTTAGGAATGGACAAGGTGGCGTTTTACAGAGAGGCTACTAAGGCAGGCATCGTTCAGGATATAGGTGAAAATCTGGCGCCAGGTACATCTATTGCAATTTTTGATGCGAAAACATGTGAGATTGTTTTTTCGATTGGGGACGGAGGTCTTGAACGGCTGATGACTATCGACCATATAAAGGCTATGACATCACAAGAAAGCGGGCAGGGAGAATATGAGCTGGAGACTGGTTCTGGTGAACATATCAATGCAATGACAGTGTTCGGGGTTTATCCTAACTGGGATTGGATCATTGTCAGCTTAGTTAATAAAGACCAGCTGTTCAAGTATACCTACGACGCCATGACACTCTCACTGGCTGGGACGGGGGGACTTCTAATATTCATATTTGTAGCTGTTTACAGGTTATCTGGTAGTGTAAGCCGTGCAATAATTGTGTTGGAGCAGGGTGCTCATCGACTCTCGAGCAATAACCGGGATGTCGAAATTCATATTGATGGAGATAATGAGTTCACGCGTCTCGCAAGCAGCTTCAATATAATGGCCTCTGAAATCAGGCATACAGAAGGCCAACTGATACGTGCTATATCAGAAGAAAGAAGGGCAAACATGGCATTGGAAGTGAGCCGAAAACAATATCATGATTTGATTGAGGGTACGCCGGATCTCATTTCCAGAGTCGATGCTGCCGGATATCTTTTATTTGTAAATCACGCGGCCACTAAGGTCTGTGGCTTGCCGCTCGAAGGTTGTGTTGGCCGTTTGGTGTTTGATTTTATTCACCCTGATGATCAAGCGTCAACTAAACAAGCCTTTGCTTTATGTCTGGAGGGGGAAAAGGAAATTTTTTCCTTTGAAAACCGGTTAGTCAGTGTTGAAGGTAAGGTATGTCAAGTAGCATGGTCGATCCATGCAGAGTATGACAAGAAGGGAAAAGTCTGTGGATTTGCAAGTACAGGAAGGGACATCACTGAGTTCAAACAAAACGAGGAAGAGCGGACTAAACTAGAAAACCAGTTGCACCAATCTCAAAAGATGAAAGCTGTGGGTGAGTTAGCGGGCGGCATCGCCCACGATTTTAATAATATGTTGGGCGTTATTCTTGGCCATGCAGAAATAGCGCTGCTAAAGTCGGGGGCCTCAAGTCAACTTGCCCCAAATTTGGAGGGTATCATTAAGGCGAGCAAACATTCGGCGGATCTGACAAGGCAGCTATTAACGTTTGCTCGTAAACAAAGTATCGAACCCAAAGTACTTGACCTGAATCAGTCAGTGACGGCCATGCTCGCAATGCTAAGGCGGCTTATAGGTGAGAACATTCAGCTCACTTTTGATCAAGACACGAATCTATGGCCGGTCAAGGTTGATCCTTCTCAGGTAGACCAGATACTTGCCAACTTGTGTGTTAACGCCCGTGATGCGATCAACGGTATTGGGGACATAAACATAAAAACCAAGAATTACCATACTGAAAAGAATTCTAGGCAAAAACAATCATCTGTCGAAGCGCTAGATCTTCCACCAGGAAGTTATGTTCAGGTATCTGTAAACGATAATGGCACCGGTATTGAGCGCGATGTTTTGGAACATATTTTCGAACCATTTTATACCACAAAAGAAGTAGGCAGCGGAACAGGCTTGGGCTTGTCCACTGTTTTTGGCGCGGTGAAGCAAAACGGAGGTTTCATTGAGGTCTTTAGTGAGCTAAAGCAGGGGGCCGTGTTCAATATTTATTTTCCTAGGGAAAACGATGCCGTACCCGAAGATGAAGACCTTACATTAAATCTAAGCAGTTATGGCACTGAGACCGTATTAATTGTTGAAGATGAAGATAAGTTGCTCGATATAGAAAGAAACATACTTGAACATAACGGTTATAGGGTGTTAACAGCTAGAACTGCAAGTCTTGCCGAAGCACATGCTCGTGAATACGCGGGTCAGATTGATCTTTTGTTAATAGATGTGATTATGCCAGAGATGAATGGTAAAGACCTTTCTGAAAAATTAATGGCGCTTTCTTCAGAAATGAAAGTTTTATACATGTCCGGTTATACGGCAGATATTATTGCGACTCTTGGTGTTATTTTCGATAACGTTCAGTTTCTTCAGAAACCCTTTTCGATCGAAGGCTTAGCCTCTAAAGTCCGAGAGGTTCTAGATGCCAGTCCAGGTATGCCAGCCTTAAGTAAATAAGCCGGAGTAGTATTTAATTGTATTATTTAATTGTATTTAATTGATCTTAATGTCTGCTATCGAAAGAAGCATTTACCATGTCACTTCCAATGTTTCACCTTTAGTTATTTTACATAACTTTTAACGATTCTATTTATCGTCCCATCTCGTTTCATCATTTCAATCGCCGCATTAATAGGTTGGATTAGTTCAGGGTGAGAGATATGAACGCGCATTTTTAACTCAGAGCGATTAATGACTGGTCCTTCCTCTATTTTCACATTTCGTTCTTTCAGGGTCAGGTTGTTTTTGAGAGCATGAGCAAGCTCTATTCTATCGATAATACCCGCTTCCCCTCTACCCATGCTAACCTTGGTGATTTGGGAGACGTTATCTTTGCTATCACTCCGTTTAAAGTATTCACTTCCGGTGTAACCATATCCAAGGATAGTCGCGATTAATCTACCTTTTAAATCCTCTAAACTATTGAACTCAAATTTTCCCCCGTAAGGAAAAATTAACACTTCTTCAACAGAGAGTACGGTATCAGTCCATAAAGAAATCTCGACTTGCTCAGGTGAAGGTCGCCAAGCTGGATTAACACAACACTCGATTTGTGCTTCCCCTTCTTTAAATTGATGTTTTGCGCGTTTCACAGGAACTGGATTACCAGCTTCTAAATCGAAACCAACACGCATATCAACTTCGAGCATGATGTCATTCAGAATCCCACTTACCTTGTTTGATTTAATAATCCAATAAGGGTTCCATTCGGTGATGGCGTATTTTGCAGAGTCAGAAAATGTTGAGAGTGAGACAAAATACGCAATCACAAACAAGAAGATTTGTCCTTGAAACTTGGAGAGTGACATAGGTTCTTTCCTAAATTATTTCTCTAATTAGCGGTATAGTTTGAATTGTAATATTCTCTGAAACACTTATTCCTATTAAAATTTTCTCAAGCAGAATTGTAAATTGTCGCGTGCTGGTAGAGTCAGAATTTGAGCTTTGAAGCTCTGATTCAAAACATATGTCTAAGTAATTGCTTAGAGGGAGCTGCTTGTAAATCATGATTATGTTAGCTGAGAGGTCAAGTAAAAAGGCATGGGAATAAACTGATTTAAAAAATAGCTTTCTGGCTTCCAGAAAAGTCAATTGTCGACGTGTAAGTTCACAGCTTAAGCGACTATATCCTAGAAGATTAATAGTTTGTTGTGAGCTATTGGTTTCCATTTTACCACTCGATACTAGGGCGTCCGCCTAGGTATTATCGACATCAAAGAGGATGTCATCTTACAGCTTAGAGTTATTAAAATAGAACAAAGTGAGAAAATAACAAAAACTTTTCGGTCTGAAATTCAGACTGAAATGCTTTTGGTGTTTTTTGAACCTTAGACTAACTTTAGTCTCGAAGTCACCATCAAAATGGATACTGAGTATGTCGTGACTGGTAAGTACAATGTAGAGCGGATTTATCGCATAAATAAATAAATAAATAAATAAATAAATAAAGACAGGGGGAAATAAATAAAGACAGGCACTCTGAGTAAATAACAGGAGTAAATAAGATCAGTTACCACAGACAACTTATTTTGGTTTCCACTGTAGGTGAACTTCTTGAGATTAGAGAGTATCACGAAAATCCTGAGCATGAATAAAGCTACTAACAAGTGCGTACTGCATCAATCGCCACGTGGTTTTGACGGTTTTCCGTTCGTGCCTTGCTACAAAACTGCTACAACTGTAGGGGGGAGTGGGCATAAATAGCGTCAAAGTGGAGTGTGTTACAAAGCACCGAATCAAAATATATGCAGTAATTTCTTAATATTTCAATGTAAGTTTTGGGGTATTCATAACCAGTACCACGCTCGTATAATACTGGTTAATTCCTTAGGATGTTATCGATTTGTCTCAGCGCTAATGTAACTGAAGCGGGTCAAGTGATCTTGATTGAAGCGACCAATCTTCCCCATTAACTCAGGGTTGTTATCGCGAAACTTCTGTCCGTCAGTAGCTGAATCATAATAGATGACGACAAGCTCGTCGGGTCGTTCCATTCCATAGGCATCGTGAACCCGGATGGATGCTTCGGTTACATAGTGGTGCTCAACGGATTGAGCTGAGGTGTTTAGCTGAGCTAAATCTAAATTTCGTTGTACCGGGGAAGTATTATTGTAGTCACTGAGTTTGAAAATATAACTGCGGTTAGTACCTGGTTCAATTGGTGATAATTTGTTTGACTGGCTATCGTGCCCTTCTAACAACACCAAATTATGTGTTTCGTTGTTTAAACTTTCGATCACAGATTGTGCTGATTTTTGAGCGAGTAAACTTTGCTCGCATTTGAGGACAAAGAAACTATTAGTTGGTGGTAGCTGATAATTTCCCTGACCACCAAAGCTCTTTCCTTCACGAAGTACTATGCACTCCTGGGCCTTAATATCTCGCTCCAGTTGATTTATGACCTTAGTATGATTGTTGTTTTTAGCCTGAAACATCCCAAAAAGACTAACTGGTTGTGCATACACAGTCTGGCTTGTGATTAAATATCCCAGAAGGGCGCAGAACGTACCTATACGTATTTTCATTATTGATTCCTTAATCAGTTGAGTTTTGGTTATGAAATTTGATTATTGGTCTGAAAAATTCTTACTTCTTTAAACGCAATTTCTCTTAAAGGCAAAATTGATTGATACTCTTCATTCGTGAATGTTTGTCTAGCTTGTTCCTGACTGGGGTATTCGATAACTAGGATCATATGCGGGGTTTCACCCTGACCTAAGTTAGCAGTCACTTGGTATTTACTAAGTACGATTCCACCGTGAGCTTCTCCATTTGCATTAGATCGGCGTGAGTACTCTTTGAATTCGGGGGTGTGCATACCATTTGGGTTAAAAGTTGCCTCAATAATTACAATGGCTTTATTCGTATTGGTCATGTTCATTTCCTTGTTTCTTATGCGTTGGTTTATATTAAGTGGTGCTATTATCTAATTTAAGTGTCACAAGTTATAACGAGTTTTTTAAAAATTTTTAAGAGAAATACTTGTGATAAAGTTAGGGTAGGAATAACCAGAATTAAGGAGAGGATCTGTGGATTTTAATAAAGCGCGTACTTTTATCGAAGTCGTTGATAGTGGTGGCATTACTCTGGCCGCAAACCGTCTGTTACGTACCCAGCAGGCTATTTCACTCCAATTGCAACAACTGGAAATTGAGCTGGAATTGAATTTATTCCATCGGCAAGGGCCAAAAATTATCCTTACGGAAGATGGTGAACGGCTATATCAGCTGTTCAAGCCACAGTTAATGGCAATTGAAAATGCCGTTCTGGATATAAAGTCGAGTAAGCAACAGGCCAAGGGTATGATACGCATTGGTGTTTGGATGGAGCAGGCGGTGAATTATTTGCCTGAAATGATACGCATTTTCAAACAGCAATATCCACTTGTGGAATTCGATTTGCTTATCGCTGAGGATATAGAAATTGAGCGAATGTTAAAGCAAAACCGCATTGATATCGGGCTACAGGTGTTTTGTCAGGACAAGAAGCTTTTTAAATGTCAACCGGTCTATCGTCAGGCCCTTATACCTGTAATCTCTCGCAGCTTTCTAAAAACTTATCAGGCACCGAAAAATGTTAAAGATACGCTTGGTATGCCTCTTCTGGATTACGCAGACAAGTATTCCGCCTACAATCCATGGATCAAAAAAAATGCGCGCGAATTACTGCCTCAGGCACGCAAGAAAGTGCCTGCCATAACAACTTCTAATAATGTGGTATTGAAACAATTAGTACTACAAGGTTTGGGGTTCGGCTTCTTACTTCAGGAGTCGATTCAAGCTGAGCTGGATATAGGTGAATTGGTTCCATTGTTTGGTTCACTAAATTATCAGAATATTTTTGTGGAACTAGAGTTATTATATAAAAGAAAACACGCACTTGGGTACGTTCATCAAGAGTTTATTGCTCTGTTGCATGAAAATAGTGCAAGCTGGATGAATTAATTGTTACTTATACTAAAGCTGAGTTTCAATTAGCTAAACAAAATAAACGCAGTCAACCTGACCGACAAATAAAAGTAGTTTCTGCGATCGTCTAACAGTCTTTTTTAAATCTAATTAATTTACGGGGTGGGATTGCCAAGAGTATATTTTCTTTCTATAAACTATTGTGTAAATTTGCTTCGAAACTAATCGCTTCTGTACGAAGCCAGTTTGCAAATTTAGCAACTCTGGGGTTCTCAAGAGTATTCTCTTTAGCAGTTACTAGATAGTAACTCTTATTGGTATTAATCGGCTTAGAAATTGGCGCAACCAATTTACCATTTTTGAGTTCGCTGTGTACTAATGATAAAGGTCCCAGCGCCACACCTAAGCCATCTGTCGCTGCCTGCAGAGCAGCAGCGGGATCATTATATTTTATATATTTAGTCTTATTGGGTAAACGATAGCGGTTCTGTTTTGTCCAAAGTTTCCAATGCTCAGCACCTTCAAACAACTGAATTAGAGGGAGTGTCAGTAAGTTTTTTTCATCGGACATGTCAATCGTCTTCAACAGATCAGGGCTGAGAACAGGTACTGCATACTCATCAAATAATTTTTCACAGTAGACCTCTGGCCAATTCCCTGTACCCCAGCGAATCGCCAAGTCGCATTTTTGCATCGATAGATTCTCAATTCGATAGCTGTTTTTTATTGTAAGGTCAACATCCGGATATTTGTTAAAAAAGCCAAGCAGCCTGGGGTTTAACCATCTTATAGCAAAAACGGGAAGCACATTAATTACAAGCTCGGCTTGGTCTTCCTCTTGAATGTCTTCAATGCTGTCTGAGATAAGTGAAAATGCTTGTGCAAGCGCTTTTTGGAGAATCTTTCCTTTAGCCGTGACCGTGATTTTTCTATGGCTACGATGAAATAAGGCGACGCCCATTTCCTCTTCTAGTTTTCTTAATTGGTGACTAACGGCTGAAGGGGTGACACACAGCAAGCTTGCGGTCTCCTGTACAGACTCTACCCGTGCAGACATTTCGAATGTTCTTAAAGAATTAAGCGAGTGAATCCTCTTCATGCGTGAATATAATTCATCCTAAAGTTAAAAATAAGTCGTTTGAGTATTGATATATAACATGAAAAAATAGCGGCTACAAATTTTGAGTGAATACTAGTTAATCAAACTATTTCCGGATGGTAGATGATGAAGTTTAAAAAATATATAACCAAGTACGGAATGCAAGCTGTGTTGAACGTCACCGCCTTTTTCGCTAAGCAAGAGAGGCTTGAATACGTCAGCAATAAATTGCTCGGTACAGTCGCCAGGTTTTCCGCACGGAAAATGCAGAATTCACAGCCTAAAACTATCGAGGAACTGGGTAAATGTTGGCAGAAAGCATTTCCGTCACCAAAGCAAGTTCCCCTAGTCAGTATAAAGGAAGGCACGGTTTACGCAGAAATACGAACACCTTGCCCATTAAGAGGGTCGGGGGATTTAAAGGCATGCTACAGAATGATGGAGTACGACCGTGCATACATGACTCTTTTCGGAGGTGAATTTGTCGTTCTCAGGTCTCAGGCAGAGGACGGTGTTAATGTTTGTAAGGTCGCAATTCAATTCGCCGGTAAATATAACTCGACAAAGCTAGTTCATGCTCATTTGCAATTATGAACGTGCTTAAAGGATTACTAATTGGCGTGTCTATATGTTTCACCCTATTGGTTTTGCTGCTGTTTAATGTGTTTAAGCTTCCGGCTCCACCGAAATCGGTTTCTAGTGATTTTGTACTGCGTGATATTACTATTATTAAGCCTCTTGTTAGTAGAACTAAGGTTGCTTCGTTGAGTGTAAGTAATGGAAATATGTCGCTCAGTAGCGTTACAAAAAACGCTGCGGAATTTGATGATAAGTACGCTGGAGCATTCATTTTGCCGGGCTTGATCAATATGCATTCTCATTCTCCGAGCAAGAATCTGTTAAATCTTGGACCTATGTTTGGTTTGGCTGCAGTGCTGCATGGTGTGACAACTTGGAGGGATGCAATTGACGCTGATGGAACCGGCGTCACCGCTTTACGCGAGCAGATAGCCAACGGGAAATGGCCCACTCCTCAAGTAGTGGCATGTGCATTGATCACCAAGGGTGAAACACGTTGGCTAAATTCAAACATACTTGAACAAGTTAAAGATGCACCTTCTCTGGTTAAGTCACTAAAGCAGCGGGGATACGACTGCATCAAATCATATGAAAATCTAAACATTGATTTGATTGCAGCAATTAAAAAAGCGGCTAATGAGGAGGGGATGCACGTCATAGGACATGTACCGAATGGGTTAACGATAGAGCAGGCAGGGCTGCCAGATACCCAACACTTTTTTGGTGTTTCAAATACGCGACAAAACAATGTAATTGAACGAAATGGTGATTGGAGAACTGTAAATGCGCAGCGCATTCAGGACGTTGCCAGTCATATTATTAGTGAGGGCATGATTAATACGCCAACCTTGGTCACGCTAAAACAAATTCAAGAATACAGCGATTACAGTTCAGCTCTGGAGAACGAAAAATACCACTACATACCGCAATTTTATCCTGAAACTGTTTGGAGTCCGGTCAATGGCTTGCCGGTCTATCGAAACTTGGGTAGCGGTGTGATCGATAGAGCCAATGACGCACTTAGAAAAAAACAAGCTTTGTTAAAGCAATTGCATGATCAAGGAGCCACTTTAAACCTTGGAACGGATACGCAGCAGCCTTTTGTTGTACCCGGTTTTGCCATGTGGCAAGAGATGCATTTATTTGAAGAGGCTGGATTAACGGCAGAAGAAGTATGGGCACACGCAACATGGAAAGCACAACGTCAGCTACCAGGAGAGTCGAGTGGCCTGCTTGAGACAGGAAGTGAAGCTACATTCCTGGTTTTTTCGGAAGATCCTACCTTGTCATTAGACTCACTTAACTCTTTGACTGCGGTGGTCCTTCGTGGCCAGCTTTATGATATCGACGACTTAAAATTAGCGATGGAGGACCTTCAATCTCATTATGAAGGTGAGCCTATGAAATTTATCTCTCAATACTTTGTCAGGCGTGCGATGGAAAAAATAGCGCAAAATTTTACGCATTAAAATCAGGCTTATTGAAATGAAAAAAATTATGCAGGTATTGATAGTCATTCCGATCCTTTTGGGTGTTATGTATTCGTTTTCACCGCCATTAGATGTAGAGAAATTTTTTGGTCCTATGGCAGCCACTGATGATTCAACAAAAATAATTTCAGCACCTTATGCAATAAAAAAATTGTTTGTTGCTGATATGCATGCGGATACACTTTTGTGGAAACGAAGCATCGCTGAACGTTCTGAGCTTGGGCATGCGGATCTTCATCGGCTGGTGGACGTCAACGTTGGATTGCAAGTTTTTATGTCTGTTGTTGAAGCTCCGGACGATGTCGAATCTGATTCAATCAAGCAAGAGGGTGATCAAATCAGGACTGTTGCCTTGCTGGATAAATGGCCTTATCAGACTCTGGGGAGTTACAAAGAACGCGCCCTATACCATGCTTCCAAGTTATTTAAAGCCGCTGAATCTTCAAATGGTAAGCTGAAAGTACTCTTGAGCAAGGAGGACTTGGTTACGGGGAGGAAAAATTGGCAAACGAAAGGTGGCCCATTATTGGCGATTCTTGGTTTGGAAGGTGGCCACGCGACGGAGTTTAAAGTCGAAAATGTTGAAGTGCTTTTTGATGCTGGGTTCAGGAGCATGGGGCTGGCGCATTATTCAGATACTGAGTTTGCAGGTTCATCTTCAGGCATTGAAAAATACGGCCTTACAGATACAGGCAAGGCTCTTATCAAAAAAATGAACGCCATTGGAATGATCATCGACGTGGCACATTTATCTAATCAGGGCATTGAAGATGTACTGAATAAGACTGATAGACCGGTGTACTCCTCTCACACTGGCGTTTACGCCACCTGCTCTAAAGCGAGAAACTTACCAGACCCAATTATCAAAAGAATTGCTCAGCGTGAGGGGATAATTGGTATTGGATTTTTCGTAGGTGCGATTTGTGGCAATGTCTTGGAAGATACTGTCAGAGCGATCAAACATGTTAGGGACTTGGTTGGGGCTGAATACGTTGCCCTTGGGTCTGGCTGGGATGTAGCGCCTTTAGCCATTGTACCAACAGAGCTCCCGGATTTAACACAAGCATTACTTGATCAAGGGTTTTCAGTAAAAGAAGTCAGGGATGTGATGGGAAGAAATATTGTCCGCTTTTTCCTCGAGAATTTACCGTCTAAAGAGTACAAATTAATATGAAAGCTATCGTACAAACAAGTAGGAAATTAATTGTTTGCTTATTTTATGTAAGCATTAATTTTGTAAGCTCTACTGCATCAGCTTCTTTGTATGAAAGCTTAGCACCTAAAAAGTTTAACTTTGGTTCGAATACAATGAACTATGTGGAGGCCGGAGAAGGGATCCCTATCATATTTATACATGGCTGGAGTTCGCATAACGGGTATTGGAAAGAACAAATTGAGGTATTCTCAGCTTCAAATCGAGTAATTGCTTATGATTGGAGGGGGATGGGGGCTTCGAAAGGGGGAGAAGAACCCTACGAATTTTCTGAGTTGATTGAAGATCTTAGACTCTTTATTGATAGTTTAAATTTGCAGCAAAAACCTATATTGGTTGGCCACTCATTGGGTGGGCTTCAGGCCATGCATTTCGCCTCAATGTATCCTGATGTCCCCGCTGCAATTATTTCTGTGGATGCACCGGGTCGGGATAGCCTAATAACGGGTAGAATGATGTATTGGGCCATGTCAGCTACCTATGCACTCACAAGCTTCCTTTCCGATTACAGCGCTAATTCACTTCAAGTACCATTCAACCGCTTTTTTTTCTATTCTTCAGAATTTATTGAGAACAATGAATTGTTCATAGAGACATGGGAAAAGCAATTTAAATCCAACTCTGTTAATAGCCTGATTAACTCTTTCAGGGCGATGACCTTCAGAATAAGAACAGAAAAACCGGTAAATGGTGTGCCTGCTTTATTTGTTATAGGAAGTGAAGATCGTTTTATATCTCAAGAGCAAACAGAAGATTACGGCTCCTTATTTCCAGGTTCTCAACTGGAAATTATATCTGGTGCCGGGCATATGAGTTCAGAGGAACAGCCAGAATATTTTAACCAGTTACTAGAGAGATTTATAGATGATACTTTATCAAACCAGGCGATAAATAAATTTGTTCGTGTGATGGGTGTAAACGAGGAATGAGACCTATGAGGGGCTAGGTTTTAAGGATACTTTAATTTTCTAAAGCCTTTAAAGTATCTGAAGGTCTGATACCTTCAAAGCATAGAAATAATCAACGCTAATTTGAAGCCTTAACCAATATAGAGTGGTTAACGTCAAGTTTTTTCGCTCTCTAGTCGCTGCCGGTATTCTCCCGGCGAAACCCCTAACCAGCGTTTAAATGCACGGTTAAAGGTAGTCGGGTCTGAAAAACCGCATAAGAAAGCAATTTCAGTTATGGATAAATTTGGAACCGATAAATACTCCCTTGATTTTTCTTCTCTAACTTGGTCAATTAACGTTTGATAGGTGGTATTTTCTGTTGATAATCTTCGCTGTAATGACCTCGGGCTCATATTCAGTTCGCCAGCTACCTTGTTGCGGTTTAGAGTATGATTTTGAATATGTTGTTGAAGGTACATAGTCACTAAATCAGATATTGGCTGTTTACTATCTTTTGATTCCGCTGCGAGCAAAATCGTATCAAAGTGACTCTCTTCATGCTGGCCTGGTGCTAAGTCCTTTGCTTCCATTACAATGCTATTCAGCTTGCGTTCGAAGGAAATAGGACACCTAAAGAATTCGACAAAATCATCCTCTTTTTTGGGTTTTGATCGAACAAAATGTACTTCTTTGGGTTGCCAATCATCGCCAGCAAGTAGGCGAATCATAGAAACGGTCGCAGATATGGCCATGTCATTTGTATGCTTACTAATAGGCAGGTCATCACCAAAAAAGTTGAAGGAAAGGTGAGCCTCTTCTCCTTTGAATATCAGGTTAATATTGGCACTTTCTCCAATAACGCGCTGGTAACGTAAGAAACGATCAAATCCATCCCTCAAGTCAACAGCGGAAATCAGTGAAAACCCCAGAACAGGAAAACCGGCAACATTAATTTGTCGGCCAATCAAAAAGCCAATCTCTGCGTTTTTGGTACGTTGTTCTACTAGCTCCCAGAGTTTTGTCACCCCATCCTGTGGATACCGTGTATTGAAATACATGAGCGACTGAAACGAAATTCCCGCTTCATCAAATAAGGTTTTAACAGGGAGCTTCAAGCGGCGAAGATATTCGGCCATGTTCAGCAACCACCAGGAGGATGTTGTTCTCATTATTTTTACCGCTACATGAGTGAATGATAATCTGGCTATTTTGGTCAATAAACTGACTCATAAGGCAAAGTATGTATCAATAAATGGTTTTAGGATAGTTCTCTGTCGCCCTTGAGAGGTGACTTATAACAAAGAGGGCAATAACGTGATCTATACCAGCGCGACACAACACGCTTGTAACATCGAATCTGGTGTTGTGAGTGCAGAAGAACTCACGAAATCCTATCTGGCAAGAATAAACCAGCTTAACCCGACGATAAATGCCATCGTTGCTCAAGATCAGGAACATAGTCTTTTTAGGGCAATGGAATTAGATCAACTCGCATTGAATGGTCAATCTCTTGGACCCCTTCATGGCGTGCCGGTGACGGTTAAGGAATGTTTTAATGTAAAAGGCTTCAAAACGACGGTAAATTACCCGCCTTTAAAAAACTATCGACCAAGTGAAGACTCAATTTTAGTTTCTAGGTTAAAAGACGCAGGTGCCATTTTATTAGGCAAAACCAATGTGCCTACCTTGCTTGCTGATTCGCAAACGTTTGGTCCGTTATTTCCGACGGCTAACAACCCCTATGATCTTACTCGATCAACAGGGGGGAGCACTGGAGGTGGCGCCGCAGCGGTTGCGACGGGTATGACAACCTTCGAAATTGGGAGTGATATCGCGGGATCGATACGCAATCCCGCTCATTATTGTGGCTTGTTTGGTTTGAAACCAACGCAAAACGGTCACCCCACTGATGGTCATGTCCCACCGTTGCCAGATAGGAATGTTGGCTATTTGGACATGAATAGTACCGGCCCATTAGCAAGAACCATGGCCGACATCGAACTGGCTTACAATATTTGTTACGCACCAAGGTGGGATTATTTACGGTATTTGCCAATAAACAGAGAATTTCCAGAACACAAAAAACTAAGTGATTTTCGTATCGGGTGGTTTGATGAAATACTGGGCATTCAATGTAGCGCAGACACAAAAAAAGCCTTAGAGGGCATGGTTTCAAGCCTAGAACGTGCGGGTGCTAAAGTTGAGAAAATTAAAATAGACCCACAACTCTTAGGTCGAATTTTGAAACTTTGGGCAAAAATATTTGGTTTTGTCATTGGTCAAGATTTTAGTTGGCCAATGCGGCAGTTACTTAAATTGAAATTTCAGCGAGACTTGAAAGGCTCTAAGATAGAAGCCAGGCATGAGCTGCATCAAGGATTAAGCTTGAATTTCAAGCAGTTCTCATCAGCCCAGTTGGAACAGCAGGAGCTAACGGCCGAGTTCACAACGCTTTTTGAAGATTACGATTTCTTGCTAAGCCCAACATCTGCAGGCCCGGCATTTGAACACAACCAAAAGCATAAACCAATTCCAATTGATGGTGATACGCTTCACTATAGTGACTATTGCTTTAGTTTCGTTATGCCTTACAACGTTACGCGATTACCTGTTCTAACAGTTCCAACAGGATTGAATGAGGAAGGCTTACCAATAGGCTTATCTTTTGCAGGTCCTCATTATTCGGAAAAGCAATTGATTCGCTTTGGGAAGCTACTTGAGAGTGCGGGGTATCGATTTCAAGCACCGCCACAATTTACTCTCTAGTTTCTTCAAACTAATCTAAGTACTTTAGGTGACTAAATATAAATCATGAAAACACCATGATCGCCAATTTGAAGTATAAACAGCTAAAAATAAGAGTGAATTTTCTATGAAAAAAATTGTGATTACCAAAGCCGGTGAGCCCAAGGTGTTACAGGTTCAGGAGTGTGCAGAGCTTGCACCGAGTGAAAATGAAGTACGTATTGCCGTTAAGGCAGCAGGGCTGAATTTTGCAGATATTATGGCGAGACAAGGCTTATACCCTGATGCACCTAAATTTCCTTGTACAGTTGGTTATGAAGTGTCGGGTATTATTGATGAAGTAGGCTCAAATATTGACGAAGCATGGTTAGGCAAAGACGTGTTTGCATTAACTCGGTTTGGCGGCCAGGCGGAGCAGGTGGTCGTGCCTTTACATCAAATATTTGAAAAACCAGAGTCATTGTCATTTGAAGCGGCTGCTGCCATTCCTGTGAATTATTTGACCGCGTATCAGTTGCTTGTGGCAATGGGAAGTTTGCATTCCTATGAAACGATCTTGATCCACAATGCTGGGGGTGGAGTAGGCTTGGCAGCACTCGAAATTGCAAACAAAATTGGTGCAACCACCTTTGGAACGGCAAGTGCTGGGAAACATGAATTTCTGAAACAAAAAGGCTTGAACCATGCCATTGATTATAGAACGCAAGATTGGAAGAAAGAGCTGTTAGCGCTTACAGAAGACCGAGGGGTAGATTTAATTACTGACCCGCTTGGTGGTAAGAATTTACGTGATAGCTACCGGGCTCTGAGCAATACTGGGCGCTTGGGGATGTTTGGAATTTCTTCTGTGGCTGAATCAGGAATTAAAGGCAAATTAAAGCTACTAAAAATGGTGGCACAAACCCCTTTTTATCACCCATTCGGCTTGATGGATCAGAATAAAGGGGTCTTCGGTGTAAACATGGGGCACCTATGGCACGAGCACAAAAAGATTAATGTTTGGATGCAAGAATTATTAAAAGGTCATACAGAAGGTTGGATTAACCCACATGTCGACACAACCTTTTCATTTTCTGAAGCAGCTCAAGCGCACCAGTATATTGAGCAGCGGCGAAATATCGGCAAGGTGATTCTGACGCCTTAGTAAAAAAAGACACGTTAATTATATGGGTATTTAAATTCCTACTATACTTTTATTAGCGGCATACTTACGAAAGTTAAACGCCGCGCAATAAAAAGGTGTCTTTATGAAAAAAAATAATAGCAGCTTATCTTTTCCTCTTTATAACTACGTTTATTCCGACTAGTTTTGCCGAAACTTGGGAGGTTGCAGTTGATCAACACTTTCCCCCATACACGTTCAAGGATGACAATGGAAGCATGACCGGCATTCATGTTGATATTGTAAAGGCAACAATGGATTTTTTGAGAGTACCAACCAATTTAAGTGCCTACCCCTGGGCTAGAATTGTAAAGTTAACAGAAGGGGGAAAAGTAGACTTTAGTTACCCTTGGGTTGGTAAACCAATGCGGTTTGAACGTTATATGATGATTGGCCCCATCCAAGATGGGCGCACTGTATTTATGGTGAAAAAAGACTCTAACATTACATTCGATAAATTATCAGACTTAACAGGTAAAAGAGTGGGATGTGTCCGAGGATATGCATATACAACTGATTTCGATAGTGCAGACTTCATTACGAGAGATTATGGCGCTAAAGACAATACGCAACTTATTAAGAAGTATCTAAAAGATAGGGTAGATTTAATTATTGGTGATGAAAACGTACTGTTGTATGAAACAAAAAAAATGGGTGTAAGTGATCAATTCAAAATTCTCCTTAAGCCACTAAAAGAAGTTTGGCGTTATGCAAATTTTCCTTTAGAAAATAAAGATAAAGCTGCTCGTTTTGCGCATGGCTTAAATGCAATTAAAGAGAATGGCACCTACCAAAAAATATTAGAGAAATATCGTTGAGGTCAAACCTTTGTGGGGATTGTGTGGTGCTTAGAGAGCGTGCGGGTCTACTCTTTGTATCTAGGTGTTTTGTGAAATTCTCTCTAATACAATAACTCGTTTTATCTGATTCGAGTCAAACATTTTTTCCTGAAGTCGCTGTATTGCTTCTGTTTTATCTTCTTTGCTGAGTCCAGAATGATTAATTATTTCTTTTTCGAGCTGATAGTGATGTAGTTGTTGCCTCCATTGGTCTCGTTTATTGTCTAATTCAGCTAATCTATTCGCAGCTTCAATGCCTACTTCTTTAGTACGCATATTATGAATCTCTTCTGAACTCGCATCTAACATGGCAAGCTGTTTAGCTTTAAGAGAAAGGTGTTTGGTCGATTTATCCTTTAACTGACGTGCCTCTTCAGGCAGTAAAAGTTCTGTTTGTTCTAAGGCTACATATTTTTCATCATGGTTCAGTGATTTGTTGTGATTAATTTCCATGCGTTGTAAGGTGTATTGATCGTAGCGTTCACTATCTGAAAAGAAGGCGTCTGCTACATTATCTGAAAAGAAATCACGACGTATTGCTCTGATTTCAGCCAACCTTTCTCTGAAGAATTCGATGTCTTTGGAATCTAATATTTCATTATTTTCCACACCTAATTGTACTTCTAGTTCTACCAATGCATTCTTATAACTGAGATATGCCTTCAAAACTTGTAATGCTTGAGATCTAGCAGGCTCAGATAAGTTATGATCAATGTGATTACGAATAGATTCTGTAATTGACTCAATGGATTGTTCGCCATAACTTGAAAGAAAATAATTGAACAAATCTTTCAGTCTTTTAGTTATGATAAGGTTTCCATTTACATCGGTTTCTAACGTACCGTCTACATGGGCGCCTTTGTATGATAATACCTTGGGATTTTGTTTATCTGCTAAAGTTTTTCGGAGAAAACTTTTATCAGATGCGCTCTCGATAGAGGATATTGATACGTCCATTTTAGCGTGCTCAAAGACAGGCGCTGTTGGTAAAATTAAAGGGCTATTATTTTCTATCTCGAATTCCATAATCCCATAAGAGACCAGGCTGACGAACACTATCATGTTAATAATCAAGATATGCTTCATGGCTAAACTCTCTTTAGTTTGTGTCTATGATAATGCATGGCTATAAATTTAGAGAAGGTTATCTGCTTTAACCTTCTCTATTTTGTGAACGATCAATAAGATTTAAAAGCGAGCTTAAAGCCCTGCATTCTTCAATCGATTCGCATGTTGCCGGTAGGTTGTAATCGGGGAAGTATCAAAGATACTATACAGGCCGAATAGCCAATTGATTTCGTCTCCATGATTCATGTAATAGTCATCACGAATGACCATTCCCATATGAGACCCACATTGACCAACAAACCCATCATTTGGCTCGTCAAATTGTTGGCTGGCAAGCCCAAGTACGATGTCGGATATATCAAAGAAATTAGTCAATACGCCCGTGCCCGTCCAAGAATAATACTTGACGCCATTTACTTCATAATCTCCTTCACCGCATTCTGAAGTGGGTATACCTTCAGGGTATAAGGCATTAAATTCAGCGGCACCTGCATGGGATAGTGACCAATTTGCAGCTTCAGAATCTTGATCAAACCCCCCGCCTGATAAAAAATCTATTAGCTCAGCTATTGCATTGTTAATTTCAATGGAAACGGGGTTCGTAGGGTCTTCCAAAGTATCACCTAAAGGCGCTCCTTTATGAGGTGCTGCGATTGAAGTAGCTGAGGCAACAATTTCAGGCCTGACAGAGGCAACATAACGAATCGTCGGTCCTCCATGGCTGTGACCGATCAAATTCACTTTTTGTGCACCGCTTAAGGCTAGAATTTCTTCAACCTGACTTAATAACTGTTCACCTTTAACTTCAGAGCTATTAACCGCAGCAACGTGGGCAACATAGACTTCAGCGCCACTTCGTTCAAGGTTGTTGGGAATGTCATACCAGTATTCATATCCCAATAGGTCATCAAAGCCTAAATTGCCATGAACAAGGACAATGGGGTACTTGGTTTCAGTGTAACCTGACCACCAGCCTGCCAAACTTGGTTGAACCGTTGCGAGAAATAAGAGTGTGGTAAATAAAATGCGTAGTTTCATAATTGGTTTCCTATTCTTATTTTATTAAACAAAATCACCAAAACATCTTCTTAGGTGAATCAAGGAGAATAGGGGGGATACAAAAAATTAGGGTAATCCTAAATAGTCAATGTGCAGGTCTGACATAGTCATGATTAATCGTCATGCACTATGATTATTATTTTTAGAGCTATTTGTAGCCGTTTGGATTGTATATTTCCGATAATCTGCGGGTGTTCTACCTGTCCAGCGCTTAAACGCCTTGAAAAATGCCGGAGGGCTCGAAAAGCCTAAACGGTCTGCAACGTCGGCTAAAGTGAGTCTAAGATCAGCAAGATAAACTTCAGACTTATCGATTCTCACCCGCTCAATCAAACCTTTGAAAGTGCTGGACTCACCTTTTAACCTGCGTTGAAAAGTACTGACACTCATCGCAAAATAGTTGGCGGCATCTGTGGAAGTAGGTATTGTTCCGTAGAGGCCTTCTTTAATAAAATCATAGACCTCATTACTGAACTGACGGTTTTTATTCAGGGATGCTTGTATAGCATTAAGCTCTACAATCGCACGGCTAACAATCCTGGCATCAGCGCCAGGTATTTTATAGTTCATGACTTCATTTTCAAATGTTATGCGATTTACTTCTTGACCAAACTTAACTGATACACCAAATACCTCGTCATATCGGCGGATGTCTGTTCGTGCCTGATGTTTAAATAAAACCTCTTTGGCGAGTGCCTGATTAAATTTTGGTCGAAAGCTTAAAAAACGCATATACCCGAGCACTGATGAAAAATAAGCTTCAATGATAGGAGCGACTTCTTCATCCGTGAATCCTGTATAGGACACTAAATGGGATGCAGTTTGGCTCTCAATGACCAATTCTGAGCTGACAGCTTCATTCAACATGTGCTCAAAAGAAAGGAAGCTGCGGAAGGCTTGCTCAATGGTTGGGCTGTTCATAATCAAATATGCAAGAGGACCCAGCGTGGAAGGGTGAAAATGTTCACCTGTCATGAGTCCCAATGCAGGGGAGGATGTTAGTTCAATTAGTTTGTTTACAGCATTAACAAAATCAGTGAAGGGAATGCGTTGTGAGGCATCATTACATGCGTATTTATTTAAACCCAACTCAGGCCATAACGCTGACCGGTCGTAGCCTAGTGACTCAGATTGCGCTATAAAAGGATACAAAATTGAGATACTGATCTGAGAATTGTAGTTCATTGTAATATCTCTAGATGCATTGTTGAGTGCTAAATATAAATATTTTCTAGTCTGTTTTTCAAAACAACATCACGGCTACATATTTTATGAAAAATCTTGGATATAAGCCAAAGGTTTTCAAAAGAGGGAGATATCGCAGGATAGCATAGTCTCAAATTAGATTGCTAAAGCTAGTACATATCATCGATGAACTAGCCATTTAATCAACAATATCAATTAGTATTTCTTCTGTTGATAGTTTAAACGATCTTAAGAGCAGTTATGCCGCTTCAACTAACTTCTAACTTCTAACTTCGTCTAGTTGATCTATGATCTCAGGGTGCTCCTCTTTGAGTTGTGTAACCATTTCTTCTAGGCGACGCACCTTTACTCGGCCCTGCTCCAGTTCCTCTTGTGAAATACCTCTTTGGATGCCTAACTGGATCAGTTCATTTAATTGATCTATCTTGGGGCCTGCTGCATGAATAAAATTAACAAACACTTTTTGGCGTTGTCTTGCTTGATATTTTAAGTATAAGTCTGGATCTGCAAGTTCCTCATCATTGGGCAATACTCTTGGCTTAGCACGGCTCAGAGTTGGCGCGCGTGGGTCGCCATATATTCTAGCAGCTCTCATGCTATCGATTGCTTGTGGGTCAAGATGGGTGGGCTCTTCGTCGTGGGAGGTATTTCCTTCTGTCATTAAAGTTTCTTTTTGCCTGGCTTCCACTGTAATACTATGAGCCTGATGAATGTCTTGCTTCGTCTTGGGAGCTTCTGGAGGCTGCATTTGGAGCTGGATTCGTGCGGAAGGCGTTTCAATAGAGACGGTTTGCTGGGCTTCAGAAAAAAACCAGGCCCCCAAAGCTATAAACAAAGCCAAGCAGACAAGCGCTATCCGATTTTGAAGTCTGCCTTTCATGTCTTATCCATCATTGCCAAGTTTATGGCTTTCTTCTTGTTTGTCATCATGATTGTGAGAATGTTCTTTCTTGAAAAGATAAAAATTGTTCAGATCATTTGAGTGTTGTGATGTTTTTGCTTGGCCTGTAAAGCTGGCGTTTATATTAATCACCGCATCGGCCATTAAGCTTGTTTTTAGCAGGAGGGTATTTCGAGCTATTTTTTGCTTGGCAATCAGTTTTGCCGCAGCGTAATGTACTGTTTTACTATCAGCAGGATAATAGTCTGTAACACGCTCATCAACAAAAATAATTTCCCAGAAAGGATGCTTTCCCTTCGTTATTGGACTTTTGAATGGGGCGGTAAATACGCCAGATTCTGATGGAATAAACGGGAGTGTTGTTAGCCAGCTTTTTGTTTTGTCTTTTCGATCAATCCACCCCATGTCGCCCGGAGATGCTAAAGACTTATCTTCTGCAATTGAATATTTTATAACGGCATCTTTGAAATCCAGGCTGTCTTTTAGTTCAGCATAGACCTGATCAGCAAGAGCCTGATTGTTAATTCTAAGGTGTCGAGCTTTGACCTTGAGGGTCGACTTAAATTCTTCCTTATGTGACTGGTAATACAGGTCCACTTCTTCTTGAGTGACATTTTTTGTCATCCGTCGAAGGCCTTTATTATCATGATGAACATCAGATATTGAACCTTCGTATAGGTGGTATTGTCTGGCAACGCGATTGTCATGAATAAACTGTTGCAGTGCTTCCAGTTCTTGATCACCAATTATTGAATGGTGCTTGACCCAGTAAAATATATACAGGTTTGAAAGTCTTCTTTGAATTAGACTTTTTAGCATCGATATATCAGATCTTTGCAGTGCGATTTTCTCCTGAATATTTGTTCGCTCATAAATATCCCACAAGGTGATATCACTTGATGCTTGATTTGGAAATTGAAACTTTATTAAACGTGTGTTTCTGGCAATTTCCATCTGATTGGTGGTCAATTTGTATTCCATGCGCCCCTTTAAAGAAAGAATTTCTTGAAGCTCTTTTTGGGTTAAGCTTAAAGGCTGTTTAATGACGCTGGTAAATGTTCCACCATTAAGTAATTTAATCGATTTAGTAATTTGTGGGTTAAATGAAGTTTTCAGAATGCCGATTAATTGATCCTGGTTGGCAACAGACTGTTTGAAGCCTACTGAACTTTCATCTGACAGGGTCTGCTCTCCGATTGTTTCAAGCGCATGCAGGGCAACTAGTCGGCTTTCAATAATATTGTCAAGTAATGAGTGTTTTGTTATTGCTTGGTTATCGGTTCTGACATGCTCATAAAACACATCCAGGCTTGCTTCTGGAATGCTCCAGTCATTAACAACTGCAACTATTTCAGGCTCGACAAGTGTGTAGTTTGTTTTCGCAAGTGCAATTGACGTGGTACAAACCCAGATGAAAAAATATACAAAAAAACGCATGCTAATTCCGGAAAATAAATGATCAGTTATAACTCATGTTCATGTGATAAATTGAAAATAATGAATTGAGTGTTGCTTTGAGCCAAGTGTTCATTGTAAAAAAAGGTAGTACTGTCAGGCACAGCACTACCTAGAGGCTTGCTAGCTAAATAACAAATTAGAAACGATCAGCTGCATGGTTAAGAATGTGAATTACCATGGCAATTGAGTGAGGGATCATCTGTTTTGCAACTTGTACACGATCATAGTGATCTGTACTTTCAAGTACGGTGCCACCGTTGGCGTAAGAGAAAGCACCACCTTCGGTAATGATGCCCTGAACTTCATGATCGTCAGCTGAAAGCGGTGTAAAGTCGTTCAGCGCTTCTGTAATAAGAGCCTCCTCATTCAAGTTTTCTTCAGTATAAAAATCAAGGACCCACTCTTCCCAAGGGCTGTGCTGCAAATCGATTGTTACATAGGAATGATGAGGTTGCAGCATATCGGTAGTATGTAAAACAAAGCCTAGAGTCTGAGCAGTGGGTTGATCCCAGAACTGGTTATACCAATATTGGCCCAGGTTATCGATTGGTTGGAAAGGAGAGTGCTCGAAATCATCATACATGGACTTAGAAGAGTTTGATCCGATACGATAATTACTTTCTGTTTTACCAAAGGTGTCATACTGAGTTTTTTCTAAACCAAACCAGCCGGTCATGCCTTTCTTTCCGTCATCCATATGGGAGCCCCATAACCATGTTGCAATTAGGTTATCTAGGGTTCCCCAAACTGTTAGCAACTGGTAATTATATCCTCCAAAGTCGTTACCGTGCTCATCGGTGCCTCGTGAATGGTTCTGAAAGTGCCACCACGAAGTGTAATGACCCAAAGATGAACCGAGATCGTAAATTGGGTATTGCTCACATACGCCTGTTACAGCGCCGCAATAAAACGTATCTTCAAAATCGTCAACGTCATAAGCGCTTTGGCCCAAAATATCAGCAAATTGCTCAATGGTATATCCTGCTCCCGTTGCAGCCGCGTTTAATTTGTTAAAGTTGGTCGTGTCGGGGTGAGCCTCCATATATTCTACGGCATCAATAACAATTTGTTTGTGGGTATCTTGATACCAGGCTGAAGCCGAGCCAGACATTCCCAGCATGATACTGGCGGATATTGCAATACTGCATAGTTTTTTCATTGTGGTCTCCGATAATTATATAAGGTCAATTATTTTTATTTTTTGCACGACAACAAGAATAGGGAGGAAGAAAACTTTAAGGTAATCCAGAATAGTCAATCTGCAGGTCTGACTAAGTCATGACTGAAAGTTGTGACGTGATTAACGTCTCAATTTATATCTTTATATATAAAACGATGAGCTTATAAAGCTAGCTCAAACGCTATTGCTGTTGATTAAATTATTGAGAATAAAATTGCGTGATAAAGTGAAATGTTTTAAAGAGATTGTTGCAGAGGATATATCGCCCAGACTCTCTTTTTACACTCTCTTCAACCATGATTTCAAACCAACAAACAGAAAGAAAACAATAAATAGCCAGTAGCCATAAATATAGTTACTTGCTTCTCTCACATTACCTATAAAGTCTAACAGGTAGGGTGCGATGGTTAATGTAATGACGGCATTAAAACTTCCAATAATCAGTCCGGCTAAAGCATCGCTTGGATAATGGACTCCAAGGTAAGGACGTAAAAAAATCATAGCTGGAATCATCCAGCCAAACAACAGTAAAGCTGACGTTCCAAATTGAAAGCAAATAAGAGTGACACAAAGTGTCGTCCACAAAACATGCCCTGAGGGAAAGCTTTCAAGTTCTTTGGAGCCATGTCCGGGGTCACGATTTTCAATGACGATTCCTAGATCTTGATGCAGTTTCTTATTGGCATAGGGGCGCTTTCTCTTTATGCGGGTTTTAAAGGGCACGAACACCCAATTGCTGATAGTTAAGGCAAATATTAGCAGTATGGATAAGTGATGAAGCGAATCAATATTGAACAATTGCCCGACGAGTGCTGAGAAAAATACCATCAACATCCAAAAGGGGCCATCACCC